>Ga0126335_1001641_pt1 | contig 12755 bp, 8 predicted proteins | sample OlaspJWI45metaG_FD_108409 | JGI IMG/M metagenome (GOLD analysis project Ga0126335, IMG submission 108409) | Marine gutless worms symbiont microbial communities from Oahu, Hawaii - Olavius sp. 1 OAHU.JWI-45 metaG | ecosystem: Host-associated > Annelida > Digestive system > Unclassified | place...
AAGGCGAGGACAGACAGGTCGCCGTCATCGACTGCATACAGAATGTCCGTCAGTACTTTCAGCACGGCCGTCTCAGTAGAGTGATGTGTCCGATATGCAGACTGCAGGCGTGGCAGAAGGTCTACCGCAGACAGGTAGCTGTAGAGCTGCCGGAAAACAATACGCTCGAGAAGCTTGGACACCACCGATAAATTGGAAATTGGCCTGTAAGACCATGGATCGGTAGAATCGAGGTCTGGCTTCTTGATCAAGGTCGTGATGAGCGCCGACTTGAACACTATCGGTACAGTGGCTGTTGACAAAGAGCGGTTGAATAGTTCCGTTAGGAATGGAGCAATCAGATCAGCAGCGAGCTTCAGCTGAGGTGTTTGGAGTGTGTCGGCGACGCAACTCTTATCCGTCAGCCGGCAGATGGCGGAAAAAACGTCATCAACGGTGACCTTATGAAAGCCGGTGAACGAAGAAGCAACAGGTGCTGCTGTGAAGGTCGGTGGTAAACCACCAGCAGTGGCGGCGCGCACCGCCTCAACTGACTGCACACCACTTTACACTACACGAATAAATGACATTTGTATTTGGGCTGCATATCAGTCACAGTTGGCATTGCACCGCAATGCAGAATACATTTTTGCAGTAATTTCTCAAAAATCGTGATTATTGCAAGAAACTGATGATTCATGTTGTAAAAAATTATGTACTTTGTACATTCACACTGGCTGTCATACAACAATGTGTTTTAGCTGGTTTTTGTTACTGAAATTTTGGTCTCAGTCACTGAGGGACGATTGCACCATCGCAGTTCAGCATTGAACTGGTTTACAGCCATTGCGCATTGCACCATTTTTAAATAAACGCGTTCAGCCTTGAACTCAAATTTAAACCTGAACACTGATTTTGAGCGATCAAGTGCTGAACTTTGCTTTCACAAAATTTACAAAATGGCAGTTTGTACAGATAATTACATGATATTTCTTGAATTTTTGAGCATGATGACATGGCCATGACGTAGCCATAGACAAAAGTCATAGCAGCCTGGGTCGGGTTAATTTACTAATCACTACCATATGTTGCTGCTCAATTTCGCTGCTGCATCACTTAATGACTTGCATCGCTGCACTTGTCATGACGTGACTGCAAACAGTATGTGCATCAATAAAATCTCATTTTAGATTCACCTACATTCAGTGCATAAAGTTTTAATGCTCACACACCGTGTAATATTTTGTTGTTTTTCATTCGCAAGTAATCTACAACTACAAAACCTCACTGAAACTTTTCTTTCATCAGACAACTTCACCATCTTGCACAGTGCCACGCCCCCTGCAGCAAGGTTTTGCAGCGATGCGTTCACTGTGTACATCACTGCATAATTTCGTTAGGTGAAAATTGCTGCAATCACTGCACTCGCGCTGCCAAACTTAACACGTGCCTGCTGAAATTAAAACCATGCAAATCTGTTGTTGGACGAAGGTGGAGTCACAAGGTCTTGCTTCTTTTTTGTGTAGTTTGATATGTGACGTAAACACTGATGTAAAAGTGCTATATATGTGAATTTTATGTTTTAATGAAGCTAAAAGTGCATTAGTAGAGATTAAAGTCGGCAGCAATCAGCAAAGTGGCCGGCGATGATAATCATACGACATGTGAAAGTAGGCCTACTTGACAGACATGTTCGTTCAGCCAATAGGAGTTCGTGAAATTAGGTAACTTACATAGGTCACGGGTTATACTCAAGTGCAGTTGAACTCATTCATAAATTCGTAGTGCAACCCAAATTCGTTGAACTCAAAATTGAACTCGTGCTAGCAGTTGAACGAGTTCTGTTGATCCCAAGTTCAAACTTTGATGGTGCAATCGGCCCTAAGTGTGACATGTTGACAGGGCTTAGACACTTGGGTGTATATTAAAAGGAAACCCACCTAAACACTTGCCCCGAAAATTTGATCAAATTTTGGTGTCTCACTCCACAATAGTGAAATATTTTATTAAGTTTAAAGCTGTAAGCATATAAGTAATTAGTTTGCAAATGTTCTGATATTAGAAAAATAGAAACTATTGATGTTGTAAACTAAAAAAATCCAACAAACCAGAGTGCTTTCATGATCACAAATCTGTTGTCTTTAATTTTAACGTCAAAATCTGTACATGCACAGTTGCAAACAAAGGTACAAGCCAGTAATTATTGAATGTCATTCTTCATTCATTTCTGTCAGCAGTGTGTACATTGTATAGCTATCACTATTGTAAGTACAGTAAAATTCTGTAAGTATTTACCTGAACAATTAGATGCTGAGCTTGAAGCTTGAGCCATGAAGTTGTTTTTGTTATGATCCTGTAATATGTTTTCCTTGTGCAGCCTCACTGCCAGATCATCCACCCAGTAAGGCCTAGGGCTCAGCAGACTAGTAGCCCATCCAGTTGTCCCTGATATATACTAATCTAGACTTGAATGCGTTGATGCTAGATGAGGCCACCATCTGCTGGTCCAGCATATTCCATCTGTTAATAACTTTATTTGAAAAGAAATACTTGGTAATATCCCTATTGCACCGGGTCTTAGCCAGTTTGCATGTATGACTCTTTGTACCCTTACTCTTTGCATCCAACGTAAAAAGCTCTTGCAGCAAAACACTGTTAAGCCCCCTGTACATCTTAGAGACCTTGATAAGATCCTGTTTATTTCTCTTCTCTTTTATGGTCCAAAGCCTTAAGCTCCATAATCTATTTTCGTACATCTTGTTCTGCACGTTTATTTTTATAAACATGCACTGTATCTTTTCTAAGCCCCCTGTGTTGGTTCCGGGGCTTAGAATAGACCCACTCTGTTTTCTGGCTGGATGTCATAAAAGGTGACTAAACCAGGCACACTTAACCTCCATGGCCTCATCTGATTAGTGATGATGGTCTGGAGTAAAGGGGGGACATTAACACAGCTGCTGTAGTTACTATATTATGAATGAATAAGTTTATTCACTACTGGAAAGAGCAATACCTTTGTTGCACGGTGTTCTAGGCAGCTTATAGGTCCAGCAGATTGGGTTTTTGTCACACTGGGACACTTACGCTGTGATTAGCCTAGAGGTTGTTGCCTACAGTTCATATTGTAACACGGTGGAGTGGTTCTGGTGGGATTGAAGCTTATTTTAGTGGCCCGCTGGCTTCCTTCAGTGCTTTGACACTATTGGTTGGGTCATCTGATGATCTGACCTGTAAGAATTGTCCCCGAAATGGCTGTAAAGTATCGAACTGGATGTTAAGCCTACTCACTCACTCACTTTTCTAACAGTTGTTTATCCTTTCTATAATATGCACACAAGCAATACTTGACATGCAGTCTAACTAATGTCTTATAAAGACTAAGAATCTTAGTTTTTTTGTACAATACTTTGACCCTACTAGCCTTATTGTAAGCATACACACATTGTTGTGAACACTTAAGATCTGAGCTCAGCTAATCATTACCTCTAGATCCTTTTACACTTCTACTATCTGGAGTCCATTATTTCTCATAATATGCAAAAATCTTGGATCCACCTTACATCTGTAATTGTACTTGCATATAAAATGAACAAAAATACAAATTGTAAATTTGACTGTCAAACTTTTATTAAATTAAATTGTAACTAGAACACTTTGATAAATGAACATTCTGTATGGAAATTAATCAACAAAAGTTAATTATTTCTGTTGATATTTTGGTGCAGCCTGTTAGTTCATGGCAAAAAAAGGAACTTGATGAAACCCCCCAAAAACCGCCTCGTTGGGCCTTTTGATAAAACCTGTTTTTTTCTGAATCGTGCGTGTTGAACTTATCATGCTAGAAACTGAGATTAATCATGGTAACATAATTAATCATGATGGTCAATGACCATGGTGTTATTTGTTCAGTAACCTTGTTTATTTACTGTATGTGAAAAATCTGCTGTTTTATAAATTTTTTTACTTTAACTTTAATACATAAAAATTCGATTATAATATGCACAGTTTGTACTAAAAGTAGAGGTCTGCTAGTCAGGGTGTGTATTATACGTGTAAACTAAAAACTCATAATAATCCAAAACAGTTTCGATGTGTAATATGTTTATATTCAGCCAGTGCCTCTGAAGTTACGACCTTACGGCGCTATACAAATCTGTTTATTATTATTATTACTATTATTTATAAATGATTATTCTCACCAAACAATCATTAGGGTACCAAATATTTGCTTTTTATTACACATTCTTATGGTATTTTCCATAAAAAACAACATGCTGGCTGACCATAACAGATCTGCGTAACACCGGAATGGACTGAGTAAATACGCTGTCCCTAAGTAAGTAAGTCCAGAGTCTTGTAGTTTTTACGAAAAAATGTACAATGGAATGTGTCAGTAAATAAATTTGAACCGGTTGTATAGAACGGGTGCATATTATACAAATCAACTTAACTTTTCCCATGATTTTCCCCTCAAAGTCGTGGTGTGTATTATAGAAGTGTGCGTATTATAATCGAATTTTTATGGTAAACTGAATTTGGAATAGACAATTTTGTTTGCTGATATTTGTTTTGGTATTTATGGGTTACTTGAATAATCTATATTGATACTGTAATTCTAAATGGCTGGCTGGTGGTCTGTCTGTGCAGGTTGGAGTGTGATGCTGATCAAGTGAAATCTGTCTATATGTCAGCGTCGACACTGAAAATGCATCGTGCGACTGAAGCATGCTCTCAGTTCCTTGCAGATAACTTAGCCCTTCAGAACTGTTTGAGTGAGTACGGCATTACATAGGCTTGTACCTGCAATGTCATAATTGTGTGTGGTTGTTAGGCATTGTACAATTCTGCCTTTGGCAAAACTTAATGCAATAGCACTGTTAGTTACTCTCGGAGTTCCCACAGTTGGCACAACATTTTTTGGCTTTTCTTTTTATGCACTATGGCGTTTCTAAGAAAAAAGAAATAGTATAATAATTGTAGTGTTGTGCAGTTCAGCATCAGAGCTTGTAGACAGTACACATTTAGACATGGCATACTGATGTTGCAGGCACAAGAGCATTTGCTACCATCTGTTGTGATCATGAGCTGACGTCAACAGCAAATTCATTCATCCAGGAACATATCAAGGCCATAGTTGAGCGAAGTCAAGAGTTCCCACGAATTCCATCAATCATTGTTGACGTAATTGGTCAGTATTGCTTCTTTCACAGTCAGACAGTACATGTGCGTTTTCTGAACTTTGACCCTAACTTTGTGAAATCTTAATCGATTTAAAAAATTATTGCACCACTGAAAAGAGCATGAAATTTACTACAAATCCATGTAATATTTCCCAATGCACCTTAAATGTGTTGCTACCCTACCTTGTGAAATGCATAAGTTCAAACTTTTCACAAATTGTGCAGAAAATATGATTAAAAATCCAAATTTTGGTTTGAGACAAGTGGAAACGTTAGTTTGACAACCTATTGACAATGTCACAACATTTGCTCAAAATGTCCTCCTCTGGCCCAGACAGAAGCTTCAGGTCGCACATGACAGTCGTCAGTTGCACTGTCAATGATGCTCTGTTTAGTATCACGCCAAATGACCCAACAGGCGCTGTTTCAGTTTATTGACATTGTGAACTCAAGATTGGTATGCGCACTGCTGGACCACACCCCAGATCTTGTAATACATGGGGTTGAGGTCAGGGCTGTTCGATGGCCACAGGTCTGACGAAAATGAACTCTGGTGTTTGCGAGCTCTGTGTGCTGGAGCGCTGTCCTGTTGGAAGATAAAGAACTGTCTCAACACGTCACGCATCACTGGCAGCAGCTTCTGTGACAGAAGAACATCACGGTAGTATGCACCATTGACCTGTCTGGATCAACGAAGTTTAGATTCATTATAACCCAGCTTCAAGGTACCGGCTGACACCATCACCGACTGCGACTTGCTTCTTCTTGGTTGCTGCTGGAACATGCAGTCGGTCATTCTGTGGATCTTCGGGGTCGCCACGCGGTGAACACTTTTTAATCGGTGAACCAGATGAAGTTTACGTTGTCATACGGGAACATCTTCAGCAGATTTCTGGCACGTTGCAGGTGAACAGTCCGATTTGATTGAGCTTGTGCATGCCTCTTTTTCACACATTTCACACCGAGGTCATTGTAGATAATGCAGAACACCAACAACCAGTGACGGTTGATTTCTCTGGAAATCTGGTGCATGGAACAATGAGTTTGTTGTTGCCATTCCTGGCTCAGAGCCAATTCCTCGACAGGTGACACATTCTCTTCAGTGCCCGCAGATCCGGGCTGCCGCTCCCCTTTTTCCGATCAGCTGTACCGTACCTATTTCACATATTTTTTTGAGTAGCTTTTTCCAGTTTTTCTGAGGGAACTCCCTCGTGAGTTTTGTAGGTCTATAGCTTTTTAGCAGATACAGATTTTTTATCAGAATTTTATCCTCATCACTGAACACAATTATGATGGTTTACTAATTATTTCACAATTTTGTTTACATGTCGTTTGCTATTTACAAAGAATATTTAACTGTAACCTAAAATTGACGTAATAGATAAGTAAACTCTCTTTTCACCAGTGAAAGAATTTTGCAAGTTGGTAAAGATTTAACAAAGTTATCACAGCATAATTTGTGACAATTTTGAACTTATGCATTTCACAAGGTAGGGTAGCAACACATTTAAGATGTACTGGGAAATAGTACTGGACTTTGTAGCAAAATCATGTTCTTTCCAGCAGTGAAAGAATTTTTAAAATCGGTTAAGGTTTTGCAAAGTTATTGTCAAAATTTGGCAGCACTCTTTTTTGAGACACGGTGTATATGATAATCGAGTTAAAAATATGCATAGCTATTGTGTGTTTTTGTTTCTATGAAAGTTAGCTTTTGTGGCATTTGTAACTCATCGTGTACCAGACAGTAATTGGTCAGTCATACTGGATTTGTTGCAGCTCACAGCTATGTCTACAAGGTACATTTGTTAGTGTTAACTTATAACGATGTCTGTTATATGAGCTCTAGGAGTCTAGGATGGGCCTGTGGGTGTTATATCTATCATTGCTCTGTTTTTATACAAAACGTACTCGTTAAAGATTCTTTTAGAATCAAAATCTGCTACTTGCTACTGTATTGCTACTATGACTGTGACCATGACAGATCAGAGTAGGCATTATAAACAACATGTGTTGAACCTCAGGCATTGAACCTCAGAATTTGAATGTTGATGGCGAGAAGCCACTGTGTCAGCTGGTAGTTGACTGGCTAGAGACTGCAGCACCAGATGATACTGTCGACAAGCTCTCCGAAAATGTAATATGTTGCAGACAATCTATTAATTAGAGTATTGAAACTGATTTCTTATACCATGGACATGTCAAGATATCTGTCATGTCAATGACAATCCTATTGCAAGTTGTGTCATGTAGTGCCTCCCTACATGTAACTATTTATTCTACAGTCTCAGCTGTGTAAATCAACTTTCTGTGCATCAGGAGCTATGAATGAACTTGATAAGCTGTTATTCTGCTATAAGGGTGTTAATAAGTGTTATGTAATAGTTAAATTGTGTAGGAATGAGTTGTTTTTTGTGTGCTGTTTGCTGAAATAAGAACCAGTGTTATGTCGTGTGGTTTAGTATAGAGCATATGGCTTGGCAGATGCAGAGTGCAGAATGATGTGCGATGAAACTTTGATCTTAGATGAGGTTTGACTCCCAGCCAGCTTGTTGGACTGGTTGGTAGAGTTGCCACTGATATCTAATATGTCTGACTGCCTATCTGCCAGTCTTGTGGCTAGTGGTACTGATAATAATCATCACAGTGTTATATGTGTAAAGCTGAAGAGTTGCTTGAGAATAGTCAGAGAAATGTCTTTAAAACTTCATGGGACTTAGGCTGTGTCCATCGCTGCTATGTGCTGGCTGTGATGTGCATATAACATGCTCTACAGACACAGTGTTGTGTGCACGTGATGTTAGCCTCACATTCTGCAGTTGATGTCAGACAACAACCTTCGTGACTGTTTGGAAGAGTTGGAAGATGAGGAACTCAACCAGAGTGACATTGTTCGAGACTATAAGAAGCTTGGCAGGAGGAAAATGGTATATGTCAGTGTTGAATGTTGATATTCAGCAATGGTGGGTTTCATTGGAAACATGTTCATTTGTTTGATAAATGGGCCACAACTTGGTATTGTTTGCTGACTGCAGAAAATGATTTCAATGTGTTTATTGCATTTATTGGGGAAGTAAATTTACTCCATATGCTGTCTTGAATGTATTTTGTAAAATAAGTTAATAGTTGTGCATTTGAGAATCGTGTTGATTATGTCTGCTGTTATCACCTACTGGTATGATTTTCTTACCGTTTACGTGGCGCAGATCCTGTGTTTGCATTACTGTATGCTCGTTAGCAATGAAACTAAGTTAGCAGTTGGTTATTTAGGCCTAGGTTCTTTTGCGATCATTTTGTTTTTGTCAATTTTTGTGGTTGTATAGTTTTTGATTGTTGCTTGGTGGTCAGCATTAGTGCAGTATATTGCCTGGAAAGACTTCTTTGAAATGAAGTGTCTGGTGAACATTGAACTACACACTTAACTTACTTGCTTATATGTTTACGAATGTGATGTGTGATACATAGATGACGCCACTAAAAGTGGCTAAGGAGAAGGTGAATGGAGCGTCATCAAATTCGTTAATTGTGAACGGACACGGACAGTCTTTATCTACGGAGAGTATTTTGTCGGCTGGCGGAGGAGAGACGAGTGTGGTGGCTACGGCAGTGATTGAAGGTATGTAAGGAGATGATCTTTGTGTTAAGGCCAGAAACCCAGCATTGAATGGCACAGTTAACAAGATGCCAAAGGCTCTTGGCGAAGACTGCACCGAATGACAGCCACGTTTATTGGCTGTTGATGGCTTGATTGTTGTGCGCATTGGTTGACGTAACGTTGTTATAGTCATTGTTAGTTCAGTTCCTGATGCCAAACAAAAATAACTTTAATTCCTAGCATCATGTTATTGGTTGTTCTCGATTATTCTTGTTGTTTTTTAGTTATTGTTGTCAAAAATATCTTTACGTTATAGTTTTGCTTAGCTGGAGTTGATCTATTTGAAGTTGGTTTCATTTATAGTTATCACTGTACTGTAGAGTACTGGTTGTACTTGTTTGCAATGTTAAAATAACGTTGGATGTTTTAATTTTCAGTCAACACGTTCATGTGCATTGCAATCCTGAACAACAGTCTCGTGCGCATTTCCATCAAATTTCGACCTCAAGTGCCTAACTGTGGAGCCGTTGCTCTGAATGATTCAGCAGCAGGTGATGGTATAAGAAGTTCAGTGCATGACAGTCATCAGGTTCGCGATGCAGATGCTGTTGAGAAACGATGCACACTGTTGCCATTAGCAACCATGAGCTGCGCTCGCTGTGGCCTTGGTGCTGCAGTTCTCAGTGGGCAACTTGTGGCTGTTGGTACGCTCTTAGTCTCTGTCTGATGTAATACAGTTTTGGCAGTATTTGCATCATTAAGTTTTTTATTAGCCAGCCAACATTGCAGTGATTTTTAGGCTGGACCTATTGCAGTCGATGATCCTGTAGCATGAGCGTCTTGTCTGTTTGTCATGCATGCCACTATTTGCTAGACGGTGCCACAGCGTGGCCGTTACTACGCTACTGAAGCCAGTTGTTTGTTATAGGCTAGTTTGTGACAGCTGCGGAAGTTAGCTTGATGATGTGAATATGAAATCTGCCACTTTATATAATGCTGTCTGTCTGTATTCTAAATAATTATGATAGTAATGTAATGATTCTTTTGTATTTTATTGTCAGTTTATGGTGTGTCACTGGCAGATACAGGCAGGGGGGAGTTTACATCATGTGTGTCATATTGCTGGCATGTGCAGGTGGTTATGATCGTGGCGAGTGTTTGAACTCGGTTGAATCATTTGATTTAGCAACCAACACTTGGTCGCCACTGAAACCAATGCTGGTAGCCAGAGGCAGATTTGCTGTAGCTGAGATGGGCGGATGTTTGTATGCTTGTGGTGGGTCAAACGGACAGATGGACCTATGCTCCGCTGAGTGTTATGATCCTAGTACTGCCACTTGGACATTGTTGCCTGATATGGCCATTCAGCGTTCTTATGCAGGTTTGTATCGAGATTCTTTCTTTCGTATACTTTGTTTTAGTTTGTTTGTTTGACAGGAAAAATTTGACACTGTTGAAGTGATACCACATGTTTCTTGGACAACTAGTACTAACTGTTGGTACACAAAAACAAGGCTTGGCGACTTTAAGTGACTAGCCAGTGTTGCACTGTGCTAAGTGTGTATTTTTTAAAGCATGGGCCTACTATAGCGGGATATCTGATAGACTTTGTGGTTATTGCATTGCTGTGGCCTTGTAAGTTGTTTTGGCATAGTGCACTTTTAATGTATTTTGGCAGATGACAGAAATGAAAAGCTTGTTTGCCATTATTGTTAGGTGTGGCTGCATCCAGAGCAAAGCTGTATATAATTGGAGGCTGGAGCAGATGCAGTGGACTGTCATTGTGTGAATGCTACAATGCTGACACGAAGACTTGGAGTCCAATAGCCGAACTCAACGTTGGTCGTTCCCAGGTTGCTGTATGTGCATTGCAAGATGGCCGGATCATTGCCGTCGGTGGTTGTGATGCATGGAACTGCACAAACACTGTTGAAGTTTATGATCCGAGTGAGAAGAAATGGATGTTGCTACCACCGCTCGCTATTGCCCGTCGTGGAGCTGGTGCCATGATATTTAACAGTAAGTGTTTGGTAACATGCAGCAGATCAGGATTTGCAGCTCTAGCTGTGGCATTTTCTGTTTAAATAATATGTAAGGAGATTAAGAGAGGGAGATTATGCAAAAATATAATAACAGCTTGAAATTAAAACAAAGTCATTAAAATTGCAGCCTTGATTGAAATTGTTTATGAACAGTAATTTTATTAAAATGCTCCTTTTTAATTGTTGCTGAAGGTAGCACTCGTCTAGTTATGATGTATGATACATATCTGCTGTTTTAAAACAGCCACAATACCAGGTCAAATGGTGTCTTAATAAAAAGTTAAACAAGATATTTTTGCCATAATTCCAAAAATTAAGTAGTTTTTTGCCAATTTTTGTGGTTGTTTCCAAAATTTGTGTGAAAATGTTGTTGCAGTTTATACGGTATGAAATTCTGTATGTTGATGTGCAGATGATAGTTGTGTGCTTGTGTTGCAGGGAAGCTGTACGTGGTTGGTGGCAGTGACAGTCAGACGTCACTGGTGTCAGTGGAGATCTTTGATTTTGTTACAGGTTTATGGTCAGCAGGTCCCAACCTAGGCACACCTCGTGCTAACATGGGAGTTGCCGTTATTGGTTGTCGTCTGTTTGTCGTCGGTGGGTTTAGCGGGAAGGCATTTCTGGACAGTGTTGAGTTTCTGAGTGATGACGGACAGCAGTGGTGTGCCTATCAGCCAGCAGATGTTACTGCGGCTGATAAGTCAGTTGTCACAGATGTGTCACAGTGTTACAGTCGCTACTCACTGTCTCAACATGCAGATGAACTCGATGGTGACTTACAAGTTGATATACACGACATATCTTAACTGCTGCTCGTTGGTCGATGGTTGAAAATATTTCAGGATGCATGGCGTATCTGATGCCTAAAGGTAATATTAGCTTTGACATAATGTAAGTCTTGTTACCTCTCGTCATGGTCAGTGCATGGGCCAGTATGCTGTGTTGCTTCTCTGAGACCTCGTTTTATTAGCATGTGACTACATGCAATGCAACGCATGCTTTCGGTGTCGCTATTTTGTCTGTCTGTCTGTCTGTCAAATGCACGTATTGTGGTGAAACAAAAAAACTCGTCTGTCAGTGCGTCAATTCATTAATAGGCAGTGGCGTACAGTGTCTTTATTGGTACCAAAATGGGTGACCTTGAATGACCTTGAACGGTGTTATGGCCCATTATTACCTTTCTGCCGAAAAGTGTTACATTATGTCACGTGTCGTTGTATATTTTTCTGTCTGGCTTGTAAGCAATGTCAAGAACGATCGTATTTTGTATGTTTTATTTACTAACTCACTTTGTTGTTGATTTCAATATTATGCAGCAGTTGCACACCTTTGTGAGAGCTGAGCTTCTTGTTGCACTTTTCTGGAGGTCTGCTGATGGCATACTGCAGTACTGTGGTCGACAGGACCATGTTTCCACTTGTTGCTGGGTGGGTGACATTCGTTGATGGAGCACTAAGTTGACATGGCAACAATTTCTAATGTTCAGCGTGGTGGTCTTGTTTCTGCCAATTGACGTGATGTTGCTGTGAGCTTCACGTGGAATGTGTCTAGGGGGACAAGCATGGTCCATGTCTCTGCCTTGTTGAAAAACAGTATATGGCAACGCCCTGGTAAATGTGATTTATGTGGTGATGCATGCATGATTGCACGTCTTCCTGTGTATATTGTGTGGTCAAGACATAGCTGTAGTTATAGTATTGTGTTATTGTAATTTTTTAATGCAGACTTAATTGGCATTAACATCTGTTTTATAATCTATGGATTTTGTATTAATACTTGTTGTATGTTTTTTGGGGCTTCCTCTGTGCATTGCACCCAGATATTGGTGCTGGGTGTTTGGCAAGATTGCAGAAATTGTTTTTTGGCAGTAATTCTGGTTGGCATTTCATGTTGTCTGTTGAGAAGTTGGTTTTGCAGAAATATTATAGCATTGGTTGTGATAATAATGTGGTGTATTTTTTG
>Ga0126335_1001642_pt1 | contig 12752 bp, 10 predicted proteins | sample OlaspJWI45metaG_FD_108409 | JGI IMG/M metagenome (GOLD analysis project Ga0126335, IMG submission 108409) | Marine gutless worms symbiont microbial communities from Oahu, Hawaii - Olavius sp. 1 OAHU.JWI-45 metaG | ecosystem: Host-associated > Annelida > Digestive system > Unclassified | place...
AGTGTGTGGTTTCTATGTAGACCCAACATCATCTCTCGGTCGACTGCATCTGTTGACCAAGCAAGATGCTGAGCTGGTGAGTAAGCAGCAGAGTCTTGAGTCTGAGATGCAGAGACAGAGTGCTCGAGAGATGGAGTTACAGGATAGAGCCAAGTCTGCTTCACTGCATCCAGAAGAGCTGAGTTCACTTCAACTCAGCAGCTTGTTTCACGAGACTCAGTGTTAGTTGGCATTGATTGGCTTTTTATATAAATCTTTATTCACCGAAAATACGGTAGCATCAAAAGAAAAAAAAGCACAACAGTGCAAGGATAAATACAACAGCAACAAAGTCCATGACAGTAGATGACACTGGGTACTGGAAAAATATGTCATATATATAATCAATGTTTTGATTCCACATGGTGCAGCGTGCACTGTACTGTGACAGAAACTGTACTTTCTTAAAAGTTAGATTTACGTGCATTAACTCTGTAATTTTTAAATGATACTTTGTTCTTTCGTGTGGAAATGCCATAAACTAAAATAGAATTTGTACACTGGAGTCAATTAGAGATTAGATTACACACTTAATTTGTACTTACACACCCTCTGTTGATGGCTGTTTGAAAAATTTGTACACATATTTTTAGTCATAATCTGTAACATATTTTATGTGGCAAGATTTACACTAACTGTTTAATAGTTACTAGTTTGAGACTCTGACACCATGAGATAAAACTAACTCAGTAACATAACAGTACTGTTAAAGCTGACTTATCATTTGAGTGTTATTTAAATACATGTACTGATTGTAAATAAAATTTGATGATCCAGAAGTCCGTATGGAGTGATGTTTACTGCTGTTTGTTGATACATGTTGTGTTGCAGCTGTGATGGATAGTATCCGACAGCAGAATGCTGAATATCGGAGGTCTCTAGAAGAACGCATCTCACTGCTTGTTGAGCAGCAGAAGCAGCTAGTGGAACTGAATGAACAGCAAGCAGAAGAACTCAAGTCATTGCGTCAGCGTCAGCTACATGTGCCATCCACTAGTAGTGCTGGTGAGATATTAGATAATATGTGACATCGGCAAATGCACGTGAATGTGCAGGTTAAATTGAAGTCCTTGACAATGTGTGCAATACCTGAGTGCTTCTGCTGTGAGATTTTCTTCATTTTATGTTTACTTATACGTTTACATGGTTATGGTGTGACTAATACGAAACAGTTACTTCAAGCGCAGCCAAGACTTTTTTTACCTTTGATGTTTCTGTCTCTATCAGAGACTTCCATCAGAAGAAGCTGTACCACATCAGTTCTTCCAGTTCTTGCCATGGTAAAGTAGTGAAATCGCATATTAAGATAGACTTATCCGGCGTTGTTGTGGCTTCTGATATGGTGCTACAAAATTATAATGATGATGATCGTGATTATTATAATGTGGCACAGAATGTGTCAGCGAAATGTCATTTTTTTGTTACAGATTCGGTACGGCAGCTGCATGAACTTCGTGAACAAGCCAAAGAACTGAAATCTGTGATACATCGACTGAACCAGGAACTCAGCCGCTATCAGACACAGTTCAGAAAACTTGATGATAGAGAGGTCAGGTGACTTGTATAATATGTTGGTTGTTTGGTTTGGCATTAACGACTAGTTGTTTCTCCTTAAAATTGATAAGTAGTGGCAAGAAGTTTATCCAGTACTAGCAGACAGTGTTTGCTGCAGAATGCATTTGTCACTTCTGTGTGTATTGTGTAGTAATCCTTTTGTACATGTATTGTTTGTGTGATAATATTTGATGTAGCTTGAGGAGGTGCCTGGATTGCCAAGGAAGGGGCCAAAACCATCATGGCTGGTACAAACTTATTGTTGCTTATCATCTTATTATCATAGTTCTTAAATGCTTTTTCTTTTATGCATTGGGCTTAGACCTAGAGCTGGCCTCAGCGCTGGCTGTGGTGTTTGCCACAGCCACCCAGCAAGATAATAACACCACGTGCTGTGCTAAATGGTCTCAAGTGACATTTTTTACATTTTTAATTGTTTTACAGATTATTATACTATACCTAATTATCCATCTTTCATAAAAAGGCTTTTAAATAGATGACTATAAGAAGATTTAATAATCCTTTTTTCAAGCTTGATGGATGAACAGTGGGTTAGAAATAATGTTTTTTGTTTTTACTGTAAAATTACAAAAATGTCGGTTGAAACCTTTTAGCACAGCACAGTCACTTATTCTCACTGTTAAATTTTGATGATAACGACATTGACACAGAGTGATTTTTATTAAAAATGTAAAAATACAGTAACTTTGGATGCATCTTGCTTTTTGTGATATGTCCCTGATTAGAGAGTATGATGTATATTGTGAAAAGTGTCTCTGACTTGCGTTGGTTTCGAACTGCAAATGTTGCAGTGCTTAGCTAAATAGTCGTGCGAAAAACCCCAGTTTTTGGTCGAACCTTGCAAAATGGGGTGCAGAATTTTTCTCATGGTCTTGGAGTTTCTAGGAGGTGTAGATAGATAATCCAACCAGTGCAACTCTGGCATCTTTGAGGAATTTGAAAAAAAAATTGATATTCTGTGCAAGACGGTTGATCCCTTTGGCAGTGAAACAAAAAACGTTAGTAACTCAAAAACTAAAGGTTTCATCACATCTGTTACTAACGAATATGAATATGGGTGTAATCTGTCCAAAAAAGTTGGTTTTAACACTGAAAACTGCTCCCTGATGACATCATAGGTAAAAACGTGTATAAATGGGAGAACGGGGATCTTTGGGACATAAGTCACCTCTTTCTGGCGGGGCTGTGTGGTCGAAGCCCCGAAAAGCTGCAAGTGTAATGTGAGGTATATGAATTTATGCCTACAAAAACTTTTCTGTGTAGCATTTACTTGTGGTCATTGCTGAAACACATGTTGCAATTGGAAAGATGGTATCAGCGGTGTTACCCTGCTAGAGGGGCCTGGCTTGGGGTAAGATGAGGGGTGTCATGTTAAGTCGGGGGGTTTATACCTCCTAGGGGTCTGCAAAACAGTCTGAAGAAAACTTTGCATGAGGGTAGACAAGAGAGCTGATGGGGGCTGAAGTCCTTTCCTATTTCACTCATTTGCAGAAAGTGATTTCCTGGGGATGACATGTTCAGGCCTTAAGTCACCTAGCCCGTGCGCTGAGTTCAGGAAGGTGTGGGAATGAAACACACAGGGGTTTGCCCCTTTTCAGCAATTTTACCCCCATTTTTGCATCAAATGGCATATTTTAGAGGATTCTAAGTGCTAAATTTAGTTTTCTTTGTAAACAAAGAATTAGCCAAGGCCCTCTTTCGTTTTTTTGATGAGGGCTTCAGCCCCCATTAATCCCGTTGTCTATACCCCTGCAAGGTTTTTTTGATTTTCTTCAGACTGTTATGCGGAGTTGCAGATTGCTTATAGGGGCCGGTGTAAACCTGTGACTTAATATGATACCCCACATCTGACCCCAAGCCAGACCCCCTCTAGCAGGGTAACACTGCTGATATCGTCTATCCGACATGTGTTTCAGCAATGGTGTACAAGCAGCTGATGCACAGAAACCAGTTTTCGTAGGCATAACTAATATTACATTAAACCTGCAGCTTATACCTGGAGCTTTGTCGTGACCCCCACTGGAGCTGTACACCAGTGTGATTCCCGTTAACAGAGACGGAAACGGAAATATCCGTTAATGGAAAAGTAATGAATCCGTTAACGGAAATGGAAACTGTAACGGAAAAATCCAGTAAGACGAAAACTAAACTGAAACGGTATAATTCGAAACAGAAAAGAAACGGAAGCGGGAAAATACAAAATGCAATGAAATCATTTCAAAAACGTTTTGCTGCAGCAGCGAGCTGAACAACTTGACCTCGTCTCAGCTCCTGCGTCCCAAGCATATGCTGAACACATTTTCAGTGTATGTAGCGACCTCACTGCTGGGAAGAGAAACCGTACTGAGGCAGCACTGCAGCGAACAGTGTTTCTGAAGTCAAACTTGAAGTCTCTGTAGTGTAGTGACTACTGTATAAACAGTGCTGATAAAACTGAAACTGAAATAGAAAGTGAAAAATATTTCAAAACTGAAATAACGCTGCAGTACACATGAAAACTGCTGAGGGACTTCTGTGTCCCAGACCCTTGCTCTCTAATCACACTCCCTCTGTCACTAACTTATCAATAAAAGTCTGGTTTTCTTCGTTCTAAATATGGTCATGTGATTTGAGACTTCATCAGGGGGCAATTTTTGGTGTTGTAAACAATCTTTATTTAGAAATATTACACCCACTTTAATATGAAGGAAAATTAAACAAAAAATTATAAGTGTTTCATAAAAGTGATGAGTAGTTTTTAATGTTTGTACAATGGGTGCTATTTGATGTCTATTGTTGTCTGATGCGTGTGTTGCTTGACATTGGCATTACTCTAAATTACGGTAGTTTTGCATTGAAGCAGTAGTATGTGTAACTGTAAGCCAATTGCATTGTAGGTAAACACAAAATATCTGTCACCACTCCTGCTAGCCTATGATGACCAACTGAAAGAAAAGGATGAAGTTATCAGAAAATTTGAGGTAAGTTTAACTCTGTAGAAGACTTGCAAAGTGATGTTTTAAGATGATTTTTAAAGCATTGATGAAAGAATGCTATTGCAGTGCTTGGACAGTGTTGTTTTGGGGCATCTTGAACAGCATGCAGCATGTTTGAAGTCTCGATCAGAAAGATGCATAGATCAAACATCTGGATTATGGCGTAGCATGTAGTAACCGTGTAAATGGGCCAGTTAATAGAAGCTGAGATTTATTATAATAAATAGTAGGACTGTCGAATTAATGCATTAACGAATGTGTTAACACGTTAAAGAATTAATCGCAATTAAAAAGTTAATGCCATTAAGGAATTTAACACACTGACCAAAAAACTACAAAAAATATTACTACAAACATCACAAAATCAAACTTCAGCTGTCTAACTAAAATATGCTGGGACGCCAGGACACAGGGACAGATGCCAGGCAGTTAATTGCCATACCGAAGGGACTGGGCTGTTCTAAGTGAGACCATTGTCTGTCAGTGCAGACAATCCTTCTCCGGCCACATGCACTAGTGACACCGGTAACCACTGCCATACAATAGAAGTTTACATAACAGTCATATATTTGATGTTTTTGCTGGAACAGGAACGACACAATTCTGCTTAAATACAGTGTGCGTTAAAAGTGCATTAACGCATAGTTAAGAAATTTAACGCGTCAACAGCTCTAATAAATAGCAGTTCTAAATTTGAAAATTATTATTTTTGGTTGTTTTATCACAATTTTTACAGTCAAAAAGCTGTTTGACTATCATAGCTGTTTATGCATGAGAGGCTCGATATAATTTGTAGCAGTTTGTGCCATCATTTTAGTGGGCTGCTCACTAACGTGACACAACAAATGCAGCATAACATAGTGTAGTTGTTGCCAGTTGGCATAGTGTCTTGTTGTGGTAGGTGGAGATGGAGCATTTTGCGGTGAAGGTTGAAGAGGTATTGAAAGAAAATGACCGACTGCATGTACGCATAGAGCAGATGCAGGCCGTCGGACCAGTCGGCATGACAGAATGGTCAGCTTTCATCTCATCTCATTTTAGAATGTGACTGAACTGTGTCCGAGGAGAGCACATACACATACGCTTTTTCGCTGTTGTGACCTTGGTATTAGCCCCATGACCTTGAAACTCAAAGGTGACTTAGATATTCTGAAAATGTACCTTCATACTGAAAATGAATTTGCTAGATTAAATCATTCAAAACTCCTAATGGTTGATGAGATATGCATGGCAAGTGAAAAAATATGAAAATAGCTCTCAAGGTCAAGGTCAAATGTCACCTACTTCCAACCACTTCTAGTGTTCACCATGCAGCGTATTCCTACCCAGTTACATCAATTTCTGATCAGCAGTTTTCGAGATTTTGTGCTGATAGACAGACGTGGACACACAGACGCCGCCAGTTACAATACCTGCTCGCAGCATAGCTGGCACACAGGTAAAAAGTAAAGTCCTTCCACATCCACATCGGCCTACTGGGTGGCAATAATCTTCGTTTCTGTAGCCCTTGCAACACAAGACCACTGATACAGGCCTAGTGCATCATGTTGTGTGCATTTACTCTCCAACTATTGCTGATGCACATTTTGTCTCACAGAGGGATGTCTAGGCTAAGTTGACCTGGTTTGCCTGGTTATATATACCAAGATGATTTTCTCATATGCAAATGGTCAGTTGTCCATGTACTAGCAACTAGCAGAACACAGGATAAGCACATGATACTAGTGACAGTTGCACGAGCGATTGGTAACTCGATTTTTTTCATGAATCTGACTGTAGTTGATCTGAGTGTCCCAGAACAATGACTGGTGATCGAGTTTTTTGTTGTGTATCATATCGTGTGTGAATTTGCATAGGGTTTTTTTCGAAGACGTAAGTAAGTAAATAATTAGGATTAGTATACACATGGCACAAAAGAGTCACTGAGTGCCACAGCCTCAAACAAGTGTGCTATCAAAAGATACCTAAAATGTGCATCATGCTCAACAATGATGCTGGCAACCTGTTGCACAAATGATGACTTATACATTGTGGCATTGACATGAAGGAAGAGGCTGCAGGAGCAGTGCAAGTTGGTGCTGGAAGAAAACGAACTGTTGATGGAGCAGCTTGATGTTCAGCAGCAGAAACACAGTGAACGACACAAGGTCCATGCTCATGAAGGTCTCTCAAGATAACTCGGTTTTTGTGATTTTTAAAGTTTCACTTGGTTTGGTGTTAACATCGGGGAGGTGGAATTTGTTAAATATATTTATTGAAAAATTTGCATGTATTGTCACCTTGAGTTTACACAGTGCTGCAGCTGTCAGTTTGTGCATTATCTCTTGTTTTTGTAATCTGTGTTGTTATAGCATTGTCACAAATGTGAAGGACAGAGGTATGGAAACTGTTAGTTAGTTGTGTGATTATGTGTGGGCTGTTCTTAGTAGAGTCCAGGAGTATAGGTCATAGAGGTCCTTAGCTGAAAGCATTAAAGAAACTGCAACTGCTTGAAAGCTTTACCTTGTGGGAAGAGCATTAATCATACCTATGGCCGAAGTAGTGTGAGCATCAGTCTTCCTTTGATTGTAAAGCAATCTGGTTGTATGCCATTTGAAAGAAACGTCGAGAATTTGAGATGTCACTTGCAGTGTTGAAGCTGAGTCAGAGAAACAATCAACTGGAAGCTGAGCATACTCAGTCCCAGCGTGAACTTGGTGAACTTCGTGCCAAGTATGATGCATTGCGGCGTCAGAGTGGAGATCTGGTCCTGGCAGACACCAGCAAGATTGCTATTGAGCAACACATCAATGCACTGGCAGCACTTAAACAGTATGTCTCCATTTTGCTATATGTAGTTGTAACTGCATCATTGTTATTTGTTGAGTTTGCAGTATGAGTACTGCAGTGTCTACATTGACTTAGCCCGACGACAGTAAGGAATTGTAGAACAAGAACAAGAGGCTGAGTAAGGGCACTTAGTGATGGTAATATGTGTCGACATTAGCAGCCTGCAAGTAGACTCATAGCCGAAGTCACTTGGCTTTGCATGAAAATGAATGGGCTGAACTCCATGGTCATTATTTCTTGATTACTTTTAGACCTTAGGGTTTCCGATGACCAGCACATTGGGCAGTCCATTATGTACACTCTTTTCTGCTGAATGCCTTGAGACACACTTTTACAACCAGTCACTTGTCTGGTGAATAGGTACAGCTGTTGTGTGTGTTGATGTTGAAGGCAAATGCATGATGAGAAGATAACACATGCAAAAGAGTTGAGTGAAGCTTCAGCTAAGCAGCAGGTGCTGTAGATTCTGTTACATCCATGGCTATACTCAGTGCTGGCTGAACTTTTTTGTTTGCCATTGGTTAGTGAGTGAGTCATTAGTGATGAGTGACCAGCTAATGAACTCAGGTCAGCATTCTCAAAAATTACAGCTGTGTCTTAAGAGAGAAGACGTGGAATGTTCTGAATTACCAGTACCATAGTGAATGCACTACTGAATGATGGCAGCAAAAATCTCATTCTACATTGTGTTGATGGGTAGCCGAGTGGCTAGTATGCTGGACTCAGGCTCGAAAGAGCATGGGTTCAAATCGCAGTCGCGACGCTGTCGAGTAACAGTCTTAGGCATACTGTTCACACCCATTGTGCCTCTGTTCACCAAGCAGCAAAATTGGTAGCAGCCCGCTTAAGGGTTGCGGGGGTAACTGCAGGCCTGGCGCAAAGTAATGGCAGCCTACCGCCGGGTTTATGACTCACATCACCTGCAGGCTGACTGCCGAGAACCAGGATCAGCTCCGGAACCCTACGCTCGGTAATCGAGTATGGGCTACCTTACCTTTACCTTTTACATTGTGTTGATTAGTTGACTGTCTGTTGACACCTAGCAAATTCAGTCTGGTTTAGATCTAAGTAAAAAAAGTTTTTCTTTAACTTTGAATCATTTCTTTCACAATCAAGGATCTACTGTTTGGCACATCATTTTGTGGTTGCAAGTGATTTCCCTGTTGATGTTTTGAAATAAGCTTGTTCATATCTCGTGACATAGAATATGATGTGTTATTATGTTATTATGTATTCAGTTCTTACAAATACATTGATTGATTGATTTTGAAGTTGGTTTGTTGCTGTGTGCAGGCAGTTGAAGTGGAACGTGACAGTTTGTTGCGAGAAATTGATGCACTAAGTAACACGGTTCAAAAACTGGAAAATGAAATACGACTGCATGACAAAGATAGAAAGTAAGATTTTTACATAGAAAAATGACTTTTGTGCTAAATTCTTCATTATGCAAAGCATGCTTTATTGTGAAGAACACTACAATATTCTGTATCCAGTAGGATTGTATCAATAACTTAAGTTAGTATTTGGCCTACTATGCATAATTTGTTCTGATGTTTGGCCAAGTATGAATTCCCTATTCTGTCTGTGTTTGGGCCAAATAGAATGCATCAAGAATATTTGGTAAAATGCTGTTATTTAGCTATGTGCAGTTATAATAGCAGTGACATTCATCATTGATCAGGTAATTAACTAGTGTTCTGTTGACAGGAAATACCAGAGAAGCTTAGACCAGGTGCAGGCAGCAATGGACAAGATGCAGAAGAAGGGCTTAACAGTGGAACAGTATCTCAGCAGCATCCTTTCTGCAGTTAGTACTATCTTTGTGTTATTTTTATGGCTTTAGAGAAGCACATCATAGGTTAGATTGGGTCTAATGAAAGCTTCGAGTTATTGCTATAGGCCTAGTGTTTGATCTGACAATGTTAGATGCCCATCGTTGATGCCAGAAAGACATCATCGCAGCACTAAGTTATCTTTTGTTGAGTTTTAGTGAGGAAATGTTTCCATCTAATCAGGTTGTGGTCACAATTTTAAAGGGTCAGAAGTGTTGCAGATTTCCATTATGCCAAATAATGTGATATTTTCGGTAGTTTTATAGTGCTTGAAGTAAATGAAATACAAATGACATGCACAATGTTCGTTCCTTTTTACTGCTTATATCTGTGCACTGTTAGTTATGACTAATAATTTTTGTTTTTGTATAGTTTTGGGCTGTAATAATTTCAGTTATTTCTGGTACTTCACATTTGTTAAAATTTGCAGTTCTTTATTTTTTTGTTTATTGTTTAGCCTGCATAGTTGCCTGGTAAAGTATATATTGTAAGTATTTGCAACAGGCTATTAAAGTTGCCGAAGAAAGGGATGACCTTGCCATATCAGTATGCTTCATCATTTTTATTTTATAATTTCTAATATTTTTTATGGTAGAAAAAAAACTTAACACGTTGCAGCAGAACACTATTTTGTATGATGTTTATGTATCTATTTGCTGGCCTTGAAAACTGAAAACTATTAAGACTGTTTGTCAAAACTTGGATAAAGAGAGGTGTTTTAGGTTTTCTATAGTAGAATCCACTTGTATTTGATTCAATATAACTTTGGCAGTGTACCAGTTTATAGACATTTTTTCTGTGTTAAAAGTGCTCTTTTGTTTGCTACATACAAACTGACAGTTACTGTTTGATGTTTGATGTGTGTTATGACATGCTAGTACTCTATGCCATACTGTGTTGCTTTGCAGATTGAGGAGCATGATAAAGACAAGCGTCGAGTGTTGAAGAAGATATATGCAGAGCACACGAGCAAGTCTAAGATGAAACAGAAGATGCTGGTTAGAATGACTCATATCTTTGTTAGCTCGAAGTCTGCATTATTTCAAGTCTGCCATGTACTCGTTTTAATTGATACCATGTGTGTGCTACATTCTTCAGCATATCTGATGTTCTTAGGTGGTGAAATTTAACTAATTGTGTGATCAGCTTTTTGGGTGACAATACTGTTTATGTCGATGCTTAAGTTAAAACTTAGCATGCAGATGCAGTTCGGTACAAGGATGGTGCCTGTATATTTTTTATATTGATTTTTTGTCGACTTCCTAGCATGGTCTAGGATAACAGTCGTTTTTGGTTGATACTTTCTGCTGTTACACTGTTAATATGGTAAGTTATGTGTGCAGCAGCAGAAGAGTATTTTCTGTACAGTATTCCTACCAAATAATGTTTTTTTCTGTTTAGAACAGTCGCCAGAAAGCAAATGAAATGATCGATGATGCACTGCACAAGTATGTGGCAGTTTCTGTTTTGTGTATATGTTATGTCTGATTTCTATTGGGTCTTGTATATTTGATAGCACCAGCATGTCACCAATGTAGACAACCTGTCTGCACTGGGATTTTCTCTGTGGCAGATTACATTGCCAACAACATAATGCTGTGTTTGGCTTCATTGTCTGACTTGATGACAGTGTGCCAGCTGACCTAGCTCTCAGCTGCCAGATGGACTCTCCGTTAGAGACCCCCTGGGCTGTGATGTCCAAGAAACTGATGGCTAGTCAACTTCTGAACATTTCCATGTTGATAAGTGGAGACATGCAGTTTGTTTAAGTCATGGTGCTGTATCAACAGTTGCTCAGTGCCTGTGTAAAGCTGCTGCTGCTGCTGCTGCTGATGATGATGATGATGATGACACAGTAATAGTATATAGAGATATGAGAATCTGGTTGCCACAAAGATGTAAGACAGCCATTGTTGACAGTGGTGAAATGTGTGTAAATGGCATTGGTACAAGTCACATATGCATGAAAACTATTGAGATTCTGATATTAAGAAACATTAGTCATTGTAGTTTGGAAAGTTGTGCCTGTAGTCATCAAGTTCTTAGTTTTATGTTTTGTGCAAGGATTAAGGACCGCGAATCGGAATTTGGTCAGAAATGTGATGAGTACGAGCGCCAGATCAAACACCTTCGACAGCTGCTAAGAGAAAAAGATGATGCATCCAATCTGCTGGAAATGGAAAAGAAGTAAGCAGACAATTCCTGGCGTTATTGTAATTTGTGTTTTCCAGTTTGATTGCCAGCAATCTGCTTCATTGGATATCCAGTGACACTGGATTGGTCATATTGGTCATGGTCAGAGGCATGACAGCTTCTTATTGACCGTTTGCCAAATATAGATTTGTTTATACATTTTCAACAACAGTGATTTGGTCTGTTAATGGTGACATTAATTTGTTAACCATGTAGTCAGTATGCATTTTGAGGTTTATCTGTTTGATAGAAGCATATGAACCTCACAAGGCACTGAACGGCCTGTCACTGACCCGGTGGATGACTGCCAACTTATTAGAGCAGCTGATATTTATAACTTTTGTCGTTCACTGTTGCTACGTCATCTACATGCAGCATTCCTAGAACCCTTCACCACTTCTAGTACTCATTAATCGAACAATTTATCACCTCATCTATGTGTCCATGAACATGCACTAAGATTTATGCAGTTTCACCAGTTACTGAAAAGACCGTCATGTCTAGCGACTGTTTACTCCTTGAGTGCTTAATAAATGTCTTCCTTGTTTACTTACTTCCGCTGTGTGTGGTATACTGGCATGTGATTGTTGTGGTCTGGTGAATTATAGTGCTGTGCTGGATGACTTGGAGACAATGTGGCAGGCGGCAAGCAGAGACAACCGTCGAATGCTGGATACTGTACGTCACACTGATTGCAAGCTGCAGCAGCATCTGAGTGTCTGTCATCAGTTACCACGAGACGTGATAACTGCTAGTGAAGCTGTGCTAAATGATGCACAAGCTGCCGACATAGACTACGATATCTGACTGTACTAGTGCAGACTTACATTATTGCTAGTCTCCTCTACTACTTCAAGTCAAGGCCTTTGTTTAGCTTTTGTTTTCCACTAACATAATTATGTTATGAAGCTCTTTTCATTACCACTCGTGTTTGGGCTGTAAATTTTGAATGCTTTGACATAGAAATTTTATTTCTGATGTGCTATTACATATTCATATTGTCTATGTCATGTTTGAATACTAAGGTCATGGATTGAAAGTCATGGCTATGGGAGCAGTAAAATTGAAAATTCCAAAGGAAAGCTTGTTGTGTAACTAAATACACACATGTCGGTGGTCTGGTTTTGGCTGCAAGACATTGTTTATTATTTATTTTCATATTTAATTTTAATTTGTATTTGTGATGACTATTTGATAGGCCTGTAATATTAATATTGAATTGTATTTATTATTGGTTATTTTTGTTTATCTACTCCACTCTTCATTAAAAGAAGTAATCTGTAGTATATTTAGTATTGGTGATTTGATC
>Ga0126335_1001643_pt1 | contig 12747 bp, 7 predicted proteins | sample OlaspJWI45metaG_FD_108409 | JGI IMG/M metagenome (GOLD analysis project Ga0126335, IMG submission 108409) | Marine gutless worms symbiont microbial communities from Oahu, Hawaii - Olavius sp. 1 OAHU.JWI-45 metaG | ecosystem: Host-associated > Annelida > Digestive system > Unclassified | place...
GTATGGGGGGATGGGTTGGGGGAAGTGGGGAGAGTTGGGATGGGAGGCCCGACTGGGCGATCATAACCGTTAGTCCTTAATAATTGCATGTAAAATACACCTCACAATGTCTGGGAAGGTTGCATGCATAGAGAAAAATTAATCAGTCGTCATCGCATTTATTGGATTCTTGCAGCCAAAAGGTTGGATTAGCAGTACAGTAACAAAGAAACATGAAACAGTTAGAAATACAAGATTAGAGTACAAAGTTACTGTTAGTTAGAAAGTCCATAGCAAATAAAAAGAATTTATTAGCAAGTCTGTGTTATGTTATAATGAACTTTTGTGTTGGTTGACTGATAGTGAGGAAACCGCAGTTCAGCTGCAGCTGCAGGCTGGATGTTGCATTCTCAGGCTGGCCAGACAACCAGTGTTTGTCAGCATGATGAACTACAAACATCTCCACATGCTTGCATCAATTGTCTTAGTGAGTGTCTAACATTAGCTTGTGATTTAAGAAAGTCACAGTTTTTGTTCTGTGTAGACACTCTGGCCAAGCTGTATGCAAGCATGAGTGTCAGATGCACGACACATTCTTGTTATTGATAGCTGAATGCAGGCTTTAAGAGCTACCGTGGGTAGGGGCGACTGTAGAGGGGAGGATGATACAATAAGTAGCTTTGTTTTCTCGCTTATAACTCAGGGGTGGATGTCACGATCCTGCCCAAATGTTCAGGGTTGCTTCAAGACACCCGGGCATGGTATTAACAGGGAAAAATTGCCATGGGTAGCTAGTGGCCTGGAGAGGGCAGATGGGCACTGAACAGGGTGTCAGCTATTGTGACAGAAAAAAATAGAGCTGTTTGCAGCTATTGTGAAGTTGTGTCATTGTGCCAACACAGTAGGTCATTTGTGAGCTTGACTGTATTGTGTTGTAAGCTGGAAGACACATCGGCTCGTGACAAGTTCATGTACAAACTACACCGAGCGCTGCTGTCTTGGCATCTACCACTTAACTATGCATGTCTGTTGTGCCTGGCTGCATGCTGGTCCACTAGCACTGATGTTGAGTCGTCCGCAGACATCAGTGTTCTACGTGAGTCAGACGTTGTAAGCATGCTGGAGTCTAATGTGGCAAGACGTCGCAGGCTCATCAGCTCTGTACCGCCGTCGTCGTTGACAAGTAATCGTAACAGTGTTAACTACTGTTTTGTTATTTCCAAAAAAACTGACTGTTGTCATAACCTGAGGAAGTGAGAGATCTTTGCTATAAAAGCTATCACCACTGTACTGACTGTTATTTCCTTCTGTAAATGTTTTATGTTTGTGTTGATTGCAGTGTGTCAGTTGCATCAATAAATATTTTGACGACGATGGTAGATAATTTCTGCTATTAGTATGTGTACAGAAAATGTTACATGTGGGTCGCAGGCAGTGTTGTTGAGTCATTGCTGCCAGAATACATCATTCCGTACAGTGTGCATTTGCTGGCACATCGGCTGCCAACTTGTGACAGTCTTCCTCATCTCATTGATGCCAAGCTGTGAGTTTGTCGGTTTATATTGTCATTTTGTAACAGTGTAGTATTTGGTTTTAGTTGCCGTCTATGTTGCAGTATGGTAATGTATTCACTTGCGTTTTTTTGTCTGTCTCCGTGTAATGTGTGGCCCTTAACTTTTCATTTTGTAACTTACGATCGTCGTTTTTGGTATGCACTTACATCTTAAGATGGTATAATGTTGTAAGACTTCGGTATCGACTGAACATAACTGAAACATGAAAGATAATCTTGTTTTATTTTTACACTTGATAAATAAACTGTTGTCCACCAAATTTGCACCAAATGCATACCATTGTGGGGACTGAACTCTTATCAAGTATTAATGAGTGGTGACATTCATCGTTATCTTGAAGGTCATTTCATATGTTTACAAATCAATAAAGGTATCACACTACTGGTAATTCAGCAATGCAAGGTGGCATGTGCATGGCACTTGTCACACTGTGCACCTAGTCTGTCTGTCACACAGAAGGAGTCGTTAACTCAACAGGCGTGGTATAGTAGATAATATACATCATGCTACAGTGTAAGTGTCACTTGCTGTTTTTTAGGTGCCTGGACATGTTGATTAAAGTCTTGACATCTAAGCATCATTTCAGCTCGGTCTTTTACAACCGAATGTTCGATGAAATACGACAGTCAAGAGATGCATTGAAACCTGATTCCAAGTCCACTAACAAGGTACACGAGTTGTTTGTGATTTTGTTTGTTCTTTTAATAGTAGTCGTACAGTCCTACTACTTGAAGAGTTTCAGTATCGAGACTTTTGTCATGAGTTTTGAGTAAAAAAGAAGAAATCAGACTTAATCTTTTATCTGAAGGTTGTCACATTGCTGATTAATAAAGACTAAAAGTCGTTGTGGCACTGATAGTTTTATTTCAGTGAGAAAGGTGATTTGATTGATGGATGCAATTAATTCATGGAGCATTGTCTTTAACAATTAGCTGAGTATGAGCTAAGTAGGTATTTCATTTGACGTATCACATTTAATAGTAAATTGCAATGGGCTTCAATTAGATTGTGAAAAGAAACAGTGTTTGGTTTTCCTATCTGTTGTTTGATTTGTTTGTTGAAGCTACTACTTTTGTTTGGTCTTCTGCTGTTTCCAGCAGGTTTTAGGCATCATTATTTCTTTTTCTGTATCCATGCTGACCTGTCTGATGTCTAATCTTTTAACTGTACATATGTTCTGTGTTTTACTATAATTATCACTTAATAACTGTATGCTTTTCCTACTGCAAGTAGGTTTTCACATCATCTTTTCTTCTATGATATAATGCCGAAGTCTTTCATGTATAGGAAATACATATACCCAATCCATTGTTGAAGCTACATAACTATTGAAAAGGATTACAGATTTTTGAAACGTCTCTGTTGTAGAAACTGCACACTGTGTGTGAGTTGGCTCGCACGATTGTGTCATCAACTCACTTGTCACACATGTCATTCCCAGACTACTACAACTCTGATGTCGTTCTTCCTGCAAAGCTTTTTGTCACCTCAGACCCAGTAAGTTACAGTTTCCATGCTACTGTGTGAGCAGAACATTTTGTGCATTTTATATTGTCAACAGGCAAACTATAAACACTGTTTTGAATTACACTAATAATTTTAACTACTGTATTGGGTAAACTATTACCTGTATTGAATCGTTCTGCATTAGTATCAGTATGAGTATACTATTTATTAACTAGTAAGTAAGTAAGTGCCTTCAGTGCTTTGACGCTGTTGGTTGGGTGGCAGGAAGGGCATCTGGCCTGTAAAAAACCTTGGGGGTTGTGGGGGTGTGGGCGCTGTTAGTCCGGTTGGGGTGGCACCCACCCGGACTGTCGGTGCCTCTGCCTCCATTATCTTCCCCTACTCCATAAAAATCCAGAAGACAGGAGGTGGGGAAACCCAGCCTGAACGCGGCACAGCCCTTTGCTAAGGCAGAAGGCGGAGTGTTTCTTCTGGTACCGGCCTACACGGGTTGTCCCAGAACAGAGGCCGTTAAACGGTTGTTGGTAAGTAAGTAAGTACCATAGACAACTTAAATAGTGCTTTGAGCAGTACTAGCTGCTGCAGGAGTACTTCACATCAAAAGTATCATATTGTGCAAATGAAATTTTGAGTAGGTGAGACTTTGAATGCTTCTTTGAGTTATTAAGCGACGACAGTTTGTTTACTGTATTGAGTCAGGCAGACTGTTCCATTCACGTAGTGTGGCGAAATTTAATGATTACTAATTGCTGCAGTTTAGTGAATTTGACTAATGGTTCACTTAATGCCTTATCACTCTTACCACAAAAATGTGTTGCATCAGTATTATTTGCTGTTTCTATTCCAAGTATGATATTAGTAAGTTTCTAGTTGTTTAAATAATGTGCTTTGTGTTTTCATTAATGCCAACTGCCAATGATGGCCTGGCTGCCAGGCAACCACGGTATTATTTTCTTGTTGCTGCTGTAAATTGTTTTGTAATTGTGTTGTGTGTTGTGTTTTAGAAAGCAAAGATTGACAAAGTGGGATTGCCAGAAGAGCTTATGAGGATGCTGTCCTGGGTATGTTTTGTCTACTTGTTTTGTTAAATTTTAAGACATGTTGAATGCATAAGATGTATGTGGCCTATTGCAACCAGTGATACTGCATGTGGTATGTCTGTCACTTTGTCACATGGCTGCATCCTGCAAAAATGGCTGAATGGATCAAGGTCCTATTTGGGGTGGAGAATCTTGGGGATTGAAGGAACAGTGAATTACATGATGTTTAAGCATAATAGCGAGCCACAGTCTTGCTGTTGCTGCTTACAGTAAATCATCTATTGTTAGGCCACATCAAGTGCATTGATTGTGGCCTGTTGTGACTGATGTTTCCATGTGTCTGTCTGTATGCAGAAAACTGGCAGAAAGAGACATTTGCCATCAGTAAAAAGTGTTATGTTGACAAAGAAATTACGACATGTTAAGACTGCATCACCCATTCAGACTGCTGCTGCAGCGGAAGACAGTTGTATCACAGAAGACAATGATGATGAACTGACTCATGGGCTGCAGACCACCATGACTGCGAGCAAGCAGATATCCAAGACCAAGTCGCGGCTGTCTGAAATGGATTCAGGAATTGTGATTGGTGAAGAGGAGAATGACTCAACTGTTGATCTGACTACGCGGAGAAATGTGGCATCGCTAGATGCTGATGTCCAACAAAAACTGTCTGTGACTCCAGCAAAACAGTCACTGACCAAATCTGATGCAGACAGCTGTGATGTACAAATCTGCTGTGTCGAATCTGTGGCAGTCAGTAGTCAGCATGGAAATGTTGAGAAGTTGTCAGACTGTTCTACTTCTGGAGTACCCGGAGTGTCGGATTATCTGATTCGCAGTAAACTAAGGAATAGGGCTTATGAATTTGATGATACCAATAATGAACTGGCAGGAGCAGAGAGTCAGTTCGAATTGTTCAGCAGAGAAATGAAGCAGCAGCAGCCAGAAAAGAGACTTGCAGCCAAGCGGGCAGAAAAGCAACAGACACATGCATCGAGCTTTTCAAGTGATGTTGACTGCAATGGTGAAATGGAAAATGATGCAGATGTTGGTGGTACTGATAATAATGAGATTATGATGGTCATATCAGATGCAGATGAGCCAGCTTCTGCACCCAGCGTGGTGAATGCTAGAGTGAATAGAAGTTGGTGACATTTGACCTTGACTTTGACCTTGTGTTAATTTTCGTATTTTTTAACTCAATGCCTTTAGGATGGATTGATCTAACAACTTCATTTTCGGTTTGGAGACACACACACAACTTCAGAATATCTAGGTCACAGCAGCAGAAAAGCGGTAGCATGCAGCTCAAAAAATACTGGGCAGAAATTGCTGGTACTTGAACGGAATATGTGTTAAGGTAACACTGGAAGTGATTTGGAACTTTGTTTTCAGTGTGGTGGTACATCTTCAGAATATCTAGGCCACCTTTGAGTTTTGAAGTCATTGGATTAATCTGAAGGTTATGATCACATAAAAGCAGCAGTGCACAGGTTTATGCTCCCCCCCCCCTCAGATGCAGTTTAATTACATACTGGGATGATTTGCATACCCCTGTCTTAAATGGGCACAGAGAATAACATGTGATAATTACATTAACCAAAGCCAATACACTTAAATCGCAGCTTTTGATGCTGGTTGTGATTGATGTACTTAGGTGAGCATCATTTGCCAGTCAGCGGCCAGGTTTCCGAGATATCAGTTACAAGTAGATTTTGTGAAAATTCACAAGCCAAGCCAACTCTGTCATGCAACAGCTTACCTCAGAAAACTCACAGCAGGTCTTACTGCACAGCCAAGTGTGCTGTCTGTGTATTTCTGTCTGTATGTTAATTAAGTGCCTGACTCTGTCTTAGTAGCACAGCTTATTTTTTAAAGTCACCAGCTATTTTTCAGAATTTTAATGGAGTTCTCTTTGAGTTGTTTAATGGATATGGTTTGTATAAAATTCAGTTCTCAGCCATTATGTAGTTATTTTTTGGAAACAGAACGAGACATAGTCACCCTGAGACAGTAATGAAAATTGTAAATGATCTGTTAAACAATCCCGTTACTGAAGCTATTATGAGTATGTTTCACTTGTCAGTAAAACATCTTATTACAAAATACAGTGGTCAAGTATTGATATCAGCTAATGTCGAAACATCATTGTGGCATCCATGTGTGCTGTGTAATATTGCAGATTAAAAAAGACGAAAGCTTCGTCAGTCAGAAGTAGCAAGGGAAGTGTGAAGATTTCAAATAAGAAACCAAGACAGCAGAAACACAGCAAATTTTGTAGTCAAATTCTTGCTGTTGACCAAATTGAACAAACTGGATCTTCACAGGTTTTGTGTGGAAACTTTGTGGGGAATACTTTGCCAAAGGAGATAAGTGACAATGAGGAGGTTATTGAATTGTTGGACAACTTTGAATTTGTTGATCTTGAAGAACAAATTGCGGTTCATCCCGCCCCAGGCAAAGTTTACATCAGCCAGGATAGTCAGTCTAATCACACAGCCAAACATGAATCCAGTAGTAGCAAGGATTTAGTAAACATGGCTGCAGCTGCTGCTCATTTTTCATCACAGATGGATTATGCTTCTGACAACGGTGAAGATGAAAATGAAGATGTGCTCAGCACGCCAAAGTTAATTGTTGATCAGAAGTCGGGTTTCTCAACGCCAGCATCACATATTAACTGGAATTATAGTGTTGGTGTCGCCGAGGATACCCTGTCATTGTTAAGTTTTGACTTCAGTGACAGTGATGATGACGGTAAAGTGCCAGATGATTTGTTGACCCAGCTGACCCCGAATAATGTGAAGAAGTTCCCAGGTGAGTGTCAAGACATCAGTGCCAAAGAACTTCCAGATGGAGAAGTTCAGTTATCGTCGGGGGAAAACAAGAAACAGCAGCAGTCAGAGAAGGAACTGATCACAAAAGGGGTTGATGAAGAGCAGATATGCACACAAAGTTATGTTGAATATGTAGGTGACAAAAATGAGCCTGTTGAGCCTGTAGGTTTGTCATTGGACAGTGAGATGGCAGATTCTGTCGACTCTGATGGAGTGAAAGTGACGCCTGAGTCGGTATCTGGAAGTCAAGAGTATACAACTGTACTGCCAAGTGAACAAACAGTGGGGCAGATAGAAGAACAGTTTGCTGAATTTCTTTCATTTCCCGTGCAAGAGCTACCTGACTGTGATACAGAATGTGTTCAGTTATTACCTCAAGAAAGTGGTTCTGAATGGAATCGAAGTGAGGATTGCCTTGTGATCTGTTCTCAGATGACCTCATCCAGTAGGGAAAAGATGAGTCCTGTGTGGAAGCAAAGTCACAAAAAGCCACCTGAAATACATGCAGATGACAGTGGAGCAAGATTACTGACGACTGCCAACGTCGTAGATGAGCCTGTATTAGAGGAATCTACTGTTCATGACTCTGCTGTAAAGGAGCTCATTCCAGAATGCTGTTGTTCACTACGGCACATGAATGTTGAGGCTGATATCTATGATACTGCAAATCAGAATTCGATGTTTGCTTCTCAGAAATACTACAGTCAGAAGAGCATGTTGCATGCTGTGTCGTTAGTCAGTGCAACAGTCCTGAATGTAAGTAGCATAGTGCCTGCAGTAAATGAACTTACTTTGGAAAGAGAAGTTCCTGAGACAGGACTTAGTGAGCATTCTGAATCAGTTATTAATGATCTCCCGTGCCAGCAGTATGTACCGTACAGTATGCAAGATGAATCAAAGGCTGATGAGGCTATAGAACATAATCAGAGTTCACAAACAGCAGTAGATACAAGAGCTGATAATGGAAATCAAGATCAAAACTTAGCAAGAAAGAGTTCAAGACTGAGTCGACCAAAGCAGATGAAATCAAATGCTACAGCTTCTGAGGTGGAAGTGAGCACTAATGCTGAGTTGCAACAGCAGCCAGCTGATACAGAGATGAAAAATGTCACTGACAAGGAATTAGAGCCGAAAGAAGTACGAAGAAGTCTAAGAATTCGTGGACAACCAATAAAGCAATTAACTCAGATGGAAAAATCAGTTTACCCAGCTACAAAAACAGATTGCTCAAGCCAGGAGATATGTCCACACAGTGTTGTTATTACAGTTGTAAAGAAGAAGATTTCACAACCAAACAAAGCTGCAGGAATTGATGATGAACAAAGGGTTCAAAACTCAGCTAGAAAGAGTTCAAAACTGAGTCGGAGAAAAGCAATAAGAGCAAACACAACAGCTTCTGAGGTGGAAATAGAAACTAATGTTGAGCCACAGTTGCTGCAAGCTAATACTGAGACATTGCTTGATGCCAACAAGGAAATGGAACTACAGCCAGTACAAAGAAGTCCTAGAACTTGCAGACAGCAGAAAAAGCAAATGACACAAATGGAAAAGTCTGTTGCTCAAACATACTTAACGTCGCCTCAGCATGAACGTGTAATCCACACTTCTGCCACTGAAAAATTGCCTATGGCTATTAAGCCATTGGAGCCAAAATTGGCACAAAGGACTCTACCATGGAAGAAGCGGACAGGAAAGGCTGTGAGTCAAAACACAAAGCAAGATTTATTTCAGCAGGAAGCTGAGACCCACAGGTCAGTCATCGAGGGCAAACAGTTAATGCCAGAGTCAGTGCAGAGAAGTTCAAGAGCACGTGGACAGTTGGAGACTGCTGATAATGCAAGTAATCTGGGATTATACAGTAGCAAGACCATGGTGACAGAGCCAAGCACTTGCCTTACTGCTGCTGAGCAGAGAATGAATAGGATATTAGCATTTATGGCAGATCTGAATAATGAAGATGAGAAAAGTGATAAGGAAGTTGCAGATCCTTGTTCAGATTCAGATGTCTATGAAATTGCACGCCAGAACTCAATGATTGCTTCTAGTTTATGCTACAGGCAGAAGACAATGTTGCATGCAATGTCATTAGTCGGTGCAGCAGTCCAGAATGTTAATGGCATAGTGCCAGCAGTAAATGAATGTACTTCAGCAGGGGAAGATCCTGAGACAGGTCACAGGGAGCATTCTATATCAGTTGCATCACAGAAATCTATCATTGGTTCTGAGTATGCTGGATGTTTTCCTTTACGTGGATCTTCTCAGAGTGTGGAAAATGAACAGCAATTGCAGCAGCAAGTTATGCAGAATGTGGTGGAAGCTGTTGGTGGCATCAGCTTAGAAGAGAATGAAATTCACAGTTCTTTGTCCAAGATGCACTCCCAGATTCTGTGTTGTGATGATTTTGGCAGTGAAATATCTCAGACAGCAGCTGCACAGCAGCATTGTCAAAACATTGGCTCACATGCTGCACAGCAGTTGCGTGAAACACAACACGAAGTTGCAGCATCAAGTGTGGATTACAGCAGCCCAGAAGTAATAGAAATTCCTAATTCTCTGACAGTCGTTAACTCTAATGATGACATACAAGCTGTGTCTGCTGATGTGGAAGATGATGTAATAGATCTCAGTTGTAAAGTTTCTCAAGCTGCTGCATGGCAGTGTGATGGTTGTCAACATAAATGTTCCTGTGTTGTTTCCGAGTACTCGTGTGGCTTGCAGGCTGTGCAGAAATGGCAGGAAATGCAACAGCAAGTTCCTACAAGTGCTGACTATGGCAGCCCGGAAATGAACGAAATTCCCAATTCTTTTCCAGAAATTCACTCTCAGATCCACTACAATGATGATGTGCAGAAACAAGCTGTTTGTGCTAACAGGAAAGTTTCTGAAATGGATCGGAATGGATTGTCTCATAGAATGGCATTGCAGCAGAATCGTAGACAGAAGTGTTCTGTTGTTACAACTGAGTTAAGTTTTGGCTTGCAAACTGCACCAGTCTCTACTACGGGTGTTGAATACAACAGCCCAGAACTGAATGAAATTCCCAGTTCTTTGCCGCTTAGACACTCACAGAAACAGACCATTTGCAAAGGTATTGCAGCTCCAGTACAAACCGATTCGATGGCATCAGTTGGTGGAGAAGCAATCGTAGCTGACGAGGCAGCAGTTACAGCAGAAAGTCAATATGTGCACAACGCCAGTACTTACCAGAGCATTGTTGTACGTGGTAGTGATGATGGAATTGGCACGAGCAATATTTATGACGGTGAAACTCGTGATGATGGTGCTTGTATGAATGCCGGTCAGTGTCGTAAAAAAGTTAGCGAGCCACAGCTGACATGGATGCTTCCTTCTATATACAAAGGTTTGCATGGTAGTGATGCTGACCACAGCAGCACAACAGCTGATGATGGTGATGGAAGAAACATGAGTGATAGTAACAATGGTGAAGCACACAGTGAATGCGAGGATGTGAATGTTAGACAGGCTAATGTCCCACGACGACGTGTCAAGAGTAGTGAGCCTCTGCAGATGACTGACAATGCATCTCTCGACGTCAGGATGATGATGAGGCAGGGACGGCAACATCACTGAATGGTGTAAGAAGCAGTGCTGAGTGCATGTGATGATGGAGGATTATGGACAAGTTTATTTTGACTAATTTACTGCACTAATTCACTACAAATGCTTTGGTACTGGTGAAGAAGCTTTTTTCTTACTTTACAATAGAGACAAACGCATTTTGAGACTCGTTTGTTGTTTACAGCAGTATAGTCAAGTTTATTTTGTTTTTGTTTGTTACTTCTTTTGTGATAATTTTGTGGTGAGTAATATATTATGTGCTGGATTTCCTACAGCTAATATATTTACACAGAGAACTGAAGGTTATTTCATGTATTTGTGCTTATAGTGACAAATTTATGTAGTATTTGTCTTCACCAAAATTAGGCCTAAATAACTCTGCTATGCCTTCTTGTTGAATTGTTTTATAATGTCAGTTAAAGTATACATGTAGTCTGTAGGAGTGCTTAATATAACATTCTTTCAACAATACATAGCTAATATTAGAATGCATAGAATTCCTTTATTAAGCCGTGTGAAGCAAGGCTTTATTCTGTTCGTTTTTCTGATTTTATTTTAATATATACCCGTATGTATATATAGCATTTCAGCCTTCCTGATTTATTGGCACTGTTTTTTCATTCTGCAGACTTGATTTACATATCTATGAACGTTTATTTACTGTTTTTGTTTAAAGAAGTTTGTGATGCATCGTAGTTGTACTAGTTGTTTTGTTGTATGCATTGTTAGCCGCAGTTATTGTTCTCTAGTGATAAGTATGTTCATACTATTTTCTCGTTTACACTGTGCAATATGAAATCTGTGCACAAAGGCTGGCTTTTGTGGCTAGAATAGGCCAAAGCAAATGCATTTCCTGGTTGTATGGGTTGTGCTGCATTGTATTGGCCGTGTTTTAGGGCCTTTTGGCAAAGGCAAGGCCACGTCCAATCCGGTGGTGCCATCTCGCTAATGTTAATATCTTGTAGTTAAGTTGTAGAGTTGTACATGTAGTTAAGGTGAGTGCGTTATGTTGGTTCTACTGCTATTGTATGCGTTTGTGCTAATTATTAACAACACAGTTTTATTATTGACGTTAGCATAACTTTTTCTACGTCGTACAAGTTCTTCAGTTCCCTTTTGAGCGAGAATTATTCGTTCGGCTTACACTTTGTGGCTACATCTGGAGTCCTACAGTAAGTGGTGTGGTTTGTACTTGTGGAGAAAAGTTTTTTTCTCTTGCAGTAGAACTGTTGTGATTCTACGGAACGGCGCTGCGGGTTTGTTTTTCATGCGCGTTTGAAATTGCTGTTTGTCAGTAGGCCTATACGTGTGTTAATGTGTTTTGTGGTCAGTGTTCTGTTGTCTCAAAGAAATTTCTTATCCGTGGACACAATGAGACCTATATGGTTTTTGCTTACGTGTGGAGAAAATTGCTGTGTGCTAAGAAATACCAAGCGTCGTTTCTGCTGTATGATATAGTAGATTGTAGCTGGGTGTAACAGTCAGAATGGCCAGAGTTTTAAATGATCAAATTTGTATGTAGGCCTACTGGAGAATGTAGCGATCGCGTCAGGTAGCGCCATGGAACCATGTTAGGCTACCTAAGTTTGCAGAAGTGAGAATAAAATTAGCTGAGTCAATTTCACTTGAAATTTTGCAAATGAAAATACCTAAAATATACAGCCGTATAGCCTGTAAGGTCTGATTCCAGTGTTCATGTGGATGTCAATGAAGTAATTGTGCATTGAGTAACAGTTTTGTGAGCATATCGGTTAGCTTAATCAGCACGTTACATGCAGATGTTAACATGTACTCATTACTCAGTTACATAATTTTTCGCCCTTTCTCCTTTCAGAGAGTTGACTCGAATCATGGGCATTGCCAAGGGACATGTCTCCCAAAAGTAACATCCTGATTTATCAAATATTTCAGCTAGACATAAATTCATTCGAAAGCATACATGTATTTGTCTACATGTATGACTAATGCGTTCCCCTAATTTTATGTTTAAAAAATTTACGGCACTGCCTTAAATTTACTGTTTCGATAGTTTTAGCAAGATAAGCTAGTCACTATATAGTCAGCGGTAGAGCTGGGTTGGTATCGGTTTTTCAAAATAGCGCGCTATCGGTTTCGGTTTTTCCGCACGAACCTACCACTGCTTATCGAATAACACCATCGCTGACACCCTACGCCCTCCCCTTCTCCCACAATGGGGAATGGGGTCCCAAAAATTTGCATTGCGATTTGCGGCCAAACAGTAACAGCTAGCGACATAGTTACTATAGA
>Ga0126335_1001644_pt1 | contig 12747 bp, 9 predicted proteins | sample OlaspJWI45metaG_FD_108409 | JGI IMG/M metagenome (GOLD analysis project Ga0126335, IMG submission 108409) | Marine gutless worms symbiont microbial communities from Oahu, Hawaii - Olavius sp. 1 OAHU.JWI-45 metaG | ecosystem: Host-associated > Annelida > Digestive system > Unclassified | place...
ATGAAGAAGCGCTATATTAAGTGTCCTTTACCCCTACCTAAAGACTTAAGAGAAAGAGAAGGACAATGCCAAAAAAATGCAAATAAATAAATAAATAAAATAATTAATTCAGATTTAGTATAGTTAAGTACATCGAGAATTAACTAAGAGTTATGTTTTATGAATCATTAATGCGTATAACATTTGCCATCTATGGTATGATGGATGAATCAAAATTCGATGTTGGATAATTTATTTGAGGTTGCGTTTTGGCACTAATATCACGAACGGCAAGTGAAAATGCACGTCTAATGGTAGCACTGACGAAGTAAATTAACTCGGGCGAAGCAGGTCGCTACAAATTGGCCGACGAATGGAGAGTTATTTACTGACCTTGTTCTGTGTCTTGCGCGAGCGAGCGTTCATGCCCATCGGCTTGCAGCAGCAGCAGCGCGACGCTTTCAGCAATCCTCTTGTCACTCTAATAACATTTCATTGACGCCTTAAATGCCGCCTAATTGGCCCGGCGACGTCGTCGGCGCCCGCTACTGCAAGGCTTCTGCTGTTGTTCCGACCGACGTGCGAGTTTCAGCGGCGTCACAGCGATGTGGCCGCGGTGGTAGCGGTCAGACCAGCGGCGACGTGTCCGCTGGCCACTCTGAGCGCTCAGTCGCTACATTTTGTTCGAATTATCGTATTTCCTGCGACCTAAAACATCGCAGAAATTACTGTCCATTATTCGCTCGCCGACTCGCTCCGGGCACCGACAGATCGTGTTTCGCTGCGCACCGACACGAAGAACAAACTGCACTTTGACGGACGGCGAAGTTCAACCTAAAGCACATAGACGGATCGAAACAAACAGACGATGTTTAACTGTGAAATTTTCACCGATTTAATTGTTGCTTAAACCGAATTTCGGTGCGCAATGTCGAATTGAATTCGCTATCTACACAGTGGTTCATAAGAAAAACGTGACATTTTATATTTGACTTTAAATTCGGCTAACCTTAATCGATTTTCATAATTTTCGTGTCGTTTTAATTTCGAAGAAATTCTGCATGCAAGTATGGTGAATTATACCACGTCACCTGAATAATGTGCGCACCTTACATGATAAAATACAAAACTACCCTTTCGCTGTCGTTCACAAAACGTTTATATCAAATCTATTATCAATCTTAAACAATTACTGCAAAATGACGATAATAAATTGTTTCGTCAAACAACTTATGGAAACCATGCCATGCATCATCTTCTCCCCAGTCTTAAGTCCTCTGATGCAATTTACGAACTATAGGCCATGATTTGTGTGTAATTAAAATCTCAACTTCAGAAAAAGTCATTCATTAATAGAGCCATGATCAATTACTGTTATTAATTTCTTATGTATTGTTTTTATTGTGTTGTCTATTTTCTGTACCAGTATTGACTTAGTTAGCCTACAGTCATTGTTGCGTTGCCGTGTTACGCGTTTGTCGTGATTATGTTATACATAATAATAAATAAATATATTTGACTATGCAATTCTGTCATTTCAATTGACCAATTTCAACAATTTTCGCCAAAAACGAAACTGGAAATAAATGTCTGAAAATGAAGCATTCATTTGCTTACTTGTCACATTAACCAGTGATGTCAGTGTTTGTGCTGATGATGTTTGCTGTGAATGACGCAGCCCACGAGTGTCGGCGTGATCGTCGCTGTACGCGAACATAATGGAATCATTTCGAACATTGCCTATGATTGCTACTCTCGAAATGACAATGTCATAATGGCAGCACTGTAAATATAACCACTGGCGTTGATTTTTCTGTTTTCTTTTGCTGTGGGCATAAATGAACGACAACTGCAAACGTGATGTTGTTACAATTTACGAAGTAAGATGCGCACACAATTAAGGTGATTTGGTAAATTTTACTATAGTTGCATGCAGAATTTTTTGACGATTAAAGCGATACAAACATTATAAAAATCGGCCAAGACTAGCCAAAGTTATAGTCAAATACATAATGTCACGTTTTTGGACCATTGTGTACATATTAGGCCCCTATGTAAAACATTGAGCTGGCACGTAAACTGGCGTTAACCATAGGCTTATAGTTTTCTGTTTAATGTTGTTGAAATTAGCAGTTGCTTTCATACAATAGAATTAATGAAAATGTTTACTTGCATGTAAATTTGGAAGGCGCTTTGTTTAAAAAAAACTTTTACTTTATTTCACACACATGCAGCATGCTAGTTCGCCATTATACAACTCGAATTATCCATCCGTCTTTCACTGGTTTACTTAAGTTTGAAAACTTATGTGTTTCATATATGAGAGATTATTATTTGAATTTCTAAGTAGGCCTAATCACACATTTGTAACACTTTTCACTCGCCGAGGCGGAGGATACATTATTTTAACGATTATTCTGACGTATGTTAGACAGTAGCTGGTGCTTAGTATCGTATTGCATTATTGTAGATTTCCGATTAATTGCCAATTAATTAGTGCAAATTAATTCATCTATTAGTCATTAGGAGCTCAGCGCTTTTACACGAGATGCAGAGGAGACGGATGCAAGCCGGGCGGGAAGGTTGGTCGGTTGGTCTCGCAGTAACCGGACGTTCGTCCCCCAGCCACTGCCCCCCCTAGTCGAAAGTTTTTCCGGACATCGAACGTTCCCCCTAGGACTTTCCTCCGTCCGGACTTTTGCCCCCTGTACCCTAATTGTTGTCAAAGTCTACGCCAGTTTCATACGGCATATAGCAAGTTTCAGTATAAGTTAACGTAAAAATAACTATTATCGTGCAATAAATTTACACTGTACAAATACGCTCTCGTCATGTGTGGTGTGTGTAGAGGCTTAACGTCCCACTCCATACTTTGTCAGTCATTTTGGGGACGTGTGGCGTGTAAGCTAACGCCATAGGCTAAATATGGGTTTTGCTGTCTATGCCTACAGTTGTACTTTTGCCTTCGAACGGGACAAACGTCGGGGGACGAAAGTCTTAGGAAAACGTTGGTCCAGGGGGACAGAACAAATGTCCGGGAGAACTTTCGACCGGAGGATGAATGTTCTACAATTGGTCTCGCAGTGAGCAGTGGAGATGAGTCGTGTTCCGGCTTCTGATGTGTTCGTTGGCCGCAGTGAACAGACACGCTTCGTTCCGCACACAGACACACACGGCCGCCCGCTCCGATTTCCGCAATTTTCAGTCGAACCACGAATTCATCGACACAGCGATTCATGTTGTGGCGCCACTGACTTCGGCAACTGTCGACCGTTACGTGACGCAACGCCGGCTCTAACACACAATAGTCATTGAAAGTCGCCATCATCGTCGTCGTCATCTTTCAGTCCATTTAGTCAGTGTTCTGGCCTTATGGACAACGGATGTAAAAATTAATTAAGTAGAGCTTTAATCAATTAATCGATTAGTCGACGATAAATAGATTAAAAATACGATTAATTGCCTCCGAGTTAAATATTAAAATGTCACAAATGTGCTTAGCTGTACAGTAGATAATGTAAATTTTGCACACGTCTTACAGAAAATGCAGTAAAACTGAAAATTATGCGATGCTGCAATCAAAATTCATTTCTCAAATAACTCGGTCAACATGGGGAAATGAGGAGTTTGCTTTCTAAGTGCAGAATGATATGCTTTACTAACAAAGTGGATTTACTAATGAATGGAAAATAATATTTAGAATAATGTGATGAAGCGTTGGATTGTGCTCATGTCTCTTTGTTTGCCGTGATTATAAACTGGTTTTGTACGCAATTGTATACTGTCATCAGCAACCAATTTTGGAGCAAGTGCAGTATCAGTAATCAATGCAACAGTAACTATTGAGTTTGACGATGTCGATACTTCACCTCATATCCTGTAGATTGCCGTATAAGCCCCTAAAAACTTGGCCAATTAGCATTATAAAATTAGACTACTGAGTGACAACGATTAATTGACGATTCATCGATTGATTTTTTACTCGATTAAGAGCTCTAATTTTAAAAAATCTCATGCTATCGCACCAAAGACACATATTGCGTATCAATCAATCAATCAAGCGATCAGTTAATCAATCATTAGGACTACTTTATTATGAGGTCGGCAAACCTCAAGTTAAAAAAATACAAACAAGGTTAAATGATAGCAAAATTAATAGAAATCGGAAGTAAAGTTAATATTAAGAGGCAGACTGGACTGGTTGCAGCCGTGTTCGTTGTACAACATTTATGCGATGCAAACAATAATTTTCGATGAAAATATTGAATGTTCGTTAATACAAAACGGGCCAAACCAGGCTAAAGATACAGATTTTGGGCAGACCATGACTAACATCGACGGATATTTTAAATTTGAGCAACATTTTTAGAACAGACCTAAACTGTCAGTGTCGACGACATGTAGCCTAGTTCTGACAAGTCTATTATACTATCTATAGTGATTCTGTAATAAACAAATTAAAAATATGACACGCCGCATCGTTGTCTGAGATATGTACAGATTTGATTTGACAGCTTCTGTGAAAGGCTAAACGAAAATTGCAGCACTTATTTTGCCGACATTCGTCTCTATAATTGCCTATAAGCCTATCTCAGTAGCCAACTGGCTTCCATCAGTGCTTTGACGCTGGTGGTTGGGTCATCTGGCCTGTAAAAATCGTCCCCGAAATGACCTATGAAGTGTCGAGTGGGACGTTAAACCTCTGCTCACTCACTCACTCACTCACTCTATAATTGCTTCATTTAGTGAATGAACCTCAGATTATTCTCACAATAGCAGAATATATGACGGATTGACAGGGTTCGTTAACTTTGAAATTTTGCATGTTTCCTTCACACAGAGTTCCTGTAATCTACACTGTGTCTTGGGAAAAAGTAAACTACAAACAATGGTGTTTTTATGCCAAATCGCAACGGATCCTAACAAAATGACGTGCGCTGGATTTTGAATATATCTCTGAAAACCACAAAATTTCGTTAGAAAATATTCTTTAACAATGCAGTTAGTAATCTTCAAATATCGACAACAAAATATCTCAGTGGCCATCACGTTAATTAGTGCAGTTACTGGTCCGGAAGTGACGACTGCTGAGAGGACAATGTTTTTGCGTTTGCGACATGAGACCATGCAACTGTTAATCCGTGAAACACCAGACTTCATGGCTCCAACTCTCTGGCCAGCCAACAGGCTTCACCTCAACCCGGTAGACTACTGTATTTGTGGGAAGCTGCAGGAGTGTGTACACAGCAGCCGGATTCAAGAAGTCGCCCAGCTGAAGTCACGTTTGATCGAAGAGTGGGAACACTTCAACCACATGATCCATTGATCATCGATGAAGCAGTCATGGCAGTGACGTTCACGTCTTTATTGCATTCGAACACTTGGAGGATATTTTGAACATAGACTAAATATGTTTCACGTCTGCAGTTTGACAGTCACATGTCTTAACGTCGTCAATAGTGGTTTGCCGGACTTATGATAATGTATATAGTGGTTTACTTTTTCCCAGACACACTGTATAATCGTCCAAACTATAAAAAATAGCAAGCGGTGTGATGCTCAGATGCTGAACTTTGAAGTCAATCGCCAGAGGTCAGCTCTGTTTATGGCGGCGCTAATGAAAACTCGATGATGCCGATTGCCGAGTTTGGGGTTACGCTGTGTCTGTGTTTCCTATGGTCAATCTTCGGCCCATGTTAACATATACACTATAGTAAAAAAACTGCACAGAAACAAGTAACGTGGTTGCATCCTCAACATAAATCTGCAGTGTTATAGGGCCAATAATAACGATCGCTCTCACTATGCGCATGAGACAAATGATGGCCAATGTGCCTAGTTAAATGTGTGTTTATCTAGACTTCGTCAGTAAATTCTCGCCGTCATTATCATCATCACTGCTATATTTATTTTCGGTCCATATTTGTGGCTTTTGTTGACATCAAACCTCCGAACAGTGTTGTTAAAACGTTAAACGACTTTAAAAATTTAATTACCGAGTGTATGTGCCACGCCGCTATGCTGGTGGTCAAAAAATCAGAGCTCGAGATAAGCGAAAAATATTTGTTTCCTTTATTTATCGTTATAAATTTTAGTTACTCAGTTCATAATAATAATTTATGTCGCCTTGGAGTCTTATAATGTCATCCCAGTCTGCATAGTTAGGTTGATAAGCGTATTCGTATGGTGACAGATGGCCAACACCGGTCCTGCTGACCACATTACAAGCGACAAGATGCAGCGAGATTGCGCAATCACTTTGCTTTGTGTAGTGCTCGCCACATAGTTGTGATTGCCGCGGCACAGTGCACTGAAATGTGTCCGATTGAACCAAGTGCTATTGAGATAGCTAGCGCCGTACTATGATCCACACATCATCGTCTGATGTTTCGCCTTTCACCACGTCTTACATAAAACTGTTACAATACCACAGTATGGTGTCTCACCTCGGTTGAAGTAGCGACTAGCGAGTAAATTTGGCCAATATTAAGATGATTGTGAAATCGCTAAAACAGTTGTTAAATCTTTGCGATCATTATGCCAGCAAATACGCATCATAATATATTTACGGTCAAAATCAAATGGTTTTCAACTTTTAAAAATTTGTATTGTATGCTATAAAAGTAATAGTCGAAGAAATTGAAAAGAAAATCTTTGATTGCATTTTTCTACGTCACTTCGTGTTCGTGGAATCGTGTCGTAGATTTTTAATCATCTTTATTTCACCAGTACTGGTAGCAAATAAAATAAACATCTTATATAATCTTAACTAAATGATACATAATGGCGTCAGCCAATGCTCCTGTAGTAGAAATAATTCAGTATTTTGACCCAGCATCATATCACGTACAGTGTGAACAGTGAACACCCTCGGCTGCATTTTTGTGTGGAGTTTTTCATATTCGGTTCACATTATATCTTCCAGTAACTTGTCCTGTCAAATGTCAGTAGCGTATCTTTTTTCTAGAATACACTGTTACTTTTGTCAATGGCTATATACATGCTTTTAAATATGCTTCTTTAATACTAATCGCTTGAAGCTAATTGATGACTTTTTTCATAATTTTTTCAATGCCAAGAAACTTCATCTTTCTGAAATCAAGAATATGATCGGCACGAAAATTGCACACATCTTCAGGGGAGAGAGGCATAAGCTAGGCTTAAAGTCTCCTCTTCGGTGAATGCTGAGTTTGATCTATATATATATAGGCCTACACCGTGTCCGGAAATAAACGGAATGAATAGTGTTAAAGGTATAACTTTGACAAACACAGATATATAGTTTTAATTTTTGCACGGAACGTCGTTAAGGTAATGCGAAACCAAACTAATGTCTGCCGCACCTGAACAATAATACTACTTCACTTTGTGAATTAAACGATCGTCATGAAGTAAAACGCACAACGCCATAACTGACAAGAAAATCAGACCGGATTATCAGCTTGCAACTGTTCGATTCGACTAGTCAACTAAGGCTTCCAAGGCTGCAGTTATCGCAAAAACACAATGTCAGAATTAAAAGCAGTGCTCAAAATGACCACTGCACGCCATCACACAAGCTGAAAGACGGCTAGGCCACTAACGTACAGCTGCAGCAATGACGGTACCTGTGATCCAGCTTGGCCCAATAGGTTTTGATTCTGGTGCGATGTTTGAGGTCGTCGAGATCAGTGATGCTTGTTTTGTACACCTTTTCTTGCAGTATGCTTCACACGCTGTAGTCAACCAGACTTAAATCTGGCAAATTTGGATGCCACAGTAGCCGCTAAATGAATTCTGGTGTATCTTTTTCCAGGAACTGCACGATAGCGCGAGTATTTTGATGACGTCAAACTTACATCATCATTACGTAGTGTTGTGAGGGTAGTGATAGTACATTCTAAAAATAATTTTTAATTACTTTAAATGTCAAGATGAGTTGCGCCAGAATTTACGAAAATTTGTTGAACTTTGTCAAAGTTACTAGTGGTTGCATTTTTTTCCGGCCACGGTGTATATAATGCACTTTAGCCACGTCTTATCAGACCCGGAAAGTCAACTAGGACACAGACGCATCATTAAAGACGATATTTTGTCGCGTGCCTCGCGCGTCCAAATGTGTGCGTTAGCAGAGAAAGCAATTAATAATGTCTGCGACGGGCTGATGTGCCTACACGTCGTCGCCGTCGTCAATCGCTGTCACATCTTGCACGCGTCCGACTCTCGTCATCGGGAAATGTCCACAGACATCCAGCGTCCCAGTCTCCAGCGTGGAGTAGATCCTCAATCCTCGGGTCCATTCGATGGAGTCCGGGTCGTTCTGTAAGCCGATTACGATCCGCGCCGCCGCAGCCGCCGCTGTCATCGGGCGATTATCCGGTCGGTTGCGCCGGGCAGCGACCGGACACCGTCACTGCGAGTTTTATCGGATGTCGACAGGCGGCTGACGTCAACCGGCGACGATGTCTCTGGAGACAGGCACGACTGACGTCGCATCTTAGACCGAGGCGAGTCGAGATTCAGCGACAGCGCAAACGCATTTAGCGACGACATTCCGCGGCGTGCACTCAAGTCCAGTTTGAGATACGAAACAATCACGTCGTTGGCACTCATCATTCATGCAATTGCCTTGCCCGCCACTTGTCGTCAATTACTTGTCACTGAAACATTATTAGAATATTCATGCCCTTACAGAGCATCAGACAATTGAAGGCCTAACTGCACGCATCGTGCATTATTAGAAACATAAACAACTTTAAACAAAATTCATACTACATGTTAAGTTACTCTCAAGATACAGTAAACAGTGATTAGAGGAAAGGTTAGAATATCGCTGTAACAGTAGTAGCTTGACAATAATGAGAAGAAAATTGAAACTGTTCAGGCACATCTGCGGAATGAAAAGATGAACGACTACAGTGAACACAGTGATGTAAAAAAATAATTAAAAGTGATACACAGTACACTTCATAAAACAGGCAAGAAGATGGTCCGACGACAGACGCTGTCCAACTGGCATTTTACAGAAATAAACGGGAAAAACATCACTGGCTTAAGTGAAATGTATTGTAAACATGAACGAAACCAATCAAGAATTTTTGACGAGCATTTAAGCGTTTTTATTCGCTTTATCTGATGCGCTATATACTAAAACAATGAATATATACAGCTGTACATTGAATAAAATGTCAATAATGTGAGTTCTACATACACACATGGGTTGCAGTATAATTTTCAAGAAGCTCAGTCAGTTCCAGCGCATTAGAGGTTTTTAAAAAAATGATATGCGCTATATAAATTCACGTTTTACTTTACTTTACTTACTTCTTGCAGAAAACCTTGGGATGCTTTTGTCCTGACCGAAAACTACTTAAACAGACAATATAGCCTACAATAAAAATCGCAAAAAATAATATAAATTTTTATTATCGTTTCTTTATTGCCAACAGTATGAACCTACATTTAGCCTATTATTAAGTATGACAAAACTTGAACGATGAAGTCACTTAGTCACATGTGAATAAGAGTGATGTCAGTTTAACCATTTTGATCAAGATCACATTGCAGACACAAAGACAGACAACTAGAATTACCAGAGAAGATATTAACCACATTTCGTGTCTAGCGTCGCGCGATAAAAGCGTGATATGTATGGATATAGAACCAAGAAAAATCTGTGGTTTTTGGAATGTGGAATGTACAAAATGAAATCCGAAAATTGAAATGCGATTTTTTTCATACGTGTATACTGCTACTAGATAAAATTCTTTGACATTTTGTCATCAGCGATGTTGAAATCAATTAACTGCGTATAATAGATGAGAGTTACTGCTGCTCTGTGATAGACATTAGGCGTAATATGACGTCAGATGTGACGCAATGTGTCCAGCGGCGGCTGGCAGTGGTGAGACGACTGATCGGCCAGCTGCTGCAGCTGAGATGCCTGGGTAAACCCCGGCTACTGCTGCCGCGGCCGCTGCCGGTGGAGACCAGTAGGGCGTCGGAGGCGGCGGTAGGAACCCTGACCCCGACGTCATGAGATTGAACTTGGCCGAGATGCCTGGATGTTGGTGGTGGTGATGATGGTGATGATGATGATAGGCGGCCGGCATAAACAGTCCTTCGGAGGCATACTTGTAGCCGCACGCGGCGACAGCAGCCGTCGAGGGATCAGTCGGCTGCATCGACTGCGCCAGTCCGGCAAAGTCGAATTTGTACGCGTACCGCTTGCCATGTACTTTCGTCATGATGTTCTTGTCGTAGTAGTAACGCAGCGCTCGACTTAGTTTGTCGTAGTTCATGTTGGGTTTGCTCTTTCGTTCACCCCAACGTCGAGCAACCTCGTCTGGGTCAGTCATCTTGAACTCACCCGACGTACCTTCCCACGTTATGCACGACGCGTTGTTGGAGTCAGACAACAGCTCCAGGAGAAACTGCCACAGTTGGATCTGCCCGCTGCCTGTCATTGTGCATACAGCATCAAACGACTAGTTAAGAAGTTAGAGTGATGTTTTGCAGACACTTTTACTGATGCATTAATATTTTTAAAACAGAATGCAACGAGAAGCAGTTAGCAGTAGACTGAAATTAAACAAATAGGCCTACCTGTGCTCGACAGTCGACTAGACAGAGGTCCAAATAGTTGATATGGATCTAAAACATATACAGGAAATTTTACATTAGTAGGCCTGAGCCTAATAGAGATTCTATTAAACTAACTTCAAAACAAAGACTTATTCAATGACGTAACATAACGATAGATAAAGAAATGTGAAATTTGAGAGCTAATGTATAAATCTATAGTGTTGCAAATAAGCAAACAGAGCACGTGTAAACGGCGCTAAATCACGCCATAGTTTTGCAAGATAGTGCATATACGCTGCGCCTTGAGCGTGATATATCAGTGGCAGTGGACATATTGTGAGGTCAATCATATCATAATCAAGAAAGTACTGAACGTGTTGCGTGCATGCTTAAGGTCAAAAGGTCATCTCGTATCTATTGACACTGTTGACACTGGTTACTGGCAAGTGCGCCCGGTACTGCGGTAGGTCTGTCTGTGTGTGGTCGACCGACCGATGACATCCGACAGTGATCGGTTCCGCTGCTGCCCGCGGCTGTAGACCCGCGCTGATGCGATTAGCCCAACTTCGCCGTCGACGACGCCGCGTTAGCACCGACTGATAGGATTTACCGGCGTCCGTCCGTCAGACTGCGGCCGGGCCCGCGGCTCGTTGACGGCAACCACCGCCGTGACATCTTTGATGTGTGCCGGGCGTCATCGGTCAGCCGGTCAACAGACCGTCGCTCGACAGTTATTTAGCCGCAAATCGGGCGTGAATCAACGTGAAATGAGCTTTCAGTAATCCTTGATATTGACTTCCCCACGCCGAGCGCTGCTGTGTAAGTGATGAAGAAGTATGAACATAGTGAGAAAGCTGTTAAACCGCCATAATAACAAAAACGACTGCAATAATAATAATACATGTATTAGCAGCGTTAGCACCATTATTTTGTGTTCTTCCTCCTATGTACTGTATGTTATGTTTTGGGTACGTATGAAAGTTTGCTTTATCGTTACGAAATTTACTTGTTTCGCATTGCGGGACGCTGCAGCAACAATTTGCTTCTGTCAGACATGCCAGTTTTAGTTTGTTTCTTAAACTTTTTTGACTGAAAAATAACAAAACTTTAGTGGAAGTTTTAGTCTTTAAAATCATTTTACTTTAAAATCTTTCTTTTTACTAAAATGATCATTTGATTTTTTATTTGCCTTTACTTTCAGTTTTACTTACAAGGGCGACATAATGCAAAATGACAGGGGCCTACTTAAGTAATCTACTGTGTATACGTAAGGTGTAAACCAGGGACTTTACATAGTCATTCCGGATATAGGAGGGGGTCCCGAAATTCGAAAGTATGTCACGCGACCCCGCCCCGACACCACTGTGATCTAATTTGCATATTTTTGGTTAGGGCCGATAACGCTCCATATGTTCACAAAATTTGAAGTCTCTGGCTTTAGTCGTTCCGAAGATATCGCGTTAGCAGTACTGTGATAGTTTTGTAGAAGCGACAGCAGCGCCTCCTGGCAGCTGGAAAGAGCGCTGGTATTACACAGCGTTAAGCTTGATTCGCCGTCGAGTAAGCTATTCTCATCGAAGCTGAGTATAATTCCCTGGTGTAAACCGTAGACGATACAGAAGAGAAACAGTACAGTCAGACACTCAAACCCACACAGCATGCAGATTTTCCTGAGTCCTACTTTCCTTCCTTCCTTCCGTCCGTCCTTCCGCGTCTCCATCCTTCCGCCATTCGTCTGCAACCGGCGACCAATCGGCCGACCGACGGCCTCTTACCGTGATTTCTAATTTACCGGTCGGTCACGACGATCGACAATTCGATTGACCGGATCGTGACCAGAGGTCGAGAGACCGACCAACTGGTAACAGCCGAGGACAAATGGAATTGTGTAACGTCGTTCTACGCGGTCAATATTTTCAGGGCAGCGACGACGTCGGCTGGCGTTCGTTCGCTCATTAGATCCGGTCAGACGAAGCCGTGAGATGGGCTAGAGAGGGCAGACGGCAGGCGGTCGTCATCGCATTAGTGACAAGCATTTCGTGGTTCCCGGCGGTACGCTACATGAACCGCAAATGAGGACAAAATAAGCGCAAAACGACGCACAATTGTGCGGGTCAACTACGTTTGCGTCGCCGGCGACGGCGCTTCGCATCGGCTTAGCAGCGCAGACAACACGACACAATTCGATCCAAGCGACGAGTGACG
>Ga0126335_1001645_pt1 | contig 12743 bp, 6 predicted proteins | sample OlaspJWI45metaG_FD_108409 | JGI IMG/M metagenome (GOLD analysis project Ga0126335, IMG submission 108409) | Marine gutless worms symbiont microbial communities from Oahu, Hawaii - Olavius sp. 1 OAHU.JWI-45 metaG | ecosystem: Host-associated > Annelida > Digestive system > Unclassified | place...
TAAGGAATTAATAACAGGCACTGAATATTGCTCTACTAATGAATGTCTTTTTGTGAAGTTGAGATATAATAAAATTTACACACAAGGCCTAGAGTTTGCAAATAACCAGAGGACGTAAGACTGGTAAGAAGATGGCATGGTTCCCATAAGTTGCTTTATGAAACAATTTATCATCGAAAAATTGCTGTGAGTACTTGGAGAGATGAGGTTGCAGTGACTGAAGCAATGTCAGCTGCATCATCGACAATATCTTCAGCATTTCTACAGCCCATTACATGCCACCGACATCACCAATATAATACAATGCAATACACTAACACAAGCTACAGTGCCCAGTTTACGAAAATACATAACATCAGCCATGCATTACAACAATCTATTAAATCAGAACAAATCTGACTAAAATTGCAAGAAAAAAAATAAAAATTAGGATTGAATTTAAAGTTAAAATAAGACAAAACTGCCCTCAGGTAGATAAGTTTTAATTTTTTTTGAAAGTAGCTTAGCTCTCAGTCTGTAGCAGCTTTAGAACTGCATTCACAAGGAACAACTGCTAAGAGTACTCCATCAGGCCAGTCAGCATTCTGATGATATTCACTACATGCATCTGGTCAAACGACATCTTGAGCATTTACCATAAAACAGGAAAAATCAGCAAATTGCCATTAAATGGCTGTGTGAAAGAAATGTGAACAGAACTACTTAGTGTCTCTGCAGTTAATGCTGCTTAACAGAGTGAAAGAAAGATGGTACATAGCTGGTGCCTCAGTCACTCCACAAGTATGGAAAGAAGGAAGGAAGGAAAGAAAACATATAACCAAAAATGTCAACGAAAGATATGAAAGAAATGGCACAGTGCCGACAAGACTGGCATCATTGGAGTACTGAACCTGCTCAAGGGCAGAGCATCTAAAGCTAGAATGTCACAATGAATATATTGTTTCTTGCTGATAGAATTTCACAAAGTATCCACACTCCAATGCCTGTAGTAGTCTAAATGCATATAAGAGACATTGTGCCAATGTGACTGACGGTTGTGGTGCAGTGGATTACCTGGAGGCAAGACAGGTGAGTTTTCTGTAGAGATAATCAATGAAGTCTGTAATGGCATCGTCTGCAGACTCACATGCGTCACTGTGGTACAGCGTCGTCTCCAACAGATTTACTATCACAGCTTCATGATAGAGCTACCTCATACAGCAGTCATCATACATCATTACTGACCAAACTGCTAGTCAGTTCACTACCACACTGTAGAACTAACATAACACAGCTGTGTCATACCACTGATAATATTGCAAATCAGATCAATATCTGAGCTGTAAAATCTCAAGTTTATCACATATACACTTGTATTGTTAAATTTTCAAACTGCAATGTTGTGTTACACTGAGTTTCACAAGGCTGACTGGCAGCTATATGCAGCTCAAATGCTAACTCAGAGGTGCCAATTCCGTGAGTGTTTTCGGAAGTTCAGGGCTCCAACAAAATATGTGGAAAAATATGTGGCTGTTGAGATTCCATCAAAAGCATGTTTCTATTTTGCAGTTTTTTGTGTTTTGCTGTACAACATATCATTTTGGATAACTGTTCTGTTATCATGCACTGAAATTGCTCTCAACATGAGAACTTTATCAGCACAAAAAGCACAAAATCTCGTTTGGTGGCTATGCTCTGCCCAGTGCCCAGACCCCTAGCCATGGTTTGGGGTAAAAATGAAGAAATGGAGAAAAAAATGGAAGAGTGAAAGGAGGGAAGAAAGGAGGAAAGGAAATGAAGGGGAACTGAGCACCCACAAGAGTTGGCAGCACTGTGCCATTGTTGAGTGCTAGTGCTTGCCTCAGTCAGTTTTTGCTTGAGCTCAGATCGTTGGTTTTTGTCTATGATCAAATGCGATCAACAACACTCATCGCGTTCACTGCTCAGCGCTAAACTAGCGCCACTTGGCCCTGCATGCTCAGGGTGTCAGCTGTTACCTCAGCCACACAGTGCCTACTACTGCGTACAGACATGGCATGGGAAGAAGACAGGCAGAGGAAGAAGGTGGGCAGTTGCAGTAGTAGACCCCTCAGACTGTGTAGTGTAGTAGAACTCAGTGACCCACTGCTATAGGCCTACAATGCCAATAGAGAAAGAGAGAGAGAGAGTGAGTGAGTGGGAACAGCAGAAGAGTGTTTCGCATTAACATAGCCAGCAGCTGGCCTGCTATTGTACACTAGGTGGCACCTTTAATCATGATCAATGATCGCGATCAGCTGCCGATTACATCACATCATCAATCACTTGTGTAAGTGATTGAGGCAATCTCTACTGTATACTGTACATAATCCACAGCAGTTAGCATTCTGGTTTTTAAACTGGTTATATAATGTACCTACTCTTGACACATTTAGCAAAGACTAGTTTTTTTTAAACAACTTGCCACAATGTAAATGGGAAAGAGCAATTCCTGCTCCAGCTGCAAGTTGAGAAACTCTGGAAAAACTTTCTCTTTCCAGATCTCCGTGGCAATAAGTTCACAGATCAACACCGGAATCTGTCAGCAGAACATTTACAACAATGAATATGACAGAGACAGAATGCTATTATTGGACCAACTGCATTAAAAAAAACAAAAATACCATAAAATGTTACTTTTAGCAAACTTCAAAAATGCACATACAAACACTGAAAAGCTGTATACAAAATTAGTAACTTGCTTACTTTTTCATGATTAATAAGAAATTCTTTCACGAATTCATCTTCACTCTGGGATGCATTGAGCAACGCTTGCATATTTAGCTTTTCCAAGTACTCGTGTTGCTGACGCCATCTGTATGTGTTAAACCACATGGCAAAACAACGATCACAATTTGATAGCAAAAGCAGTTTGTAAGTCTTTCACTGTTGTACTTGACATCCTACTACAGGGCGATGGTGAATTGTGTGTGGAATGTGCAATACTGTTGTGGAATGTAACCCTAACCCAAACGCTAAAAGTTACATTTCGCAGCAATATTCCGCATTCCACTTTCCGCATTTTACACGTATACCCCACTGAGCATGCAGTATGTGGAGGCAAAAAAACATGCAGGCAAACGAGAAGTTTTTTTTCAACGTAAACTTTTATAACTTCATATATCGAATTACCTCGCTGATCCAATTTCCTTTATACCGAACGCCTGCAGAGCTTCAACATATAATTCTGCTTCAGTCGATAATAAAACGTTCCCGTTCATTTTATCAACCAAAGTGTTTAGTTTACGCACAGTTTACGCACGGTTTATGCGTCCCTAGTTACAGGCCTTGGTTGGCAGCAAGAGTTAAATATTCACGGCGAACCTCAGTGATGAGTCAATATCGTTTTTGCCGATATCGATACATTTGATTTTGATATCTATAGTTGTAAGCGGCCACCACCATCATCATCAGTTTTATTTCAGGCACTTGGCCTATATACACATAATACACACAATACACACACCAAAACACACATACACCCCAAAGCGAGAAGAACTGTAATAAAGCTTTGACAAAACGCAAAGCCGACAATATATGAAACACAAAAATAAGAAAAACTAAACTAAGTCACTAACAGTGTTGGGTAGTAAGTTAGTAAAATAATTTTTATAAGCACATTGTTACAGCAACAGATCTGTGGGGGCGGTAACGCCCCTGGTACAATCCACCTGCCAAGATAGCCTACATTCAGACGCCCATCAGCCAGCGAATTTTTGCGCTCTTTGCAGACTTACAGCGTGAAACAGTTTGTGCCACCTGTTCTGTGTTACAACAGCGGCAGCCACTCACTATACACGCTAACAGTGATGGACACCAAGTCACCAATCGCCGTTGTGGCGTTTCTGGGATTCTGGTACCTTCTACTACAAGTGTCTTGACTTACTTACTGCTAACTTACTTAAGAAGTACACAAATGATTATTTATGCAAGATCCACTTTTACTAAGGTTTTCATGTATTCCGGTGAGTCGCGGCGGTGACCTGTCTAAATTCACCAGTATATCGATAGGAGTCAGTGGCGGATCCAGGAGGGGGCGGGGGCCCGGGCCCCCTATTATTGGCAAAGTCAATTTCATTTTCTACATTGTATACAATGTCTGAAAAAAATATTTTTGAAATTGAATTTGGATTTTATAGTGGCCGAAATCCGGGGAGTTTTTGGAAGTGTGGGGTGTATGCGTGTGTGTCTGAATCGAAATCGTTGCCGCTACTGTTTTTTTGTTCTGCAAAGGCCCAATTTTAAATGATATCCGAGGCCATTCTGATCCCAAAAATATATGCCAGATTGCATAAATCGTATCTAATTTTTTTAAATTTTCTGGGGATGCCCCCAGATCCACCGCCGGCGCTCGTGCCTTTGGCGCTCGGTTCGGGGCTTCGCCCTCTTACCGGCCCCCCTTTCCAAAATTTCTGGATCCCCCCCTGGGAGTTCCACGACAGAACCGTTCCATGATATGACTACCATGGTTCAACCATGGTACTAGCCTATATATACCATGCACACGAGATCAATGAACTGTACTTTGCTTGCAACAATGTCGTGCCTAACCTTGCTGCTAATAAAATGTAGCAATCTGCATATTGTACTTGTAATAACTGATAATACACTGTGTTCCAACAAAAACGTCCCGCGTCTAATTAGCTCTAATTGGCTGTATAGCTTTGCCAAATCTTAACCTTCCTTCGCAATTCTTTGCTGCTGGGAAAGGTATGAAATTTGCAGCAAAACGCAAAAGTTAGAGCTATACTAAGGTGTTGATCTTTCTTTTGGGACACAATGAACTTGATATTAATTTTCGCTGTCGAGATGTTGCCTTGCTGCGACAGAGTTGCACGTGCGTCACTGAACGCGAGTTAAGCATCTGGCGTTATTGGTAGATAACAGTACCGGCCTGCATGAGACAGCCGTATTCACTGGACAGTAATTGAACCGCTGACCGACCGTGATAACTGTGCCCGTCCACTTGAGCAGCGTCTGAGATTGCTCTGCCTCAGAGTCCCAGACTGCATCATTTTTGTCATCAATCTCAACCAGTTTTGACTGTTTTCTTCCAGTCGACGACGCTTCTGTAGACGACGTCAACGACAGACGGACGGACGGCGTGTGTGGAACTGCTACATAGCGAGTAGTAGGCCTATCAGCAGCTGCTGCTTTCACGTTGGCATCTCATCATCATCAATGACAGGCCTGAGGCTCCATACAGCAGCGTCGCCGCATCCACATGACTGCTTCCATTGTTCACGTCGACAAACATCATCAATCAGCGTCTCGACCTCTGCATACAATAACTCGTGACACTTTTTATATCCCCAAACCAGACAACCAGTTACACGTGGCCCCTACATGGGTCCAAAAATGAAGGATGCTTGATATTGCGCCTGTTAAGGCAACCTCGTCACAGAAGAGATCAAGTATGGCACGCGTTGTCGAAGGATCACACAGTTTTACCAACAAACCACGCGTTTATCCACGAATGTAATGAATCATACATGCCTTTACCTTTCCAGCCAGGCCCTCATTTACTGACCGTAAAAATCAAGTAGTTGGCTATAACGTGGGTGGGCTACTATCATTTCTGCTCTGGCGAATATGAACGTCAAAATACGTCATTGTCGAGATATAGATTATAGCGTATGCTCGGCATAACGATCGTCGCCCGGTGTCCAATAAGTGTAAAACGAAAGATCGTCGGTTGACATAATAGCGCCCCAAGCACCTGGCTAAGTCAACAAATCAATGTTTACTATACACTATACAGCGTACAGCGTCGTGAGTCGTCATTGTGAACGCAACGAGTCACCCGAGTATCGTACGTCTCGTCTTCTTGTCGCGTGGCGATGTCGCACTGGTGCAAGCTGGGGGCTTCTACTCACTTTTCCTATCCTCGTTCCCTTTTCATCCTCTCCCTCCCATTTTAGAAGTAGGCCCATGCCTGTGGGCTGACTGTAGCACCAGCTAAGTTAGTAACCACAACCAGCGTTAAGGCCTGCTTCCGAGGCTGGCCATGTATGCGCATAGAAGTAAGTAAGTACGTGTTTAATTCACAAACGATAGACGCATTTTGCTGCTGTCTATTTACGAAACATTTACGCAATATGCAGAGGGTCCAAAAGTAGGGAACACTCCCACTACCTATCTCCACAATGTGGGAAGTGGGTCGTGTCCCCCGCTTTTGAGTTGCACCTCTGCTATGAAGGTCGTTGTTCACGTCGGCTACAGACAATAACTACTTTTAGAGAACCCCCACCACAATCTAAGACACAAACAAGTTAACCATCAACTGAGTAGGTACAAGATTGTACAATGCAATTTATTGTACAATGCAATTTATATCCCCACAGGCAGCAGCACTATCCAACAAATCCGAACACTTTCTGAAGACAAAGCATAACGCGACGATGTAAGCCATCTGAAACCTGAAAGGTGTATTCAGCTATCTGCGTTTTAGTCTATTTAACTCGATTAAATAGCTACCGCGATTTTTGTGACTACATGCAATGCAACTGTGACTCTCCTCGATCCTCCGATCTTGCATGGTCACATCTCTTCCACGGGGTGCTTCGTTATTTAGCCCGGCTCCGAATGCATTCCCCATGGTGGATCGTGGGGCCTGCTGAACAGAGGTTTACCGGATGCGAATTTGATGAAGCAGCGGGGAGCAGAGGGATGGCGCTCTGTCACTTCTCTCACCGGAGACACTTCCTTAGGTAGATGAAGATAGATGAAGGAGGAGCTCACTTCGGTAGATAAGGGAGAAACTCGCCTCAGTAGATGAAGGAGATAGATGGAGAAGATAGATGAAGGATGAGCTCTTCTTTGGAAGATGAATGATGATAAGCTCTTCTTTGGAGGATGAACGATGAGCTCTTCTTCGGAAGACGAATGAGGAGCTCTTCTTTGGAGGATGAAGAGGCCTTTCCAGATCCCGATCCTTTGTTCGGAAGATGCACCAACCCCATCCGTCCCCGGCGCCGATCAACCAGGAGTTTCGGCTCCGAGTCCGAGGCCAGGTGTCCGGCGCCGCTCAACAAGGAGCTTGGCACCACGGCACCAAGTGCGAGTCGACTGAGGTCGGTCGCTGCTTATATACCCTCGGCCGAGTCCACTTTTCGGCTTAGAGTGAGGGTGGACAGGGGAGTTGGGTTTACAGTAAGGGGTGGCGGGTAAGACTGAAACTAAGTTCGTTACACAACGCACGCTCTTGCTGTCGAAATTCCGTCCGTCCGTCTGTCCATAGACACCTACATAATTAAGCTTCATGATAGAGATGTCTATGGTCTGTGAGACGCGTGCATTGCAGGGCCGTAGCCAGCCCAAAAGTAGTGGAAGGGCACCGGCTTTGGGCGGAGGGGCACAGGGATGTGTGAGGAGCCATTTTTCCTTGTGCGGAAGGAGCCCGCCTCCTCACACGTCCAGGAATCGCGACCCTGGACAAATGTCGCAAATTAGATAATAGATAATAGAGTTGCTAAAAATCCAGCTACCCAAAGGAAGTTTCAAAACTCAGCAAAAAATACAGGTGCCCTAGCTCTTTCGCCTTCAATTTCGGAACCGACTGACTTTAAACATCCAGCAGTAGACACATGACATGCTGCTGATGCTGAGTTGATGACTAAGTCTTGCGAACAATGTGGCCATGCAGACGTCGCTGGTGCATTCACCCGGCAAAGACGAAATGCACTCACTTTTCACTGTTATACTTTTTTTATTCATCTAGTCATTTCGACTTTCTATATATTATTTTTGCTGAACTGTATGATGAGCAAACAGACACAAGCACGTAATACGCTGAACTCTTGACATTGACAAGTAGAATAGCAGTTGCTGCGAATGCTGCGCAAACTGTACTCCATGGTCCATGGAATCGATTCGCCACTTTCGAGTAATTCCCGGAGGGTTTTGGGCCGCGTGTGCCACTCACGGTGTACGACTATTAGCAGCCTGTTTTGTTATTAATTAATAGAAGATAGACGCACACAGCAGTACATTGAAGCGCAGACTGACATAGGCCTATTAACGCATCATTCTCCCTGCACCGTCCCTCGTTTACGTTATCTGTCATAAACAGTTGATGGCATCCCGAGGCATGGCTGACATCCTCCAGATGCGGTCAGTCTGGCTTTTTATCGACGTCATGGACTGCTGCGTCTGACACATAGCCAGTTTGCCACTTGACAAGCTGTTTCTTTCTAGTTCATACGTTTACAATACACTGCGACTGAGTCGTGCCAAAACCGGGGCACACGGATTTGGCGGCCCTGGACTGGCGAAACGAAGGACTCGTCCGTCAATGTGTCAATTTAGTCATAGACGTTAATGCATGAGCTTTTTTGGTACCAAAATTGGTGACATTGAATGACCTTGAACGGCGCTATGGTCCGTTATTACCGTTCTGCTGCGTTTTTTTCGCCGAAAACATTATGTTTCTGAGCCTACCACGTCAGGTCGGCCGAAGTTAGACCCACATTGTCCGCAACAAAAATGTAGCCCTTATAGACTCTAGTTTTTGCGGCCCGACGCATACTGCGTTGGCGCGGCATTCGTTATGGCGACGTGTACGTTTGTCACGTTGATGTATTGTGTCCAAAAGACTGAGTTGATCATCATGCGGCCTTCACCAGATTGTAGCCCAACCATTCTAGTTTTCTTACACTAAATATGAACCCGATAGCTCGAGGGGATCCCCCTCATTGATGACGTCAAATGGGACAGGGGTTGGTAAAAGTCGCAAAATCCGGCCAATAAATCGCAGTCATTCACCAGAGGGAAGCTCCTGACAACACAGCATGGAAAGTGTGATTCGTAGCGTTTTGTGTCAAGGAGATTTTGACATCGGCGTACACAAGCGTTGTGCAGTTTGTTAGCGATAGCTAAGCTTCTTGTTGAGTTTATGGCGATACTCGCTCGGCTCGTCCTGCATGAGTGCGTTAAAGAAAGGTATCTCCGGCGCAAAGCGTTTGTTTCTACCAACTCACACACGCAACGTGTGGTGTTGTAGGCCTACCTTGTGTCAGTGTTAGACGTTGTTTTATTTAAATTCTGACTTTACGAACTTAGACTCAAAGAGACCGAAACTGACAACCCTGTAAAAAGAGACAACGAGATCTCAGTGAGGCATACAAGATCCTGACAGGCAAAGAAAAAGTTGACCAAAATTGTTTCTTCATATTACAGTAGACAAGAATTTGCATAACACAAGAGGACATAGGTTCAAACTCTACAACGGCGGGAATAGACTGGAATTGAGGAGAAACTTGTTTAGCCAGCGATTTGTCCGATACTGAAACAAGCTGACGGAAACTGTTGTCAACGCTGTGACGGTTAACATCTACAATAACAGACTGGACCGTTGCGCAGAGTGGGGCATTTAAAGCTACGGTTTCAACAGCCCGTTATCTACAAATACAAATACTGTGTAATTTGTGACAGTTCGTCACGTGTAAAATGCGGATACCCATACTCCGAGTGTAATCTTAAGTCTTAAACCAAAGCTGGATTTCAACATCACGCAGCAGTCGCACGCTCTGTCTGCGATAGCTAAGGTTCATGTGCTATCTCGCAGCGAATGAGCGATTGCGCATAGGCTACACGAGACTGTAAGAAGAGGCCAAAGTAATTTGGCAAAGGCTGCATTAAATGACTCCGAACAGTGAAACCGAATTGAGCCGCGTGACAGACAGACTGACAAACTGACAGACAGACACTGCGCACATCAGTAACAACAATTTACATCTCACGTATTCGACGCAACCTAAAAATGAGTTTATTTTTTATTGCATTGAACAAAACGGTTACACTGCTTATATGCAGAAACAGTAAACTATAGACAATAATATAATGTATCCACATCACTTATCTAACCAATACAGGATAAAGACTGTCTATTTTCAGGTCCGTTTTCCGTCGAAACTGCGGTCGATTGTCAAACTTCCTAACGGATGTTGCGCGCACGTGTCGATTCGTTCGACGTCTCTATGTTCTCCAACGATGCTCTCCTACCGGACTTGACGTCTCCGCAGTCCAAGATCGGCCGTGTAGCCGCCCCACGTCGCTGTTACACGGCTATCACGAGCCTCAGCAGACGAAACTCAGCAGCTCCATGGCGATCAACTTCAAGTTATTAGCTGTGCTATTCGCGAGTCCACTGCAGAGGAAAATTAAACGTTTTCCACTACTGTGGGTTGAGGTAATCAAAGAAATCCCTTTTACTTCAAAGCGTTCTAGCAATTCCTGCCGTAACGGTAACTCTCCCAATAAATAAGTAAGGCCAGGCCATACGATGCCAGCACGTACGAGCCCTCTCGTTAGGCTATCTTTGACCCTACGCTAGCCGGCACAACCTGCCGCTCGCCCACATACAATTTAGTTTTAACTCTTTAAGTGCACCTCTTTACAAACGGAACGTAGAAAAACGGTCACCCAATGTTCCTATAATGTATGAAATGTTTAAATTATCTGCAGTTTTGCATATAAGACATTAAATTTAAAGATACATCTGAAAAATTCCTTTAAAAAGTAAAGACATAAACACATGAGTTCTGTCAGTTCCGCACAATTTCACATGGCTAAGTCGGTGGCAAACGTGCCGGAAATAACGTGACAGTTCACTGCAAAATACATGGTAATGTCAGGTGACTAGTCATGTCAGTTCGTTTAATTAATATGTACACCTGCGGGTAAAAGCCTCATGTCGGCATTCTATCTAGGTCCAATCAGGCCTAAGTAGTACGTAGCAATCGCCGACTCCCTGGAACCGTCGTCGTTAGTCGTCGTCGTCAAAGTCGGAACCAAAACAGTTGTTAAACGCTTCCAACCGACAGACGTCGCGCGATAACGCCAGAATTAGCGCTCTGGACATAATCTACTATGGCACCATTCTTGGTCCTTATCTTCCAGAGTGTACAATTCTCAATCGGCTGAAGCTTGGTACCGTACTAAACTTGTGCAAAATAATCCGCTTGTAGGCTTACTAGTAACAGGTCTATAGAATGGTCGCGAGCAGGTGGCATCTGTTCTGTGGCGCGGTCCACGGTCAGCAAGTGAATAAAAAATCACACAATAGGCTAAACGTACAACTTTAACATTGATCTAATCACTACCGTATTCTACAGTCAACTAGATATTAAGAACGTTTATAGACAATGCATAAATGCTTTTCCAAATCGTTAAGGTATAGGTTGCTAACAGTTCAAACCGCTAAGTTCATTAGTAGCCCACGATATTACGTGCACACTTCTCCGACTTCGCTGCAGACTTAATAATTAAGTCGGCTACAATGTTGTCGCTGACTTTGGATGTCGTCATACGCTTCGAATCGCGTCTGGCGCAATATTCAGCCTTTAGTGTTCAGTGCCTGGATGGGACGGCAGCTGCAGCTCTTCTGTAAACTGTTGATTCTACGAACGACGACGACGACTTCGTACAGGCGCAACAGAGAAGCTGCCGCGTCATGCGCCTGAAACGATCATTGACAACGCAGTAGAGGACAAAGTTGGCAGCAAAGTTGACAAGGAACAGACAGTTGGCGACGACCGTGGCCGTCTGGTAGACGAAGTAGGTGGATACAGACCCGGTGGCTGGATCACCAACCCCGATGAAATAGAGACTGGACAGCAGGGCTGATGGCGAGACGCAGATGATGAAGACGATGATTAAAGCAATCAGAGTTGGCCTATCTCTATAATATTTCCTTCTTTCCTTCTTGCTGTGTTTCCTTCTATCTTGCCGGTAGTAGCCTAACCATATTCTCCAGTCAATCGTTACTCTTCATTTACTTGTCCATCATCCATGCTCCGCAGTCTTCATCTTACTGGAGTTGTAGGCATTACTGTGAAGAACAAGTACAACAGATGCTGATTAGTGCAATCAGAGTTGGTGTTATTTTCTGGTTAGCGTTGATCCGATCCGTCGTGTCAGCTGTCTCCATTGAGACACGTCTAGGGCGACTATCAGCTACAGTAGCCCTTGTCGAGACAGTGTAGTTGGCGCGACAAGCATCGCGCTGAAGTCTACGAGACTGCCTGATGGCCAGGATCAGACAGACATTGCACGCTATTAGTATGAACAACGGCGTGAAGAACGACAGCAGTAGATGGTATATAGTTTCTTCTTCTGACGTACTTGACATACTTACACATTCATGAAGAACGACAGCACAGACCAGACCACTTCGTAGGCTAACAGCAGCTGCGGCCAGTCAGTGTACACGGCACCCGGCATCTGCACATACATAAACCACAATACACCGCCGTATACTAATATGTAGCCGGCCCGTTAGAGACGATTCACGATCATGCGCCCTCAGGCAATTGCTCCAGACAAACACCTCGGGCATCTGCCCAGTCCAACAGCAAAGTCCGTTGTTAGATAGATAGATGGATAGATAGATAAACTTATTTATATAGCGCCTATATACTCAAATAAGTCTCCAAGCGCTTTTGTTGCATTTGACCCTAACCCTAACCCTAGCCAGTCAGATCTGGTATAGAAGTAATGTCCGGGAAACGCTTGTTCCGGGGAAAATGTCCGGAATTATCCAAGATGATAAATGTCCGGTTACCGTTAGAAACCTATTCGCGGACAGCACGCAGGGCCAACGAGAAAAAAAACACGGCGAAGAGAAATGTAGAGACGGCAAGGTGCACGTACGTAATTGAAGAGGCTTACAGTCAACTCTTCAATCATCATAATCATCATCATCATGAACATTTATAGAGTGGCCTAAACAGTAAAAACTATTACAA
>Ga0126335_1001646_pt1 | contig 12735 bp, 3 predicted proteins | sample OlaspJWI45metaG_FD_108409 | JGI IMG/M metagenome (GOLD analysis project Ga0126335, IMG submission 108409) | Marine gutless worms symbiont microbial communities from Oahu, Hawaii - Olavius sp. 1 OAHU.JWI-45 metaG | ecosystem: Host-associated > Annelida > Digestive system > Unclassified | place...
ACGCGCCACTTACCGTAAGGTAAGGTAAGGTAAAGTGTAGATTTGTACAGCGCTATTATCACAAGGTCTCTAATGCGCTGAGACAGTGCACCGTGCCTATTCACCTGTTCTGTTTGCAGGCCGGTGACTAGAAGTCACGTGACTGCCGCTGGTTTCAAACTTTGGCGCGATTTTGCGACACTTTCAAGTCAGACTTTGTCAAATGAAGATCGACAGTGCTGTGAGTCTTGGAGAAACACCGAGCTCGGAGTTCGTGCAGTGTGTGCTGTGGTTGATACGACTGACGAAGACCGCTGAGTCGATCTACTGTGCTTTTCGCTACACTGTGACACTGTCGTGAGCTGTCTGACGAACGATACGCTGGCCACGTTCAGTTCAAGTCCTGACTGCTATGACGACTGACGCTGGCCATCACCGACCCGTCCTACGAGTCTACGACGCCAGCAGTCCGTTCCGTCGGTGTAGTCTACTACGCAGTTGCCACGACGCGTCTGCTGCTCTGCGCTTGCTGCTTACCGTTAGCTACATTTTTTGGTGACATTCTTGGTTTTATATTATGTTACAGACTCCTTTTCCTTATTGTACCTCTTAGTATTTTTTCTAGACACTGTACTGAGCCATAATTACCGTATTACACTTGTCATTAAAGTTATATTCTGGTTTCAAAGCTGTCTGCTGATAGATTCCAGCTTCCGCACAAGCTAACAGCTGAATAGAGCATAGGGGAGAGGGTGACCCTTAACAATTTGAATAGAAATACTTGGTAACATCCCTAGTGCACCGGGTCTTACAAGTTTGCACGAGTGTCCGCTGTACCCTTACTGTTTTCATCCAATGTAAAAAGTTCATGCAGCAAATCATTATTAAGCCCCCTGTACATCTTGAAAACCTCAATAACATTCTGTCTGTTTCTCCTCAGTTCAAGGATCCAAAGCCTTAAGCACCGTAATCTTTCCTCATACGCTTTGTCCTGCATATTCATTATCATTTTTGTGTACCTGTGCTGTATCTTTTTTAACAGTTCCTTATCTTGCTGTCTAGCGCCTGCGTCGCCGACCAGTTGTGTCAAGCTAGCTGTGGTGACTGTAGGACGACGACAACGTGGGATGTAATGTCGTAGTTCACGTCTAACGGACGAGTGAATTGCCATGTACAGAAATCCCTTTTCGCTGCCGATTATACGTAGGCCTACATCCACGTTACAACAAACTGGAACTCGACTGGCAATAAACAACTGCCTGAACATCACTGGGGCGTACGATACGTAATATGCAGCACACATCACGAACAGCTTCTTGGCAGCTCGCATGCTAGAACCAGGAATCGTTCTGGAGCCGAAAGATCCGAACACATCAGTTAGCATGGACCCCACCTGACGTCGGACAACCAGAAACACCTTGGTGTAAAACACCATGATGATCAGAGTTGTTATAACAAAGTTATACCTTGCAAATGCGGACGCGAAAAGTGGAGCTTGACGTTTCACAGTAGGGATCGCGATTACCAAATTAAATGCTGTTGACTACTCGCATCAGCCGTGTGGGAGACTGTTCACCAGGTTGAAGAGACCATTCAATGCCAGTAATGCAGCTTGCTATCATACCGAAGCCGATGTCTGACACAGCCAGTGAAGAGATCACCTTCGCCACAGAGTCGTTCTCAAAACGATGACTCTGAAACGTCACAAAGATGACCGAAATGTTAGCACAGATTTGTTAAAGTCATGCGCAGAACATCGTCGACGGTCGATCTCTTGTTTGAGGGACACGGTACATATTTTTCGCTCGCTTCGACTCGCTTGTATGAATTGTTTTGCTCGTTCGCAGGAAAATTCTCGCTCGCTATCGCTTTCCCCGTTTCTAGCTTGCTATACGCTCGTTCTCGCTTTCGCTTCTGGGTGTAGTCATTTCAGACGATTAAACATAAAAACCAAAACCTAAAGAAATTAAAACATTTGTTCGCCCATCACTATGTTATTTACGTAAGGGTTTGACCAGCAAGATCAGTAACAAGATCGAACAATGTAAACTTTGTGCGCAGTGAAATGCTGTGAAGTAATATAGTTGCTGCAGTTATAAATAAATGTACGCCCGCACTTGTCTTGCGAATATGTCACTGAGTGTGATTATTTGAATTACGTTTCCTGTGACGTAGTGACTTTGGCGGCTGCATCAGAAATTACCGAACCACACGCGTCGTTTCCGTCAAGTCGTCTGTGAACAAAGACGCAAAATTGCACTCGCAAAGAAGGGTTGAATATAGCAGTGCAGATATATTATAACTTATGCCTAAAACCAGTGCAGTTCGAGGGTGGTAACTACTTAGGGACAACCAGACTCACGGGAGCGATAATAGTACGCAGACGCTATTCGCACCAAGTGTACTAGGGGGCAGGCTAACTAGGGGGTGGCACTTAGTCAACTCATACACAAGTCAGCTCGTTGGGTTTAGAGTTAGGGCTTGGGGATAATGGCAGGGTTAGGTTTGCCCTGGTGCCGATTTGATAGGGACTCGTCCCTAAGTGAACTCCCAAGGGTTAGGGTTAATGCTAGGTTAGGATTAGGGTTAGTGAGGTAAAGGTGTCCAATAGGTCCGGTGCTGGGAATGACCATTTTCGCAACTTACAAACGACAGCAAACGATGTTAGAAAGGCAGAAACTGAACTGAACTTAATCTGAACTTACTACCGGAAATGCAATCCAATGGCATTACTAACTGCGACGACTCTAACGGGACCGAGTATAAAACGTGGGGTTTTGGGTGGGTACATTCTTAAAAAACAACGAAAACGCACAGAAATTCATCTGCAAAGCCGTATAAGCAGCATCTGTTACGGTGGCGCCACCTAGCAAATTAATGAGAACTATATTTTTATTTCTTTGTTGAAGAATGACGAACATTTTGAGGGAAAAACGCACAGAAATGCGTCCATAAACTGAATAAGTAACAAACAGAACAGTGCTGCCACCTAGCAAATGTTAAATGTATCTGAACTATTTTAGCAAAAAGTTTCGATGGAGAAAGTGTTAAAGAAGGCCAAAAATTGCTAGGCAAAAATGCACCAAAATTCGTCTATTAACTGTATAAGCATGAATAGAATTATACACAATGGCTGTAGAGAATCAGTTGTCACACTAAGTAGCGTACAGTAATTAACCAGTAACAGACTGCATTTCCGGTAGAGAATTTAGCCTTTTCTGCCTTTCTAGCATCATTAAAACATCTAAAACAGTACAAAGAATATGCAAACACTTACCAGTATATAAGCACATGCGACACATACAAGTCTAGACAATGCGCTTGCCAAATGCCCACATGCAAAAGGCTTGAAAGCCTCCCAAGTACCAGCTAGGCACATGATAATGTACAGTAGGTCACAGGCCCTGTTCTGAAATGTTTGAATCAGATCTGAGGTAGGCATGGTTAATATAAAAGCAGCTAATATACAAAAGCTTTAGGGATTTTACCGAAGGCCGAATCATACGTCTCAGCCATGGCTGAAGGTTGTTATGACTAATTAGTAATCAATTTTTTTGGCAATTACTACAAAGTTGCTCTCACTATTTGGTTAATATGTTGTCAGATTAATCAGACATGATAAAGAACACCCAGTAGCTAGGTCATACCCAGTTTAAGTTTATTTGTAAACAGTCTCGTGATTGATGCGACAGTTGCATAAGTGTTTGAAAAATAATTTTTTAAGGTTACAAGTAACTCAAAAAGTGTCGCTGTTTACAACATAATGTAGTATGGCAATACAGGTACATCAGCACTTAATATAATATAATGTACACAACAGACTTAATACACTCAGCATGTGTCAAACAACGCAGATGTGAACTTCCAACATGCCACATTAGAACTCAGTGTAGACTCAGAATTTCTGCTTTCCGGTAGATTATTATTCATATTTATGTATTTAATAACCCATTAGGAAACCTAAACTCCGGGCGCTAGCCCGGAGAGCGGAGCTCATTGCAAGCGACGTAGAGATGAGAGGACACATGAATCAATGCAATCAATGCGCTGGAATACGGTGGAAAGCTATGTCATTCAGGTGGTTGAATCTTGGGCATTCATTGATAAGGGAATAAATAATCACGAAGTGGTATTAGAGAAATTAAGAAAAAAAATTTACATACCACCTTGGTGGGACTTGAACCCACAGTCTTTGGCTGTGGAGGTGAACACGTTATCCATTACACCACAAGGCTAAACACTATTGTTTGCAAACATTACTTCTTAAATAGCACAGCTACTCGCAGACGTTGTTATTATCATTTACACATTTCACATTATAGAACAGTACATTCAATTTGTCTACTATTTACCTGTCGATTCAGCTTAACAAACAATTTGCTGTTTTGCCGGTTACCGTTGTTTGTGAGTTTACGATGTCGAAGTCATGTATAGAGGCGCCCTCTGGTGATTGGAATTGAAGTAAAACTTAATTTATAATTAAAGATACTGATGCAAAACAAAGATTTAGATGCAATAGAGATGTGTTGTGCATATATTTTAAAGTTACAACACTTCTGAACTAATGTTGGCATTAAACTTCAATCAACGGTGTTTATTTTAATGTTTACGGAAAACACCTGTTAGACATGTAATTTGTTGTAATGACCACCATAGGCCTACTCAAGAAAATTTTCTTTATCGCTTCTCGGCGTTTTGGCTAAGATCAAAGTGTAGTATCTGTTCTTATCAGCTTAATATCTGATACGTCCCCCATCGATATTAAACTGATTACCTACAACTTTCGTCACGGTGAGAAAACTACTTTCGTTACAGTGAAAACTACTTCCGCCACGTTTCTAAAGTACAGACTAGTCAGCATCAGCAACCACATACAAATCTTAACAAAACATATATATATTGTACGCGCACACACGCGTGATCTCACTGTGGGCTATGCCCATAGGCCTTTGGCCTACCGGGCAAGCCCGGTTTGATATTTGCTGTGATTTGTATTTTGTAAGTAGCAAAAATAGTGATATCTACCACCGGACCTGTTGGACTCTTTAACTCTTAGTGGGCGACTAATGGCAATAAAATAGTTGTGATGAATTCCCTAGGTGGCACCACTATTCCATGCGCTGCTTATACAGCTTTTTAGATGTTTTTCTGCGCTTTATAAATCGTTTTTTCATTGTTTTTTTAAGAATGTACGTACCCAAAAGTTCAAAACCCCATGTTTTATACTCAGTCCCGCTAGGGTTGTCGCAGTTATTAGTGACTTTTGATTGCATTTTCGGCAGAAAATTAAGTCTTTTCTGCCTTTCTAACATTGTTTGCTGTCATTTGTAAGTCAAGAAAATGGCCATTTCCAGCACCGGACACCTTTACTCAAATTATTTGCTCAGTTAGAGGCTGTTACGTCGGTGTTAACTGCCGACAGTAATTAATGTGACCTTAGTTGAACTGTGTAGTTTGTCGACTGTGCCATGATGGCATGATAGCCGATATCGTGTGGGGAAAGTGTTAATGTTTATATTATATTAATCTGTTTGTAGAGGCAGCCCAGACTCTGACAGCAGGAGAAAATTATTTGCTCAGTTAGAGGCCGTTTGTCAGTATTATATGTTAGCAGCAATGTAGCTCAGTGATTGAATTATTAGTGCCAGCAGTGATTGTGTTACATTGCATGATCAGTAGTCTTTAACAGCAGTATGATGTCAAAGGCACAGCATAATGTAACTGGAGGCACAACCGCAAATTGTTCAAATAATGGTGCCAATCAGCGCATCCGACCTAAAGCAGCTTACATCTCGCCCAGTTCTGGTGACCGCCAGCTTGTTCAACTGGAAGGTGGCACGGATGACACGCCAACGACTGGTAAACGTTACCCCTTACAGAGAAGAGGTTCCCGTAAGAAAACACTGTCATTGAATCCTGAGGAACGTGAAGCTCTGGAGAACTTGATAGAGGAAGTGATAATGGGCGGTGTCGGTGAAGGAGTTATTGACAGTGATGTTAGTTCATCAGATGAGGATGACGATGCTGTAGATGAACATTCACCATCTTCTACTGAGAATTCTCTTCCAAGCTCTGCTGCAGCAGCTGTCGGTGATGCAGCGAGACAAGACACATTTGTCAGAGGTGGGAAAAAGTTTTACCCCGGGCAGTTGAAAGTTGCACTTAAGCACATGCATGACCTACCACCAAGATTTGTCCGCAAGCTGGCAAAGGCACAGCAGTACTTGGATGCTGGGGGTAGCACGTACTCGAAGCCTGTGGTTAGTGTTGGACGCATTGAGGAGGAAGAAGAAAATACTGGTCACTTGAAAGATGACTCAAAGCAGCCAAAGTTGACAGCGGTTACTGAAACGGCTGTTACATATGTGTCAGAACGGGAACGGGACAAAACAAGATTGAAGGAAAACAAGTTGAAGGACGCAAAGAAGATGATCCGAACATTGTTGACTGATCGCGACCAGTATGTTGATGAAACTGTAAATGGTGCTGTAGTCAGCAGCCAGTCTCACACTGTTTCCGGCGATGGTTTTTGTTCATCGACAAAGTCCACTTCTAGTGATCACAAGTCTCAGGAGAGCATTGCTACATATCATCAGCAGGACATGGCTGCGACACGGCATGCTGTTTCAGGTAGTGGTGCCGTTTCAGTTAGTGAAAATAAAGTTTCAGCATATGCTGGATCATTTTCATCAGTTGCAACGTGCACTTCAGAAACTCACTTGTACCAGACAAGCATTGTAAGTAACACTGTGGCAGAGCATGCCCCCAGAACATCAGACATTAACAACAGAAACAGCCAGTTGTCCAACATATCGGTATCTAGTTCGCATCCAATCCAAGCTCAGCCCTTCCACTCACCATCTTATGGGATACCTCAATACCAGCTGAGTGTTCCAGTGGTACATGGAATGAAACCGGCACCGGTGCTAAGCCAGTCTCCACCGGGTACACAGTATTGGATCCCGGAGGCTGTCGTGCCAAGCAATGCACCGGGATATTATGGATCGTCTCCACCAGGATATTACGGATCATCTCCACCTGTTGTGGGCATGACTTGGGTACCGGGAGCCTTCAATCAGCCTGCGCCATATGCACATTCCCTGCAGTCTTCATATCCCGCTGTACAAGGTGTGCATGCATCATATACACCTCAGTATTTGTACTCAACATCACCACCCAGTCAGGGACTCTTAGCACAGCCTTATCCTGCTGCTTCTTACAGCCAGCCAGTCTCTTATCCATTAGCTGTCCTTCAGCGAGAACCTTATGCCAGACCACCAAATGCCATGTCGGCCAATTTCTACCAGAATACTCCCCCTCCCGGCTACTCTCCAGCCCAGTCACATCCTGCTACGGATCCGAGACGTATATTTGCGAGCAGTATGCCTTCCCCGGGAGCAAGAAATCAGATGGCGCCTGCTGATCATGTTCACAAATTAAGTGCCTTGTCTGCTACAGCATGCCATCAGTCACCCACGCAGCCTGTGAGTAGCAGTATAGATACTAGATCTGGAAATGCAAAGCCAGCTTCTACTGCATCACGGAGTACAGGAGTTGATTGGTCTTCTGGTACATGTGCAACACGTAATCATGAAACATATGAGAAAAGTCATCCGACGATTCATCCCAGCACATACCACAGTGGTGGCTATCAGGCTTCGGATGCTAGTGCAAAAACGATGCCAAGCATTAGGCATCAGATGCATCGTTCTGCAACCAGTCTGGTAAATGCTCTAAGTAGTCAACATTCAAGGTTTTCCATATCTCCAGTAAACGTACCGTTGTCAAATCCGTGCAGTGTAAGTGCAAGCTCAAACTTGGTGCCGAATACTTCTGTAGCAGCTCCAGCATCACAGAGTGCGGGAGTTGATCGGTCAGCAGTTATAGAAGCTGTTGCTTCATTAGATTCAGCTTTGGTGGACAAGGCTATTCCTCCAACCTTTGAGCATTCCACAATTGTCTCACGTTGTTCAGATGTCGAAATGTTGAAACCACAAAGATCTAATCTATCAAACAGCTTGTTGTCCAGACTTGTCTCCAAAGATTGCAGTTTTTCTGGCAAATCTGAGGCTCAGACTGTGATGGCCAGCTGCAATGTGGTGTCGGAGCCATGTTCTACAACTCCAACTCCATTGATGATGCAGGAATCTGTTACTAGAAACGCTGTAGCTGAACATTCAGACGTTCCTTTTAGTTTATCATGTAACCCGACTGAGGTGCTGACACAGCAGGTTAATGATATCTCAGGTGCATCAACAGTTTCGCTCAGTAGTGAAAGTTCAGGTAGCTCTTATGTAGCTAGCAGTGATGCCAGCAGTGTGATACAGGTGATGTGTTCAAGTCATTCATGTGATCATTTAGGTGTTTCAACAAATAGTGTAGAAGTTACAGACACCGAATCAGGTGTATATCAGTCCGAGTTACAGCCTGAATTGAACAGTATTTGTGAGCCAGAAACTGTAGACAAGTCTTCATATGACAAGTCTCAGTTTATGCACCCAGCTGCAAATTCTGCATCCTGCTCAGAGTTGCCAGCAACAGTTGCAGATGAAGTTGCAGACATTTCATTGGACTGTGGTGCAATGGGTGTTGCATCGAGTGGTTTATCATCAGAGTTATCAGTGACTCTGAGTTCAGACCTTATATCAGCTCTGGTGGATATGTTTGGACTACCTGCTGAACTTGATGTTGATCACGGTATGCTAGTCATTTGTCAGTTTATCAATAAATGTAAAATTGCTAATTATGTAACGGAGCATAAGATGGTGTTGTCGCAGTTGTTATCTTTCATGTACTTGAATTTGACATTATAATATGTGAGTCTCATTTACAGTATTATCTGAATGGAAAACAGTAACTGCTAAATCATTGTCAGCAGCAATAAACTTGGTATCATGAGTGTGATAATCTCTTTCTAAAAAAATATGTTTTTGTAAGTAAGTACATTTATAAAGCGCGCTAAAAACTAAAAGTCAGTCACTAAGCGCAGTGGTCTTCAGCTAAACAGATGCGTTTTCAGTAATCAGCGAAACTCAAGAAGTGTTAGTTCGGAATCCCGCAGATAAACTGGTAGGTTGTTCCACAGACGTGGACCAGCAGCAGTGAAGGATTGATCGCCCAGACTTGTACAGGTTCTAGGAACGTCACTCATAGCAACATTGCAGGATCGAAGTCGTCGTCGGCCAGTGATTGTGGTTAGTTGGCAGTTGTTTATCAGGTACCGCAGTGACAAGGCATTCAACAACTTGTAGACTAGGATGTCCTGTAGGTTAAGTTAACCTAGGTTGGTCAGTGCGTGAACTGCATATCAAACTACAAGTCTCTCTGACAAGTTCAACTTGGGACACCCTGGTTAACAGACACTTTCAAACCAACCAAAAACTAGGCCACTCTGAATCTGACCTACTTAAGCTAGCTGATTGTCATTGCCTGCCAGTGGGCAGCATGTTAGAATTTAGAACTAGTGAGTGGGTGAGTGTGTAAAGGCTTAATGTCACACTTAGTGTGTTATTGGTTATTTATTGCTTTGTACTGGCAAGTACTAAGTAGAGACGTTGTGAACACTGTGCAGTTGTCATTGCATGGTTTCAGAAAGTTTGCAAATCCGAGATCGTGTCTGTCTTGACCGATCAGTGGCACATGCAATCTATGTTCGTTGGCTACAGTCTCTGCCATCCGTCCGCTCAACCACAAGTGATAACATCGCTGATGACATTTGATTGTAAGTTTATTTGGTTGGGTTTGTATTTGTCGTGGTGTGGGGTCCTGTCTTTCTCTCAGACCTTGAGTGAGGAATGACCGAGAGTCGAACGCGCAACTTTGATTTCATGACTGCAAGTCTTGTACCTTTTACACTCGACATGTAATTATCTTCGATTTTCCATTCTGTTATTGCGTATGCAGAGTGGGCCATAAAAAATCGACCCCTCAGCTTGTGCTGTTTATACGGCACATGTACATGTTTAGCTGTAGAAGCAATACAGTATTTCAGTTGTCGTTTCTTTCTGCACAAGATGAAACCAAAACTTCACAAATGCGTTAAAACTTTAACAAGAAATATTGCGATATAATCGAAGCACCCCAGAAGCACTTTTACACAGTGGGAAAATACAGTAGCGATGACGTATGTCAATGACAGCTTCTTGCAGCAGCCAGAGCTGAGAGATATCACTGTCAGGTTTATCATTTCTCTTGGACTTCTGATAGACCCTATGTTGCCTTCTTGACTGCATATTAACTCAGTCACATGCAATCTGTTCTGATCTGGCAGTCTGCAGTTGTTTCGCACCAGTCTTCCATTCAATTGAGTTTGTCTTCTACATCTTGCACTGATCTTCATCAGAACTGACAGTCCACTTCTTGATTAAAAACTCTTTACAAATACATTTTGTACGTCATCCCTTACTTTGACAAACAGATTTAATGAAGCGTTTATCTTCACACATGAACAGCATGTTTGTCAACATATTGGTGAACAGAAAACTCAACAAAAGGAATAAAAATCTTCAGTTTAAGTCGAAGTCAGTATTTCACACAAAATAACACCAACAGACAAAGCTAATGCCATGAAAGTTTCACAGAAGATCACAACAAAACACGTTTAACTTATCTTCCATGAAATTTTCATGAAAGATAACACTGAGCCAAATTAACATCATGGTGATGTAAAACTCCATTGTGTTTTCTGAAGAGGGGAGTCATTTTCATTTAAATGATACCAGTTGCTTATAATTTTTTAAGATCTGTTCAAAAATTATGTCAATTTCTCAGAACGATTTAAGCTTCACAGTGCATCTTGTATTTTACTTCTAACTTAACACTAAAATATGATAATTGTGTTAATATAGAGGGTCAGTTTTCTTGGCCCACTCTGTACTTTGATGTATCTTATTACTAATGGACACAGCACACGGGTAAGATGGTTGTTTGCCGTAAATAACAGACAGAAAAGCATGAAAGGTATAAACACTAATGTTAATGATGTATGTTATAACTACACTGTGTTCAGAAGCATGAGCTTAACTACCAAGGCTGTGATCAGTGATTACTGTATAGTTAATCCGTCATGGTATATTTCTAGGGCTGTGACAAACTTGGACACAAATGTTGCCAACTTCCAACAGTTTTGACGTTTCGATGTATTTGTGGCAGTTTAGAATTTGTGTGGCTTTGCCAAAGTGTGTTATAAAATAGCATAAATGTAGCCATTTTTGATCTGAAAGTGGTTCTCGTTAGCACAGTTTTTCACATTTTAATCTTCATGTTAAATGAGCACGGATTTATAAGTTTGATTGCAAAGTGACAGATTTGGATTCTGATGAGCTTCGTATTTTTGTTTCTGGAGATGTTGCGTTGTATTTAATTATTGTTTATTCTCGTTTGTGGCGCCCCTGTATATGATAATGTTACAGTTTGAATGGCACTGTTCTGTTTTGCGTCAGGTGAGACATTAAGCCTCTACATTTTGCTTCATACATGCATTCATGTTCGTTAAGAATATATAATATGCTGGTCTATTACATGTGGTTGTTTGTATTGCAAATTTTTGGTTTATTTGGATAAGGATTTGACATTGGTTAATTCTGTTACGCTTTGTATGAAGAATTGTTAAGTTCTGAAGAGTTTTGAGCTTTGTCTGTGAAGACTGCTGTGCAGAATCTGGAAACTAAGAATAAGCAAGACGACCTGTTTCGTAGTCTGAAATGGCTGAGTCAGGTGAATTGAAGTTAGTTTGATGTAGTTGTTTTGTAATACTTCAACTCATTTCAAGAGTTTCAACTGTTGTAGGCTTGGTTTGTGAGTGTTGCAGCCAAAATGACCTATAGTCATATAATGTGTCGACTGTCAAGTGGGAGCCTTACTAATACTGTTTGGTGTATTTTTGACTTTGAATTAGACAGCGAGTGCGAACGATTCTGTGATATTTGCAAGAAATTTGTCACAACTTTGTGATAGTAAAAGTTATAGTATGGTTACCCCATTCCATAAAGTTTCGATATGCTTAATGCTGTGAAAGAATTATATGTGATGTTGAATAACTGTTAATGTAAGTGCTATCTGCTTTGAGACAGGTGTTAAGATACGAAGGACCTTTACCGGTACTTTTAATGTATGTGTTACTCTCTAGTTATACGTTTCTGTTGTGTAGTATTTTGTGATCATTAATGCATTGCTGAGCAGACTTGGATTTTCAAGAATTTCTGCCAAACTCAGTAATGTGTACATCATTGGTAGGTACCCAAGTATAGATCTTGGTGTTGGTAAATATTTCTTCAGCCAGTGGTTGAGTCATACTAGTAATTTTTGTATTTTTAGCTGGGTGGTCCAGTTCTTGCAGAGATTCATAGTCAGCTGTTTTGTTTTGATGTACACATGTTCTGTATCATCTGTAACATTGGCAGACCACGGACACTGCTTTGGTAGAGATCTGTGGGCATTGCAGACTCGCAGAGTATAATGTAATCAGTGTGACTGTCATGCCATGACAGCTGGCTGCAGCTTGAGAAATTCTTGTGATAGCTGCTACATGATGACCATGAGAAGCCCGAGATGATCTCATGGTAGACGGTAGAGGTTGACAGAAGCACAAGTGCAGGTTGCAGGCAATAATTGAAATGAGTTTTGGACATCAGGTCTTCATCCAACCTCAACAAACTACAGCGTGTACAGAACGCCCTAGCGCGTTCCGTCATGATGACCAAAAAACGCGATCACATCACACCGGTGTTAGCCCGTCTTCACTGGCTCCCTGTTACT
>Ga0126335_1001647_pt1 | contig 12734 bp, 8 predicted proteins | sample OlaspJWI45metaG_FD_108409 | JGI IMG/M metagenome (GOLD analysis project Ga0126335, IMG submission 108409) | Marine gutless worms symbiont microbial communities from Oahu, Hawaii - Olavius sp. 1 OAHU.JWI-45 metaG | ecosystem: Host-associated > Annelida > Digestive system > Unclassified | place...
CCATCCATAATGGGTAAAAGTCGCAAAACTTTGTTTCTTGTAACAAGCAACTATAAATACGCCGTAGTTCAATGATAATAATTCTAATTATTATTTTAAACTACAAGAAACATATTTAATATAGTATATAATGTAAAAAGTAACAAGCAATTTTAACCTTTACTAAAACTGCGTGGACCCGACCCGACAACATACATGTATGTAAATTATCTGACCAAACCCGACCCAGTCTGACCCGACCCGACCCGACCCGACCCACCCGCGGGTCAACCCGACCTGCGTGTAACTCTGTTTTGTCATCAGGCAAGACAGCGGGCGACGGACGCGGATCTGTCCATGGCTGTTTCGTGGTGGTCTGATTAACTCAATTCTCGCTGGTGCATTATGAAGTCATGACCGGCGTCCAATTGTATTGTATTGTACGGATGCGGCTGCAGCAGCAGCAGATGGATGCGGATGGCCTCGGGTTGAGGTCGTCCTCGAATGGATGCATAGCTGCCATGTTCGGACATTAGGCGCGGAACAGAGTTTCCTATCTTATACGCTTCCATGACGACTGCGTCACCCATACGAAAAGACGATGCGTTGGTTTGGTCACTTGCAACGCATGGAAGACTGCAGAAGAGCAAAAACAGGCGCTTCTCTGGGTTCCTGTCAGAAACAGAAGCCGAGGTCGACCCGGAAAGACGCCGTCTGGAAAGACATCGAACCGATAGACACAGCATGAGATGACGTCTGTCTCAGGGCAATGGACAGAGATGGGTGCAACGAATGGATTGCCCGACGCGTTAGTCACTGGAAAGACTAAGTTCTGAAGTAAGCCGCACTGTCGCAGTGACCGTGGTCTACCTTCGAACGAAAGGCATTCTAGCCTAACCACCGGCAACGGCGACGTGGCAATACGTTTAAGTATTTTTGACCAACAAAGTCCCGTTTTTCGGCTTACGCAGGCACATCCTGCGAGCAGATGGGCAACATTCCCTACTCTCTCTCCCCTCGCCGTGAAGGGTGTTAGCGACCCATACCATACCTGAGACAATGTTCCCAGGAATCTCCATCCCAGACAGGACTTTGATCCGTTTGGCAGTTTTCGCAGGGCACATACAAACAGACTGATATAAAGACGACGCTACGGGATTATCGAGCGCAACAATTCACATCTCGCGCATTCGATGCAGTAGCAGCCTGAAAACTCGAAACGTGCGATGTTGTGTTCTAGGTTATTTCCCACTCGAACCGAGCGCCTGTGTCATCTGGGCGACGACGGACGTCCTACTGTGTACGGCTTCTATATGGCACATGAGCACGATGTCGCTGGATCGCTACTGCACGCTGCGTTATCCCATCAGCTACGGACGCAGTCGGACACGGACCAGCGTCGGACTAAAGATCGCCTTTGTCTGGGTCGTATCCACGGCAATCTGTGCAGCGCTTGCAATTGCCGGCTTTGCGGATTATTCCAACGTCTATGACGTGGAAGGACAGTGCGTCCCCGCCGTGAAGGAGTTCATTCTGTACGGGTCGGTCGTCGCCTTCTATGTCCCTTTGCTGATTATGATCGTCACGTATGTCCTGACCGTGCGAATCATCCTTCTGTGATTCCGTGGTTAGCAAGGATCGCAGGGGCTAGTCACGAATGTTTTCCATATGTCTCTGTGTCTTCAGTCACCGTCGTCGCACGAGTGTTTAAATGTAGACTGAAGACATACGTTTTCCATTTAGCCTTTTACTAGCACACACAGCTGACTGACCGACCCCAGCGCCTCTGAAGTCACGACCTTATGGCGCTATAGAAGCTTTATTATTATTATTATTATTATTATTATTATTATTATTATGTCTTGACCGTGCGAATACTGGCCGAGAATCGGCGAACAATGGCGGCTGTCGGACTGCACGCGGCTGGCGGCGGCGGTGAGTGGGCGACGGGCAGCCGCTGTAAGTGGGAAGGTCCTGTAGCGCCGTCCACGGCCGGAAATGCGCTCCGCCATGCTGACGGGACCCTCACGGGACGGTACAGGCGAAAGTCGACCGTCTGGAATCGACCGACGGCCGAATCGAAGCCGAGATGTGGTGCAAAGCTGCTAACGCCGCGACGTCGATGTGTCGACGGCATGTCCAACGCTTCGTCATCGGTGTCTTTGCGCATCGGATCAACGAGGCGGCCTCAGCGCTGGGCAGATGCCCGCCCGGCGATGTTAACAAAGACTTGGCATCCAAGGCCAAGGACTCAAGATGCGGAAAGAAAAAAACAAAGCAACGATTACGAAATTTATATGCACCGAGAACGCTTAGCAAACACCGATGACTCCAGAAGTTTGCTCGACACTTTCAGTATGTCGGTATCCAGTCCGCACATCATCAACTACACAAGCATTCAATGGCTTCGAAAGTCAATGTCAAGACTAAGGACTTGGACCAAGGTCAAGGACTAATGCCCCCCCCCTCTCGTCGGTCATCGGTGTCTGTGCGGTACCACAGCGAAAGAAACCTCATCACTACGGAAGACGGTCAAAGCGGTAACACTCCATTGGGGTGCCGTCCGCTCAGCAGCAACTACAGTGACATGCGGTCACTACAGTCTTCTGCCGCGAATATTTCCCGTCTATCAGCCTCGCCGCCGCTGCCGAATATCTCCGACGAACAACTGGACACCGGCCTGCTACCAGACGACGTCCCGCAGCTGGGTTGGTTGGCTCTGGCAGGCTCCGAGACGCAGAGTCTAGCACGTGAAGGTTCAGAACAAGTACTTCCGGCTGCATGCGGTCCGCGTCTCACGCCTTCGTCGAGATCTGATCGCCGCGGTGTTCTGCCCTTTGATTCTCGCGGCTTCAACGAAACACCGTCGTCAAAATCTCAGATATTCCACATCACAGAGAACGTCTACGATAGCCGAAGACGCTTGTCCGACGGTGCGTTACTAGACCGTGGAATGACCGCAGCCCTCAATCAAAAACGAAGTAGCAAGGCGTCACTTCGTCATCGGCGACATCGGCCGTCTTGCCTGGAACTTTGCGAAGACGGCCTACAGAGCATTCCGTTGTCGCTGAAAAGTAGACTGTCACTGGTTACGGGTACGACAAATCTGGACTCCGAGACAGACGCCAGCGTCCGCTGTTCTGACCGACTGACGAACTGCAGTCGCTGTAATCGACCAACAGTCTCCAACGAGGAGGTTTTCCAGCGTGCTTCCTGCAGATTTCGTACGCAGAGACGCAGCTCTCAACCCGCAGAGGCGGACAGAGATAACTGTCAGATGAATGCAGTTGATTCTTGTACATTCAGCAACTCCCAGACGTCAGTCGGTCCAGCAACTGCTCCGACTGCGTTCAGGCACGTTGAAGAAACGCGGGATCACGGAGAGATCAGATGGAAAAGTGAAATCAGTTACACAATGACCAGCGGTGTTCCTGCGAACCGCTCGACGTCAGCAAAGCGGTCAGAACGGCAGCAACATCGACCGACTGCCGACAGTAGCGTATCGCCAAGCTCCACCAGCATATCGGAGACCGCCAACCACTTCCAGATGTCGACGTTTCGACGCATTCGCAACTCGATAAACACCACAACACCATCCGATATCCTGTCCGCCAGAGCAGCCACCCTGAAACGCCGCCACACGATCGCTACCAAAGAGCGCAAAGCGTCGAAGGTGTTGGGCATCATTTTCGCCGTGTTTCTGCTGCTGTGGACGCCGTTTTTCGTCGTCAACATCCTCTCGGTGGTCTGCGCCAGCTGTCTCGATGCGCTCGGTGCGACGGTGATGTCGTCGCTCGTGTGGCTCGGCTACTCATCGTCGCTCGCCAACCCCATCGTCTACACGATGTTCAGCACGTCGTTTCGCACCGTTTTCTATCGGATAGTTACGTGTCGCGTGTGCCGCCGACGTCGCGGGCTTCATTCGGCCACCAGTTTCCCGCCGTCTCGGCAGGTCACTATGGGCGACGCAGTGGCGAGCGGGCGTCAGGGAGGTCAACAGGCGCCTGCTGAAATTACGGGTCTCATAAACCGTGTTACGGGTGCAGCATCGAAGTAGCCGATGGGCAAATGACGGTGCCGGAGAAACAGCGCATACTCTGAACGTAATAACTATATTTGTGTAGTAAAGGATGGAACATTAACACAGCTGCTCTAGTTACTATACTACTGTACAATAGTATTGTTGCACGATGTTCTAGGCAGCTTATAGTCCAGCAGATTGGGGTTTTGTCACGCTGGGACCCTTACGCTCTGCTTAGTCTAGAGGCGGTTGCATACAGTTCATATTTAACACGCTGGAGTGGTTCTGGTGGGACTGAAGCCTATCTCAGCGGCCAACTGGCTTCCTTCAGTGCTTTGGCGCTGTTGGTTCAGTCATCTGGCCGGTAAAAGTCGTCCCCAAAATGACCTATAAAGTGTCGAGTGGGACGTTAAGCCTTTACTCACTCTACGCTATATTTGTAAGTTGTATAAAGTAGATCCCGAGTGACCACTTACAGCTGAACCTTTCATTCAGTGACACTCCTTGAGATGTGGTGAGATACGTAATTATCATTTTGTAGCAAATTTTGTGCTGAGTCATAACAGTGACATAATTTTGAAAGTCGAAGTTATTGACACGAGTAGGGTGTCTGTTTATTTACTCACGGTGTATATGCCAATTCGTATGTTTGGATTTCATGCGTCCAAACATTCCAAGCAACTGATTTTATTGCTGAAGACAACACAATGCAATACGACTGCGAATGTCTTTGCAGAGCGAATCTAGAAGTTGTCAGCGGATTTATGGCGGAGGGGGTACAGGGCAAAACCCGCCAATGCTGAACACTTCCGCATACACGACAGTCAACTTTTGCTGCAAAACTGCCCATTAACTTTCTGAATAGGGGCGAGGGTAGGGGTTCGACCGATTTCCCGCGTTTTGTAGTTTGAAAAACTCGGTACGTACTGTTGTACTTAATGTACTTTTAATACTCAACCTTCGTATTGCGCACACGTGTTGCACTCGGGGGTGAATAAAGTCCGCACATGTTGACGTAGAAATGGTTGTAATCAACAGAGGTCAAACAGGAAACTGACCATGGGCTATCGACTGGTATTATGGTCAAGGTCATTCAAGGTCAAAGTCAAGGATGTGGCACATGACCATGAAATTTTGCCAGTTTAAAAATATCCGCACCTGTTTGACGTCACGCCTAACAACTTCCGGTGCACGGATTGACGACCTGGTTGTTGCATTTTGTACCCACCCCATTCCCAAGAGAAGTCACGAGAAGTCGGTGCCATATGCCGAACGGGAATTTTTTACGATTCACAAAATTTTATGGGGTCTTTTTTTACCCCCAGGCGCAATATAAGGGTTAAGAGCTGTTTGATAAAATAGTGTGTGGTACATGTTGGCCACACGATGGCAAGCAGTGACCACGCTTCCAGCCCAATACGCATACTTCAAACGACTGTCCTGTGTGACATTTCCTCCGGCGGATTACACCACTGGAGTAGCTAGTCTGTAGCAAATGGAGCAGTTGCTCCCCCCGGAAAGATTTCCTGGCTACGCCACTGGATTACACACGTCAATTATTAACCTCTCATTCACTAATGTAGGCTTACTTTTAATACTTATGGCTTGGATTAGCACTTAGATGCTAAGCTACAGCTGTATCATTAACACCCCCAAATCCTCTTATTCATCTAAGTTTGCATAATCTTCTTGTTTTCGTTTTTGATCCCGTCTTCAAGAACATCTGTGAAAAGTATGTCACAGTTTACCATAATAATAATAATAAGTGGCCAAAGTAATTTAACGATGGCCTCATTAAATGTGGTACCCTCTGACGAATGTGTCGGAACAGGTACATTTATATATGGTACAATCGTCAACATGTTCCCTCTTTCCAGCTCACATGACTGTACGGAAGTCATCCTTGGGCCAACAGGAGTCTCCACTCGTAACATGACGTCGATCCGTTCAGCCGTTTTTGCATGGCGCAGGCACATGACAGACACACCACGCTACGGAATCATCTGTCGATGCAGTATGATAACAAAAGAGTGACAACGTCACATAAAAGCTGCAAGGCACAGTGCGAACAGCAGTATAGCACTCTGCTGCACAAAGTGACTCAGTGAGGTTTAACGTCCCACTCGACACTTTATAGGTCATTTCAGGGACGATTTTACAGGTCACTGAAGGAAGCCAGTTGGCCACTGACATAGGCTTCAAGCCCACTAGAACCACTCCACCGTGTTACAATATGAACTGTAGGCAACCACCTCTAGGCTAATCACAGCGTAAGGGTCCCAGTGTGACAAAAACCCAATCTGCACAGACACTCGAGACGCTACAGCAGAGGGCGATGAAAATAATCTTTCCAGACATAGACCATATGTTGTCGCTGATTTTTGCTAACATTGACACACTCGAGTCACCGCGTAGCTGACTGAGCGGTTTTTTCGACGGAGCGGTCTACGGAAATCGTCCTGCTTACACTATCTGCTGCCGGACAAACGGGACTCAGTCATTGCAGACAGACTGCGCCACGCAAAAACATTTAAACCATTGCTGATTAAAACCGAAAGATTTCGCAGTTCATTTATACCGTAGGCCTACTTGAATCATTATGATTAGTACAGCTGTTGCGAATCATATACTAGCCTATATATTAATTGCTGTCACATACATTGGAAATTCACCCTAGGTTCATTCTACAGTTTGTTGTTTGCTGTATACTATTCATTGTACCAATCCAGCTTTTACTGCTATACCAAATAAACCATTATTATCATTATTACAGTCAAGAGTGATACGTATATGTGTAAGTACTATAGGTTTTACGTAGGGACTTAATACTCAGCTTTGCTGGGACTGCTTACTCTACGGCGAATCAAGCTTAACGCTGTGTAATAGTCTACGTGCGTTCTAGCTGCAAGTTGGCGCCACTGTCGCTGGTATTACACATGGGCTAAGCCTACTAAGTTATCACAATATTGTTATCTCTTAAAGCGTAACTGCTGACTTCGTAATTGAAATTGCTTTAAATAGGAGTTACTGCTCGTGTAACATGAAAATCTCAAGCAATAACTGCCACACACACGTTACAGTTTACTTCTCAACCGCCAGGGCAGAGATGTACACAAAAATTCGTGTGAGTGAACAGTCCCTGCAAAGCAGTATGTAAGTCCCTGGTTTTACGACTCACCACACAATGCGTCACTTCATTCCCGGCAAAGCAACTGCACCCAATCAAGTGACAGCTAAAACTCAAAGGCAAAGTAACTCACTCACTAAAAACGAAAATATTTAGCACAAAAAACTGCCCGAGACAAACACAAAAACAAATTATGCTACATCCGAAGGGAGCACAAACCTGCGCGCGGCCGTTTTTTGCTGCCGTGTCCTTGACCCTATGACCTTTTTCAACTGGATCAGGACATAGATGTTCTCAAGACGTATCTCCATACCAATAACGAAGTTGGTAGGTCGAGCCATTCACAAGTTATAGCTTAAATAAGTATGAAAACAGCGCTCAAGGTCAAAGGTCAAGGTCAAATATCAACAAATTTCAATCATCTCTAGTTTTCATCATGGCTCATATGCCTACCAAGTTACACCAATTTCTGATCTGTAGTTTTCGAGATTTTGTGGAGACAGTCGCACGGACCGATGCCACAAAAACAATACCTGCTTGCAGGTAAAAATAACACTACACCGTGTTGCAAAAAATGTTTACCGTTTTTATTTCACCATAGTTTCTACAACAACTGTTGAGCGATTTTCATATTTTGCACACAGTATACTGAAGTAACTTCAAACGCAACAATTATTGACATGTCCATACTGTTGAGAAATATTAATTTTGATTTCTGAACCATTTTGGCTGATTTGTTCCATCAACAAAGCTGTTTAAATGACTTTGAAACGCGACGATAAAATCTGACCAATGAAATATTTTTTACTGTTGCATACTACCATACCATGATGTTGAGCGGAATACTGATGCAAAAGATGCTTCATTCAGTTGCGTCATTACTGTGATGCTGACATCTTCCAGCAAGGCCTTGTGCGGTGCCAGCACACTGATGCGGGCATCAGACAGTTAAGTTACTGCAGCGTGAAACTCCTAAATTTACTTGTCCAGGATTATGACCTCAAATTAAGCTGTGTGGATTAAAGAAAAGGTTATTGGAATATTTGAGCTCTGCTGGACGATAATTGTGTGGAAAAACTGAATACTCTCAGTCTGTGCAACCGCAATATTTAACATCTGTTAACATTATTATGCAATTCAAATTTACTCAAGGTAGTGTAGCAACAGCATACATATGAAGTGGGCAAATAAATAACTGCTGTGTTGCAACTTACCTCAGTAAACGGTGCGCCAAATAATACGAAAATCAGTCAATGTCTGTAAAATCTACAGCGAAATAAAAAAAGGCGAGCTTTTTTTGGAACATGGTGTACACTGCTATTCGGTCCAGTTTTTCTTTTACGAAATTAGTCCAGAAAATGAAACGGTTTTGACTCTTATAATTGCAGAGCCCACATCACTGCCGCATTTTGCACACTGGCTGAAATTTCTGCAGTTCAACCAATGTCTCGCTTTCAGCAGTGAATGTCAGCTTGATACAGTCTCGCCGGTTCAGTACAAGTCATAATCAGTTAATGAAAGTGTTCAGTGGACGATGGGGTTCAAAGGCTCGGCTCTGATGCTCGTGAAGTCTAACCTCTTTTCTACATCCTCATCTATCTCACCGATGACCGCTCTGCAATACACACGGCAATATCAGAATATCAAATAATAAAACAGATATATAAGTAAATGAAATATATTATATCACACAGAATCCAAAACTTACCTAATCGTTGCAATAACCCTTAACACTAATATGAACACTAGCAAATGAAATCAAATCAAATATGGCCTTAATGCTGGTTAACAGACCGCAACCAAGTACAACATGGTAGTAGTGGTAAAATAAGACGATACATGTAAAATAGCAATGTTAATGCATAAAATAACCGAACATAAAGTCAATAAATGCCTTTATAAATCATAATAGTAATAAAATCACAATCAGTAATGGAAGAAATTCTTGTGGCGAGTTTGAAATTATGCGGTCTGGGCCTAAGGTTATATTGTCTGTTAATGGTTCTGGGAAGTACTGAATGTAAGACATGTTGTTTATTGTACTTAATATTAGTGAAAAGTTTGTTATCGACCTCGTCCACTAGTTCTTGGACAGTTTTGTGGCGCAGTCCACATCAACCAGATGCCCATCAAAGTGAAAGAAATTGCTAAACCAGTGGTATGATCATTTTAATACTGTTGTTATTTGTTTGTTATTCACTATTCATGACCCACTGCAACTGGATACTGTTTGTTTTTCCAAATATGGCAAAATACAAGTATACCGTACAATTATCATATCATACGGTAAAACATCTGTTTAGAAATTACCAAAAGATTTAACAAATACTTTTGACAAAATGAAAATATTTATACCTATTGGAAGCTCCTATTGGAATAATCAGGAATTGATGAAGGGATGAAAGTATTAACAATTCAAGCAGTAATGCAATTTTTGTGAACACATTATCATGACTTCATAAAACAAGCAACACGTTTAGGCAGTCTATAATATAAACAAATCTATAAAGTTGTGTCTTAACTTACACGTTGTCACCTCTCACAATGTACAATCCTAGTACGACCTGTTCAACTCCCTGACCCGAACTGTATACTCGCTCGAAGCTGTCATCCAATATCAAGTTGATTGTCTGATCAAAACCCTTCAGCGTTCCCTTCGAAAAAACATTCAGCTGTCTCAGAAAAATCATTCACTACACGTTATTTAAATACTTCCTCGAGGTAATCAGCTTCATTTGTCAAACCATGCTCTCGAAATAAATTTTATAATTTTCATTACAGTTAAAAATAAATCTTAAACTAATGATCATGTCACATATATTACCCTTCACTGAGTAATCTACCGCTGCACCTCTGGATGTAGCACATCCCATTAAAAAGGTACACATTTCAAAGTTGATATGCTATAAGGTACTACCTTTCAAGACGAAAACAACTACTGCCAAGTAAGTTTAAGTTTCATACATAAGAAATTAAACAGAAAATTTAAAAAACATTTTAAAACAAACATTTTAACAGTTACATTATCTCTACAATAACCTGACGCATATTAAGTAGAACAGTGAACACTACGCATTCACTTTAAGTAACTACATTAGTTGTCAATGCTATACATTTAGCAAGTAATCAAATAATTCATTATAATGTCAAAAAAATGAAACAGAATAAATGTTGACATTTACCACAATTATTCTGCCATCGGATGTGATGACCGACACAATGTCTAAAGTAATGCTTAAGGAAATTCAAACAGTACAAACAGTTTGATAAACTGATAAGCCGGCAAATGGGGAAACAGAAAATAATTTAACATGAAATACCAGATACAGTAAGCAAACAATCTTCGATAATCCTCCGAACGGTGGTTCCAAATTACACAGCCCAAAAATATATTGTGGTTGTGTTATGTCGTTATTTTTGTCACCATTTTGTTATCAGCTACGGTTAGGGTTCGACGGACTGGAGTTAGGTATGGTGTTAGGCCAGTGTGTACGTACATATGAAATTACATACACCACAGTACTGTAGGCCACCAGATAATTTGGGACTGCCGTTCAGAGGACTACCCACTTTCCCAATCATTTATTACACAAACTAACAGTCTCTATGAACGGCATGCAGGCCACATCAGCAGAATTAAATATACAGGTGCCAATAATTCAGGGTCGATGTCAATCAAATTCTTTTAGTGTGGCTAGAATAGCAGAGCTATTACTAAGTCCACAGAGGTGCAGTAGAGTCACAGAGCTATGTTGGGGAAAGATTGTGATAAAAGGAATGCTTGTAAACGTTGTTGGAAGGCGGGCAGATGGCGATGACTGGATGTCAGATGGCAGCAACTAAAAATGTGCATCGACCAACAGTTGTGAGCTGGAATGATGGAACAAGCAGTTGATGTGATGATGACGAGTGAAGTCGGCGACGACCAGGCAGGTCGGCAACACGAACAAGATCGTTCAGGTATGGTGGTGCAAGACCACACAGCACATGAAACACCATGACAGCCGCCTTGAAGTCGACACATTGTGGCAGACACAGCCAATGTAGAGTTGCAAGAGCATCCAAGACATGATGGTAGCGACCTAGTCGGGGCACCGCTGTAGATATTCTGGAAGCCCAACCAGGTTATTTGTAACCACGCCTAGTGGCAGTCAACTTGTCCACCAACTAAACTCATCAGAACTCATTAGGGTTTAGGTTTTAGGGTTATTGTTAAGGTTAGGATTAGGGCAAGGGTTACAGTTAGGATTAAGTTTACGTTTAGTGTTACAGCCAGGGTTAGGTGGGGACAAGTTGACTTGGGGATGAGCCAACTGCAAACCACCATGCCTTTAAGGTTACAGCTACGGTACAGAGTTAGTATTAGGGTTAGGGTTATCCGTTATGGCCTGTGTGGCCGGTGCATGGTTTATACTGACGCCATGATGCACAGCAGAAATCAAAACTGAGATAGGAAATCAGCTGCGGGTTGGAACTCTCGTGTTTTATGCACCATCTCAACTTACTGACGTATTCCGATGTGCATGGCAGACAATGCAAGCTACATGAAGTGATGTAATACTGGAGTCCGACAGTGTCATCGAGTCGGACTCGAGCCTGTATTTTTAGGACTTGGGACTTGAAGCCCGAGGACTCGAACTCGGACAGTTCAGTATGACTAAGTTAATATTAATAATCTCGTAACAGTTTACAACTGCAAATTTTGCAGATTTGATACTTTTCTCATTGTCTGACCGCAGTGACTGTGCAAAACCTGTACAGATTGCCTTTTGTAAGATTGTGAATGCTGAACTTTAGTTATATTCGGACTGAACTCAGACTTTTACTGAAACTCTGTGAACTCCAACTCAAACTCGGAGTTAGATGTTGAGGACTCAGACTTAGTGGACTTCACTACATCACTGGCTAGATGTGATGTAAGCTTTTGACAGCATGTTCAACCTCTGCAACAGTGCGCTATCTATGAAACGCAAAAGTATACGGTTTACTAAGCCCTCCAATGCTGAAGCCATACTGCTGCGATTACAGCGTTATTCAAGCATACATACAACAACAATACACAGTAGTATATTACACAATTAGAAAATTTATCAACATTCGCCACTATAACGTTTGTTTTTATTTTGTTCATGTACCGGTACCAAAGAATGTGTATTTTACAGAACAATTTTACCGCTGTAAGTAAGTAAGTAGTTCACATACGCCAGTGTTCAGCACATCACATAGAGGAAACAGATCATACAGATGCAGGCCTTTACAGGCCGCTGTATCTGAGAAATAAATGTTAGGATAAAACTTTAAAATCACAAAATTACTACTCTTATATACTGCGGTTACCAGTGCCATGGAGATCTAAAATATTCAGTGTAGTTGACAACGACAAGGACAGAAATCAACTGCAGAATGACTTGAATAATCTCTTATCGTGGGCGGAAGAGTGGCAGATGTTATTTAATGCTTCGAAATGCAAGATCATGCATCTGGGTCACAGAAATTGTGAATACAGTTACTACATGGATGGAATAACTTTAGAAGCATTGGAGTTAGAAAAAGATCTGGGAATAACGATTAGCAAAGATCTCAAAGTATCTCAGCAATGCAAACAAG
>Ga0126335_1001648_pt1 | contig 12734 bp, 5 predicted proteins | sample OlaspJWI45metaG_FD_108409 | JGI IMG/M metagenome (GOLD analysis project Ga0126335, IMG submission 108409) | Marine gutless worms symbiont microbial communities from Oahu, Hawaii - Olavius sp. 1 OAHU.JWI-45 metaG | ecosystem: Host-associated > Annelida > Digestive system > Unclassified | place...
GGCCTATCATATTACATTACACAGATAATTTTACTATTGTTCGTATAGGCCTATTCTATTGGATGTATATTGAACATTGCGTGTACCAATCCAGCCTTTGGCTGCTATACGAAATAAAACCACAATTACTATTACTCCGCAGTTGTTTACGACATTAACCACGAGTACTTGACGACTTCCGGACAGGAAGGAACTAGGAAGACGTTCGGCTTGAATCAGGGAACAACTGAAACTCTTTTCTTCGCTATGTTAAATCCTAGTAGTGTTACCTGTGTGCCACGTACGTCATCATGCTAAGTTTCAAAATCATGAAATTAAGACCAAGGTCACGTCAGCATAAAAAGCGGGAGCGCGCAGATTTTTGCTGCACTGGGACGTCTTTAATTGCTTTCGCCCTGTTACTTGAACCACATCGCCTCCCACTGTCAACTAAATAAAACATTTACAATTGTAGAAAAAGTCCAAATGTTGCACTCTTTGACACCCTGTGAAATTTATTGGACGCATCGCCGGTCTATATGTGAGCTACGACAAAACCGTAACAAATCGAACAAGTGGAGTTTGAGGTAAAAGAAGCTGTTGCAGCTCGCACTGAGGCGGATATGAGAGGAGGTCGAGAGAGTTCTTGATAGCAACCATTAACGCGGGCGTCAGGCATAATTATCATCAGTCTCGGACCAGCGGCAGAGCTGCAGCGACAGTGGGCCGCAACTATCAGCTGCTGCGTATCATCTCGACGTCACGTATCTCAGATGATGAACTTGCTTGTGATGCCGCGAGGCTGCTGCTGCGGCTGACGGTGAAAGAGCGTTCAGACGTTTGCATTAGTGAGGCGTAGAATTTCAACTTTCACTTATCGGTCTGATGTTGAAGACAAGCACGTCTTGCTGAACCGTCTTTGTATTAGATGATAGAAGATATTGACTGATGCCCACGTCACTCGTCCATCTTCTAATATTTCTCCTGCTGTAATGCCGATGCACTCCGACAGCGTATGTTAGTACTAGTCTATACTTCAGTGTAGAATATTATTTTTTATGTGCACGAAATCCGTCAGTTTCAGAGACGAGGGTCTCATAATGCCAGTTATCAAAGAAGAAATGAAAAGTTAGCATGCCTATGACATCATTCTCATTGCACCATCAGTGGGCGCGTTGCAGAAACCATTGCATAATTGTGAGCAAGAACTCTGCTGGTTAGGAATGTCAATTAATGTGAAGAAATCGTGCTGTCTGCGTGTGGGCCCACGTTGTGATGTAGCTTGTGCTAACATAACCACCAGTAGTAGAGAGAAATACCGTGGGTTAGAGAACTTCGCTATTTAGATGTTTATTTAGTACAATCACGACACTATAGATGTAGTCTACCATACAGGAACACAAGAAATCATTCTCTCGCTCAGTTAATGCCGTTTTGGCGGAGTGGGTCACTGGGTCGCACTGCACCCGAAGAAGTAACCTTACAGCTTGTTTTTTTCGAAATGCATACCTGTGTTATTGTTTGGTTTAGAATCTATGCATTTGTCTAAATGTGACATAAAGTCGTTAACGAAACTGTTTAACACGACGAATATTAGTATTATAAATGACTGTTAGTTATAGTTTGGTACAAAACCGCCTAGTAAATTGTTGCTTAAGCGTCGGGAGAAATTCCTTGTCGAGTATAATAACTTGGACAAATTTCATTGCAAAATGTATGCTTAACACTGTTGATTAGTATGTTTATTTAGTTTATATTTTTCCTTTTTTCTTTACAGTATGCAGTTGCATTGCTACATTTTGGTGTGAATAGAGTTGTATAACTCACTATCTGCTTCTCTTTACTTTCGCTCCTCGTTTTGTTTTCCAGTAATTTTCGTTTTTAACGAATCAACGTCCCTGCTATGCTTTCTGCACCAAGCGACATTCTCTGTCAACTTGGCTGAATCTTGGAAGCGTTACAAGCTCAACGTCCTACTCCACGGGTCTGAGGCAAAGCCTCAACAGTTAGAAATTTAAAAGTTGATTTTTGACAGAACAGACATAGTAGGCCTAACTTCCTAAATATCGGACGATATAGATTGCGTAAATTGTCGATATGTGGAAACTAATTCAGATCCATTTAAGTTTCGACACAAAGGAGCAACAAAACAAAAAAACAACCGTTAGCTACAATTGCTAAAACCTTCCCACGTTCACGAGCATTGTTAACCGATGCCTCAGGGCTATACCAAGGAACGTCGCCAGGATGTGTGGTCTTTGGCGACAAGTCGTGAGCATTGCGTGCTATGCAAGTATTAGCCAAACGAACCAACGAACGCATCTCTCACGATATGATATTCGTGTTATTCCGATCGTTTGGCACGATTTTTGTCACACCTGTATCTGGAAAACTGCCACTGTAACTCACTGGATCACGATCATGCTAAATATTACGCAGAAACGACGCAGAAATGTCAATGACCTAATTTTAAATATTTTCGGTCACGGCCCCTATCCCTCTATATGGACACGAAATTTGAAGTCTTTAGCTTCAGCCGTTCCGGAGAGGGGGCTCCCAAAAATTTAAAAGTAGGTCAACCTGGGAGGGGGTTTCCTGGAATGGGAGTTCCGTTCGCGAGAAGGTGCGTTAGTGGTTGATCCGGCAGAGGCATCAAAAGAGAAGAAGTGGCCGCAGGCGGCCAACCCTGAAATGCTATCACGGACAGAACATGCACGGACAGCATAAAAAGTCGAATTGAATTGTCTTCTTCGCTTCTATAGGCGGGCCAGACTTATAGCAACTGATTTAAATGGCAAAGTTACGCTGTACGACAATCACAATCAAGACAAAACTGTTTGACCAGCTAATTATCGTTGACCGTTTCCAATTATGCATGCCGTGTCGTAACCGGTAATTATCAATTCTGCATCATTATGCGTCACCATGTAGCCAACAGGCATAGTACAAACGAGTGCTAACGGTTAGTTCATCATACGCGGTGCCCGGTAAAGCACGTCATCTGTCCTTAATTATATATTGCAGCATATTTTGCAGTTGACAACGCGTTGGCATCTATGCCCAGAAGAATGAGCCGGTTGAGGCACTGCAGATGGTATTTGATTGGCAAACGTTCGTATTTTAAATGCAATCATCTTAGGCATATTCCTAAAAGGTAACCACTAAATTTATGGGACAAGGTAGGCCTAGCACACCTTTAGAATTAAAAAATTATTTTTTTTGCAAATTTAAAGTAATTTGGTAAAGGCTGCATCGAATGTACCGCACACACTGCACGCGCAGGACTGTAGCTGTAGCTGTTCCTGAGATATGTATAGGAGGTCGTAGAAGTCGTAGAAGTCAAAAGTAAGTCACGTGACCCCTCTCTGTGGGGGATCGGGACCCCCGTCTAACACAATGTTTCATGGGCTTCCAGGAGTGTTCACCCTAAAAAGCATCTTTATCTGTTCAGCTATTTTTGCACAGTGAAGCCGAGTTGAGCCGCGTGACAGACAGACTTACAGACAGACTGACAGACTGACAAACACCGCGATCACCAGTAACAATAGTCTGCATGTCATAAATTCGATGCAGCATGAAAATGCAAATGTTACTTTATTGCCCGCATTACGTGGTTTACCGCTTTCGTTCAACCGGGTAGCCTATGTAGGCCTACTTAGGCTTATAGCCATCGATCAGGGCCACCTCAGTCTGATCGACCATACAAGATATGTAGGCCTAGTATCCAGCACCAACAGCGAGTGTATCAGTCACGGCCCACGAGATATGGTTTGCACTGTGCGATACGCTGAAGTCAGGAGATGGATTGTCCACGCAGCAATGTTTATATTGCATCACATGATGCATCAGAGGCTCTTGACAAAGTCAGCCATGTTCGTTTATTTTCACTTTTATTGTCAAAAATGTACCTTTATTTTTTATTAGTCATGTATGATTGGTATAGTAAAATGTTTTGTACTGTTCGATGAAACAATGTTGAATCAGGGGCCTTTCATGCTAACTCTGGTGTTATCAAGGGGCGAAAACAAACATACGTATACCGGGTGATTTAAAAATGTAATCCCTAAGTAATCGACGTTAAGAAATTGACCTTAACTTTGTCAAACTTTAACCAATTATAAAATTCTTTCGCCGCTGAAAAGAGTATAAAATTTACAACAAAAGCCATGTCATATTCCCACAGCACCTTAATTAGATCGCAAATATACCGGTATCTAAGTAACAAATCCATGCAAATAAACTTCGTACTGTATTGTCGCACAATTTTAGCGTCACTTTGCTTACTTAAAAGACGGAAGGTATGATTAAAGGTAAGCCTGTTGTAAACAAAGCGAACCATAGTAAACAAGACGTGGCGAAGAGTGAATTTCTGTAGGGTTTACGTGATTCTCACGTTAGTAATTTAGTGTTAACCACGAAGAGAAGAAGAAAAGTGAAGTATTACAGTAATTAGACGCAATGCAGTTGCACTAAACGGTTGACATCAACGTAGCAGCGCATCCAGCGTTGAATTGTGAACGCATGACCGACGACAGGTATTACGTTGAACTTGACAGTCAACGATAGTCGTATTCGCATTTCTTAATTTACTGTTTTTGCGTATAATTAATGTCAAGGTCACTTAAAGCTAAATAGGTAATCATTATAATTGTCGTGATTATTGCTTTGCCAGTTGGTGCGAAACAGTGCATACAAAAGGTGCCAGTCAACTCGACCCCAAGTCGATCTACTTGTCCAAGGAGAAAGTAAAAGACATCACAGTTGTTCACTTATTCAGCTTAATGTTTGTTACGAGTTGACTTACGGTGCAGTTGACTGGAAACCAATACAAGTAACATTGTACATTGTTGAAATATGACAGGAACAATCAGGCAGTGATAAACTGCAATTATTTAGAGCACTGACAGGGACTTAATACTCATCGTCTTCTTTGCAGTAATGCCCACAACTTCAATAGGATGAAGACTCCGGAGCGTGTTGCAATGTTCCCCTAAGTCTCTGTGCATGGCCTGGAGTAAAGAAGGAACATTAATACAGCTGCTCTAGTTACCATAGTATGGTGCAGTACTGTGGTTGTGCGATGTTCTAGGCAGCTTATAGGTCCAGCAGATTGGGTTTTTGTCATACTGGGACCCTTACGCTGTGATTAGCCTAGAGGCAGTTGCCTACAGTTCATATTGTAGCACGGTGGAGTGGTTCTGGTGGGACTGAAGCCTATCTCCGTGGCCAACTGGCTTCCTTTAGTGCTTTGACACTGTTGGTTGGGTCATCTGGTCTGTAAAAATCGTCCCAAAATAACCTATAAAGTGTCGAGTTGGATGTTAAGCCTGTACTCACTCACTAGCTCACAGTTGCAATGACAGTTGGCTCACTGGAAGCAGGTGCAGATATAGCTTGATGAAACAGCAGTGCAGGTGCAGATGTAGGTTAAAACAGTTATTGTCCATCTCTTCTGTATAGGGGCACAACTCCCTGTGTAATACAGTGGGAGTACCCAGTGTTCGACTTCAAACAGCAAGAATGGCATGTTTGAAAGCTTCAGCAGTACCAAGGTTGACGATGTGTTCTGGTGTAATATTCTAGTCTCTGACTGTTCTGGAGAAAATGAATAAAGTTGATAATCACATCTGGATTGCTCACTCTATGGCAAATCAAGCTTAACGTTGTGTAATGCCAGCTATGGCAGCGCCACCTTGCAACTGAAAAGGGAAACTGTGCTACAGCACTACTGTAATACCATATTTCTGGAACGGCTGAAGCTAGAGATTTCAGATTTTGTTTGCATAATAGGTAAGGGTCACTAGCCAAAAAATACAAATTAGGTCAAGCGGGGTCAAGGGTGACGTCATGTGACCTACTTTTGAATTTAGGGAACCCCCCACTCATATCTCTGGGATGTTGAAACTAATGACTTCAAATTTCATGTGCATATAGACGGCTAAGGACCCTAATCAAAAATATGCCAATTAAGTCAAATGGGGTTGGGGGCAAAGTCACATAACCTAATTTATATATTTTTAAAAAGTAGATCATGTAACCACGCCCCTGACCTCCTGTGACCTAATTTGCATATTTTTGGTTAGGGACTCTAGATATCTATATGCACACAAAATTTGAAGTCTGTGATATCCAAACGTATAATCACAAAATTGATGTAAAGTAGTTTTTGGCTGCTTACTGCAGTATAAACACATCTGCATAATAAATTTTAATAAATTACATCGCAAAATGCTAAAAAGTAGAAGTTTAATGGTCTGTTTTAGTATAGTTATTCTTTGGAAATGATCATCATCTGCGATGCCATATCAGGATGTGGTTGTTTTGTTTAAGTTGCGATTCTTTATAATTTCTATAAAGAGGTTATTTTACTTGTTTATTTTTTAAGACCTATTTCTAAGTTCATCGTTATGCCTGTGCGTTGTTGTGCGATTGATTGACTATGATAAATACATCTATATAGTCCGCAGACAAGAATGTTTTGTTTGTTTTCTGTATGACGTCATCAATTGCAAAATGAGCAGTTTACTTCAACAACCAAAAACATTGCATTTGATGTTAAAGTCATTCCAGAGGTATGGCATTAGCAATAGTGTTGTAGTACTGTTTCACTCTACAGTCGCTAGGTGGCATACACGAAAAAACACATAGTAGGCAGTCCCTGCAAAGCAGAGTATTAAGTCCCCAGCACTGACTACAATAAAAGGTGGAGGTTAAAATTGGGGCAAGGGTATAAATTTTGTAGATCCAGTGATTTATGAGATTAGAGATTGAAGTTGGTGACATCAGCTCGGAAAGTAAAACAGGATCTCTGTAGGTTGTCTAACCATTACTTGTGATTTACTTTTTTCATTTGATTTTTAAAATTGTAGGAATAAGGCTGAGAGTTACTGTTTTTGTAATGTTTATGATTATTACAACTATTTCATATGCATTTTAATACATTTGCTGTGATGATGACTACTTGTTTTAGTGCAAAGAAAACTACCAATATATTGATATTGGGTCGTTTTGGTGATGGCTGTGGGAACAACACAACAGCACATAGAATTTGGTAATAACAAAATGCAGCATTTTAGTGCATCATTTATACAAGTTAACTAATTGAATACCAGCATTATTCTGATCACAAAACAAACTGATTCAGATGTCATATCTTTGTTTATTTACCATTTGTTTATTTAGTTAATGTTAAGTTGTAACCTGCAAACTCCAGAATTTATTCTGGGAAAGCTTTGTTGTGTTTTTGAAAACAATTGTATGCCATAATCTAAAGAATCTGAAAAATGTATGTAATTAAAAACAAGTAATATCAGGATTACAATGGTAATAATACGTGTCGTTGTTTGTAGCCAGTATATGCTGGACTGTGGGTATGGATGTGAGATGAAGGAGTCTGATAATTTCATCAGTGCTGATGCCTTACGTCAGTATCTTGTTGAGAATAACATATCATGTGTTCTTGGTATTCATGTACTTCGGGCAGGAAAATTACTCCAAGGTTGGTGCCCTGTGTGATCTAATTATAAATTAGGATTAGTTTCTAATATTGCTTATGATTGTCTGATTTTGCTAAATTTGGCAATATTGGTTTTGCTAGTATGGATTGGTTTTGGAAAGCTATTCAGCTGTCATTATCATTACCTTGGCTAGCTAATTTACCTGATCAGCATGTCTTTGTTATTCAGCCTTGTGCCACAGCGGCAGCTGCAAAGCAAAAGGCTGTTTGTTTTGCTGATGTAACATTATTTATTTATTTATTATTTATATTATTTTAGAGGGTTATATCTCCACACTCGCTAGATGGATTTTCGTCATTCTTGTGTTGTTTGATCGGATTTCACTGCGATTTTTGTTTTCTATCTAGACATCTTACAGATCTGCCCCTTGTAAAAAAACGCAAAATTTTAAGCTGTTGTTATCGGCCCTAGTCCTAATTGAACTGGGACCGTTCCAAAACAGAGCAATTATTTGAAACCTCAGTATAAACTTGTTCTGCACAGATGATTGAGCTATCATGTCCTGAAATGTGGTAAAAATTGGTCCCCTATCTCCGAAATCTGTCTGGGTGGCCCTGAAATGTACAAAAATGGAAAATGGGCAATTTGGCAGTTAGTAACTCTAAAATTGCTAAAGATAAAGCCATACTATCTCTGAGAGGAAAGTAGCCCAGAGTCTCTATTTTCTTCGTGCCAAATTTCACAATCGTCCCTTTAGGGGTTTCTCCAAAATAACGCATTTGATAGAGGTACCCCCATCATGACAGCAAAAATCTGCATAAGAATCTTATATACCTAGTAATCTGTACGATATATGTATAAGTTTTTAATACTAGTTTGTAGCAAGTCGCATTGGCTTTCGGTTAGTGCTAAAATCAGTGACCTTGAAAGATCTTGAGCAACATTATCGCTGTTTTGCAGTGTTTGGTGCAAACTGAAGTGGGGCGTTTTCAAAGCCAGTTATTCTAAAACGGCTAAACATAGACCCATACTGTTTGCAGGTGCAGCGTAGTGCAATGTCTTTATCTTCATGCAGAATATTGCAATTGTCCGTTTAAGGATTTATCTATAATGGCATGTTTATTAGAGGTACCCCCCTATCCGGACAGCGAAAATCTGCATAGCACTCCGTAATATTTTCTAGATGGTGGGATATAGATGTAAGGTTGCACTCCCAGCTAATAGAAAGTGACTTCTGCTTTCAACAGCTATCACAATGAGTGACCTTGAATAACCTTGAAATATTAGCAGCATTATCACCATTTTATAGAAAATGGCAAGTTTTGGAGCTAACTATGCCAAACAGGCTTAATATATGCGATTATTTTCTATGCAGAAATTTAGGGCAAAGATTCTAGTCTATATGGCGACATTTGCAGAACTCGCTGGGAACAAATGCATTTTTCAGAGGCACCCATGTGTTGAGAAGCATAGTTATTGGATTGCTGCGAGCAACACACTCATTGAAGCCGTGTGTTCGTGTTGTATGCAGTTGCTGCTTGCCTTTTGGACTAACTACATCTGTCACCGTTGATATCAACCCAGAAAAAGCTAGATTAACAACATTAATTCAAAACCTCTGTTATCTTCACCAAACTTGGTGTGCACATCAATAGCAAAGTCCCGCAAGGTAAGAAATGGTCCAAAGCAAAGCAAAAGACGTTTAGGCGAAGGTGCATGCTGTAGCCTCTATGCCCAAATACACTTTTTTTCGAAAGTCCAAGATGGCGGATGGCGGCTAACCTAAATTAGTTAATAGCAATAGCTAGCTGTGGATAGTCTGATTTCACTGAAATTTTACACGGTAACACATAAGTAAATCCCGGAAGACAGGAGTGTGTAAAAATTGGAACCAGAAGTTAAATTCAACCACTATGAGGCATTCTTTTGAAATACGTTTTGTGGTCACATTCCGATACCAATCAAAATATTTTCACAAATTTGGTAGTTACGTAGCAAATGGATTCATTTGAGGAGTAGCATGAAGGAAATGAGTGAAAACTGAATGGCTTTGCAGCATCAGGCGAGCGAGTTTGAAAGAGTTCGAGAGAAAGAGAGTGAGTGTGAACCAACGGGTGGGCAAATGTGAGAGAGCGAGAGTAAGCAAGTTCTAGCGAGTGCGAGAGAGTATGAGTGAGTTTTTTTGAGTGTGAGATGGTACGAGCCAACAGGCAGGTGAGCGTGAGAGAGTGTGAGCAAGTTTCAACGAGTTCGAGCGCAGCACAAGGCTGCATGTGGCAATACAACTGTAATTGCCACATTTTTTAGTTCTTGTGGATTTTTTGATTCAGAAAATGTTTTCATCGAATGTTGTTAATGTTGTTTTTAAAGATATATGCCATCCATATGGTCTTGTTTTTGGTGGCACGGATGTGAACATATATGGGTGTGATCCTCGTTACAGTGATATTATGCTGCATGCTGTCATCAAGGCAAGGTTTGTAATGCTTCATTGACTGTTACTTTTGTTCACATTCTGTGTTTTTATTATAACATTGTGTAACAAAAATGCATTTGACTCGGTAAGTTGTTGTATAATGAATATAACTAACCATTTCTCGCCAAGTGAATTTTTAGTTTATTTCTCACCCCTGTCTCTCATTAGTGGCATCGGCAAGAACTCACAGTTAAAACTAATCCTATGATGTTGGGCTTGTGGGTAGGCAAGTCCAAGTTCTGGGAAACTGGAGTATGTGACAATAGTGATTTGTGATGTCAGCTTGATAAGGATATCTTATAATTGCTATTTTATTGCAGCATTGATGTTGACTGTTGAGGTCAGTCTATACTGAATTTTGATTCTGTTCACTTTGTATTAGTCTAAACAGTGGTGCATGATGTTGGTGTGTTATGGTATTTTCTGTATTTTGCGTTAGGGCATTGGTTGCATTTGCACAATTTATGGTCGATGCTGCTGTGCAGTTGTGGGTAGGTTATTGTATTTTTTATGTATTAATAAGGTCATTTCTACTAATAAGCCTGTTGTAATTTTTTTACAGTAATTTTTTAAAAAACGGCAGACTGTCTAGTAGAGTTTGCTTGTTTACTACTTAAGTACCAATTGTTACATTCCATTTTTAGGTTGTCTGTTATTTTTGTTATATTTTTATTACTGAATGTGTGTTTTGCATATTTAGTTATTTATTACTGGTACATTTATTTAATTCAGTTGTTGATGTTTTAATGGATGATTTGTGTCTGTATGAGACTGCGACTCAAGCAGAATTGAGCTGCTTAATTTTCTACCGAATAATTAAGCAAGTTCTGTTGTTGTATGTGACTTATACAGTTTCACTGTTTTCTATTTGTTTATTATGTGTAGATGATCACAGATTTGTGTGTAATTAATTGCTGTTTTATTGTGTTGTGAAGCCAGCTATTATGAAAAAGAAGCTGCTTCTAATACCTCAAGGTAATTTATAAATTTCTGTTTCTGTTAGTAATTGGTGATTTCAGTTAGCTTTATGTTGTGTTCAGTGTTTTTCCTCTTAGACAATTGTCTTCAAAGTTATTTCTGAAACAGAACTTCAGAGATTACAATCAGACTGTGTAATGAATACAAACATGCTAGCTGGTTAAAATGTCACCTTTAGTAGTGAGCTGTCATTTATACTTGCATAGGCCTACTGCTTTCTGATATTATTTTGTATAGACCTAAAAAATGACATTTTGTTTCAGTCAGTCAGTCAGTTCACTAGTCAGTTATTTTATAAACAGTTTCATAAGCTGTGACCATACAGTGGAATCTACATGAATATGTGGTTTAAGTGATTGATGTATCACTTTCTTGTATCACTGATAATTGTCTACCAGTATATGAAACTGTGACATGTTTTGATTAGTATGGAAGTAGCTATTTTTCTCCATGACAAGTTGTAAGATGTCTAGAGTGTGTCTGTAAGGCTGAAGTTTAGCATCATCAGAAATGACCTGCACAGATGTTAATAGTTCTTCTCAGTGTATTTATAGGACAGACTTTTGCCAAGCTTTATTTTTACAATTTTACAATTTTAAGGCTATGAAAATGTCAGGTACATTTTCGTTGGTCTTGGTCTGCTAACAGAATCGGCCCCCCGTGGGATGTGGGTTGGACAGCACTGAGCTAAGATGTGCTTATTTGTGATGGGTGTTACACATGATTGTTTACTCAGGTGTCATTACATCACCGACACAATTTCTAACAACAGCTGACTGGTTAACTTCCCATCATCTGCCTAATGCTGGTCGACTGTTCACTCTTGTTGCTGGTCTGCGGCCTGTCAAAGACCCACTCTACCTTGTGCAGACGTTTTCTCGTAAGATTCTGTATCATTTGTTTTGTTCCCACAAATGTTATAACAGTATCTGTTTTTACCAGTTAAGATGTGCTTATCTCTGTGATCATGCTATGCTGTGTCAGTTATATTTTGCAGTTGTAGGTGTTTAATTCATTAATTTTATAAAGTTTGATTAGTGTTTTTTGTTTGTTTTGAATAGGATTATAAATATTGCTGGTAAAATAGAAGTGTAAGCTAGTATTACTAATAGTTAGTCAGTGGTACATATTTTATCTTAAATAATTGTGTTGTATTATGCAGCAGATAAGAATACCAGTTTTTTAGTTTTATTTGCATTTTTGTATTGTAAATGCAGGATGGCATCAGCTGAAGCAACCACATTGCTACCTCGTCATCGTTGGACCTCCGGTGATCTATTTTTTGTGATTGCAATAATTTGAGACCTTCTTTGACACCGATGCCTTACTGGTAGTATATGTCAGTGCTGTGCAGTTTTAAATCCATAAACATTCAATATAACTTTAGTATATTGTCAAATAAAATTAAATCAGTAACAATGAAATCAGTTAAAATTGAATGTCTTTAGGTTAGTATTGTCACCAGTATTTACTTTAGAAAATAACTACATCAATTTTGGCTAGTGAAAGGCAGTTTTTGACAAAAAGTATAACTCGTCTGCTGTATATAATGAATTTGCTGCCATTGGTGCTTTGACAACTTTTGTCAGGCAGCACAGTATGTATGGCATCTGGTCATCTCCATTGGGGACAGCTGGTAGTGCAGTGAGTGAGTGAGTGAGCAGTTTCTTAACGGCACATCAGCACATAGAAGGCCATTTCAGTGCCATTCCATGGTGTTTAGATTAAAAACGAAATACATCTAACAACAATAAGAAGAAGAATGTAAAATCAAGGCTATTAAGCTAGTATAAAACTATGATAACAAACATTATACAAGAGCATAAAAATGAGTTTCTTTGATA
>Ga0126335_1001649_pt1 | contig 12734 bp, 9 predicted proteins | sample OlaspJWI45metaG_FD_108409 | JGI IMG/M metagenome (GOLD analysis project Ga0126335, IMG submission 108409) | Marine gutless worms symbiont microbial communities from Oahu, Hawaii - Olavius sp. 1 OAHU.JWI-45 metaG | ecosystem: Host-associated > Annelida > Digestive system > Unclassified | place...
GTTGCGGGAGTGGGTGGCGGGTGGCCCGTTTGGGCGGACAGAACCGTTAGTCAATTAATGGCCGTGTTAAGTTACCCAGCAGGGTTAATTTCTGTATAGGCAGGAATGTTAATTTTACCTGCGACTGTATACACCTTGTTGAAAAGCTTTTTCTTTGGTCAGATAAACAATATTATCGAGTCACATAATCCGCTCTACTGTATGCTGTGGTATGCTCAGTTGCTCACATACTCTATTAGTTAATCTGCGATAGGCCAATGAGATCACAATGGTCAGTGACAATGCTACCTGGGTGGTTTATTTGTGATCACGCAGCTGACGTTAGTTCTAGCGTGAGTGTGTGTGTTTTATGACGAGTGTTTGCTATCTTTATGCCTCGTTTATTATGTCGCTTCATTTGCTCATGTTTTGTTGCGTTTTTATCATTGTTATTCTTGTACATCGTGTAGGATTTTGATAATAAATAAGCACAAAGAAACAATAGGTAAGTTTGGCAATATAGGGTTGAGGCATTACGTGTCTACTGCATAGTAGCGGTTAATTTTGTCACTTTTTATATACTTAATAATTGTGTCGACTAATGGATAAAAATCGATTACTGTCGTCGATTAATATATAAGATATGCAGAGTTTAGCGTGTACCGTGTAGTCAAAACTCAAACGTTGGCTATAAGCCAGCTTAGTCTACCACACGTAATCAAGTCCAACTGTTGAATCATACGCCAAAATCTGCAAAGTCAGTCCGTAGGAGAGGGCGAAATGACTAAGGTGGAAAGAATTTCTCAAAAAGGTGAGTTTTCAGGCTAGAGCGAAAGAGTGAAGAAGTGATACACAATGAATGTGATGACATGGAAGATGAATTGAGATGAGTGAAATGGGATGAATGAGGAAAAGGCAATCCGAATTAGTAAGTTGAACCCAAAGACAAAAGTGACTGATAAGGGATGATGACCGGGTGCTACGAGAAGATTGAACAGAAATCAAATCACACAGATAAGAGAGTTGAGACTTGAGAAATTGTTAGCTTTGTATGTGATAGACGTACGTACGTTCATTTGTTCTGAGTCAATGTAAGGAATTAAGTACAGGAGTGATATAAGAGGATTTTGTGATTCTGACGACGACACGAGCGAGCAGGGGCGTACGCAGAGAGGGTGATTCTGAGGTCTTGTCTAGTTTTAGGCTGTATCGAATGCTAGCAATGCATGAGATGCAGCCTGTTTTTACCGATGTCCGTCAGTCTGTCCGTCCGTCCGTCAATCTCTCTGTCTGTCACGCTGCTCAACTCGGCTTCACTGTACAAAAACAGCTGAACGGATCAAGATGCTGTTGGGGGTAAACACTCTTGGGGGCCCACGGGACATTGTGTTACACGGGAGTCCTAATCCCCCACAGATAAAGAGAGGGACATACTTTTAAATTTTGCCCCCCCCCGTATCTCCGGAACGGATAAAGCTGGAGACTTGAAATTTTGCTTGCATATAGAGGGCAAAGGGCCCTAACGAAAACTGTATGTAAAAGTAGGTAATATTTTAACCGATCTTTAAAATCTTTTTACTGCGAATGTTTCAATTTCCAACAAAATGCATTAATCATTTTTCACTACACCTTAAATATGTCGCTGCACTGCCTTGGGAAGATAGAAGGCCTAATTAAAAATTGAAATGTACCAACGTGAAAACGTGTCAAAGACGACAAAAACCGAAAGCGTTATGTTTAACAGCTATACATTGATACTGTCCACTAGTGTTCAATGGTTTATAAGTTGCTAATAATGTGAACGATTTGCCGGCACACATGCTTGAAGATGCCTACGTTAGTCGTCACTTACATTATTAATAATTGCACTGTGATCCAATCCATGCCAAAGATTCAGCAATCAATCAGTCAATTTTTAAGGTGGCCTAAGTAGCGGTACTACTGCTAGGTCCACCAGAGACAGTCAGAGACAGCAAGCACTGCTTCACTTCGTCAGTGTCATGCACCCGTGAATGATAAACTCGCTGCTGCAAGGAGGCACCATGAAATCCTGTAGTACAGAAATCTGAGGTCGGGCCTGTTTGCTGGCCACCGATCTGAGCGAACGAAAGAGGTGTTGTCTGACTGAGATTTCGTCGGCCTACAGTGTAGCGTATGTGGTGTGCAGCAGCATTGTTATCACTGAAGACTATACACAAAACCGTTTGCTACTTCAAAGAATATTTAAGAGGAGCCAAAAACCAAAGTAATGTGCAATTTATTTCGCCCGCAGGCAGAATCACAATAATATACAACACAGAACCGAACTAACCTAAATCTAACTAAACAACTAATAGGCCTATAACTAACTAACACTCAATATAAAATCGCCCCAAATACTAGATACCACATCACAATACTTAATCTTGTTAACACATCAGCACTTGGTGAATCAACAAAGAATGACCAGAATGTATAACACAATAGAAAACAGTTCGATGACAGCATTTCTATTAAAAAACTAACTCTAGTAAGCAAGTGAGTAGTAGATGCATTAAAATTGGTGTATGTAAAAACGAATGCATTTTGTTCACAATTTTTGCAACATTAGCGGCAAAGACCTCTAACTTTCCAACATAGTGCAACAACAAATTTACGGTGTGGTGGAAATTATAGGCCTAACGTGGTTTTTGTTGGAAATTCCATTTGCTTTCCAACAGTAAAAAGTTTAACATCGGTTAACATTTGACAAAGAGCCAAAATAAAAGTGGGCACTATTTTTGTGGATTACGATGTATTAACGCTATCACATAGGTAAGCTAACACAACATGGTTAGGCAGACTATTCCAAATATTAACTACCCTGTTAGTAAAAATTTGGTCTATTTGCACAAGTCGTATTTCGTTCTACTTTTCTACAGCCTAAGATCATTTCCCTGCTCCTTGTTAATTCGAGGAGTTACAGCTGCATCAAATTTCCCAGATAATATTTTATACATTACAATCATATCTCCTCTCAAACGTAAACTAATTTATCGTGACACGGATCGAAATACGATGTGATCTGTTGCACTTGCACATTATTAGTTTTTAAAGGGTTCGTGAATGCTTTTGACTGCGGGATTTATGTTTGTTACTTTAATTTTCCGAAGGCTGCAGTAGGCCTATATGTCCATGTCTAGTCTATTTGTCGTTTATCGGTGCCACGAAGCCGCTGACGTCAAGGCCAATTCCCTTAACGCATATATTCATGTGATACAACACGACACTTCAGGGATTACTTTGATGGCCGGAGCATGACTGTGTACGTAGCTCGCCGCCATGGCAATAGCTGTCTAGACGAATACCGATATATCAATACCACAGACGCGACCAGGAACATATAAAAATTCGCATACATCAACGTGCAACGTCGCGGTTAGTAGCACCGTTAAGGCGGAGTGTTTCATTGCTGTCGTTCTTTTAGTTGTAACCGCGTACATTCTACGATACACTATACCGCCTATGGATACGGTCTGTCAGGCATTTGCAGTGTACGGCATTCAATACGCGAAGCCCAATGGCACAGTTCATTAAGCAGACTAATTTAAGCAACGCCCCTTCATGGGGTAAGATGTGCAGTGGCATCATTAGTACGATGCGTGCTTAGAACGCAAAGTTTTTTAAAACTCAGACCGAGTTCGCGTTTATCAGCGACGACGGCGTCGCTTACTGCAGGACATCTGTGACAGCCAACACTGCATCGCTGTCAGATTCTGCAGTTTAGAACTCCTCCTGATAGCCTGATAGGTGCTGCATAGCAATGTTCGCATTCGATGCATTGCTGCTGCTGCTGCTGCTGCTGCTGCTGAACATTGCGTTGCGTCAAGTCGCCGAACTGTGACGTCGACATCGTCGCAAAGATCTTCATTTCGGTCGGTAAACATCTTTCGCTTTTTGCGGTATCATTTGCTTCACAGTCTGGTAATATTTTGCTGGCGCCGGTCTCTGTGTGTGTTTGTTTGTATGTATGTAGGGTGATTCAGAAAAACGAATACGAAAAATGCAATATTTCAGATACGCGTGAATATTTTTGCCCAAAAATTGCGCGCATTCATTTAGGATATAACTTTGCATATAAATGTGTTGATTTATAATTTATTTACTTTACTCATACCGAAATGAGGGCAGCGAAATCTTCAAGAATGGATTTTACAGCTTAACAAAGTAATGTTTTGTTTTAACAAAGTAAGCCACGCAATTTTGATATATCGCAGTTTTTGTGTCGGGGCATTTTTCTTAGTCACCCTATATGTATGTTAGTTTCGAAGTCACGGAGCTTGAAATGAAAGTTTATTTCTGGTGTGCTGAAGTACATGTACATTTTCCAAATTGTACACCTTAAGTTCATATATCGAGCTCACTGTCTCAATGTCAGGTCAGACGAGCACAAATAGCATGCACTCGGGTGGTTCGCTTTTGATTTAAATTTTTTTTTATTTTTGTCTGTTGGCTGTACCATTTTCACTCCAACTAGACTACAAGAGGTCCAGAAACTTGGCCATGAAACGGATCATCGGGATTATAAATCCAATGAGAAGAAGAGGCCAAAGTATTTGGCAAAGGCTGCACCCCCGCACAGTGAAGCTAAGCTAGTTGAGCCGCCGTACGGTAACAATAGTCTACATCTCATGCAGTCGATGCAGCCTAAAAGAGATGTAAAATCGTTAAAATCTCAATGAAATATAATAAAAGTATTTATGCATTTATGTGTATAGCTTTCTTAGCAAATCACACATCGCAAAATGTAGGCGACATTGTTTAAATGAAAAGATGTCTTGTAATTGGCTAGATTCTCGACACACCAAATTAAGCAATTATATTCCAGTAGTTTATCTCAAATGAATCAGAGCTCTTTTCAGAAGAAGTGTAATTACGTACTTAAAGCCTATATCGGATGAGTCAAAGATTTTAAAGATTTTTTCAGTTATCATTGGCCTTAACTTTGTCAAACCTTAACTGATTTTCACAATTCTTTTTATTGCTGTAAAGAGTATAAAATTTTACTGTAAAGCAATGTAATATTTCCCACCACACCTTATAACTTTAAGTATGTTGCCACATTACCTTGGAAAGTTAAAAGTCCATATTTGTTAAAAGTTACAAAAGATACAACTTACAATCATATCATGCGTGACAAAAATGAAAACTATGGCTGAAAGGATAGTAATATTGTCACACTATTGCACAAGTGTTCACATTTGCCCATGTTCTATGATGTGGACGGGTGCATCGTCAGTGATGCAGTGGTCCATGCAACGACAAACGTTCCGCAAGCGCTGCTTCTGTTTGTCAACGTTATGCGCCTGCAACTGATAAACTCGCTGCTGGACGACACCCCATATGTTGTAGTAAACCAAACTGAGGTCTGAGCTGTTTCATAGCTACAAATTTGGTCAAATGAAAGAGGTGTCGCCTGCTGGATAAGTCGTACAGTGTCGCATGCCCGATGTGCAGGGCTGCTGTCATCAATTAGACCTGTTTACATAAAACAGGCTGTTATTTAAAAGAATATTTAACAGGAAGCATAAACTGAAGTAATGCATAAGAAAGTAATAAGGAAGCAAGCAAGAACCTTTAAATGGGTGCATGTAAAATGTAACGCACTTTGTTTGCACTGTTTTTCAGATTTGCAGTAGTTTAAACCTTTTTATCTTTTTGAGGTGATGATAATGTAGCAACATACAGTACTTAAGGTGTGGTGGAAAATATATTGCATGTCGTTTGTTGCAAATGTAGTACGCTTTCCAGCCGTGAAAGAGTTGTGAAAGTCGTTTAAGGCTTGACAGCGTTAATTCCGATTATACATGGGGGACTACTTTGACTCACTGGTATTATCGTGGTGTGATGATGATTAGAGCGTGAGAGTTGCGGAGAGTCTCAGTCGCGGTAGTTCATGAAACGACTTTGGGCATGTTGTTCACACACAAGCGGTACGCGATTTGCCAATAACGCCTTGCAGCTAGGAAGATAGCCACGGGCCTGGTAATAGAATCAGAACAATGGCCCCCAGCTGTACTATTATTTTATTAGGCCACATTAAATGCATAACGCGCATAATGCGACCTATTGCGACTGATGATGCTGTAACGTGGTGTGTTAGTCACTTTGTCTGTTTATCACACTGCTGCGCTGTGCAAAAACGATTGAGCTGATCGAGATTCTGTTCTCATGGAAATTGTCAAAGACCCAAGACACATTATATTAGATGGAGTTCCCGATATGGCGATGAGAGCGAAAGTTGGGGGAAATTTTGCCAATTATATACAGTGTGTTTCAAAAAAATCTATGTGACTACGTCTTCGACGATAACTTGAATAGTAGGCGTCCGATTGTAATAATTTTTGGTACAATTATTACTTAGACTATAGGTCATCGAAAGGTAGTTTCACTTTCTCACCTCACCTATTTTGTGCAACTGCCATACGTTGGGAAATTATTGAACCTGAAAATTCGTAGATTGAGCCGTAAGCAGCTTTTTGTTATTTTAATAAACAAAGTTCAGCAATAATTTATTCGCACGTATTGGCTTTCAACTCAAGTTTATGTTATATAAGCTCACAACAAATGTTCAAATAGACTTCCGAGTCTACAACTATCGCCTATAGTCAACTTGGCCGCTGATGTAGTCTGTGTAATGGCCGCACTTGTCACAGATACACAGTGTGCGGCTTTCGCTGTCACGTGAAGCTTTGCCGACTTTGATACGTGCGGTAGGCCTACTGGTAGTGTGTATGGATGGATTACAGCAGCTCTATGCTTCATAGCGGCTGTGTCAACACTGCAACGATAGCTATAATCATTAAGCCGCAGTCACTGGCAGCGGTCACTCGGGGTACGTCTATCTCAATGTAAATGCCGCACCATTCAACGCCGCAGCCGGACTTATGCTCTCAGCTGTCATCAAGTACACGTACAGAGCTTCGACATAACCGTTGAACGAAACTTATTTCGAGTTTGTGTGTTCCAGCAAGCTATTACACCCAGCTAAGGTGTACTAGAAGGAGCAGTAAATAGAACAAGACACCAAGGAGCACCTCGTATGCCCTGGATCCACAATGTGTTGAAATGGAGTGGCAAGACCTACGGGAAATTAAAAGCGCTGGCACAAGATCGAAAGAAATGGAGGAGGTTGTCGTGGGAGTTCTCATCAGCCGCCGAACTTCTATAATGAAGAGGCACCCACAGAGAGAAGAAGATGACCGGACGTGATGGCGCAATCTATGCATTTACTACACAACAGCGGTAGGCCTAATGGTACACGATTGCATTCGCCAAGAACACTCACTGAGCTATATTGTATTAATGACACAAAATAGCAACAATTGTAATGGTGGTAGTAACAGGCCAAAGTAATTTAGCGAAGGCCATATCAAATGCTAACAATGTTACTACACTGTGTTTCCAAAAAATGTGACTACGTCTTCGACGATAACTTCAAGAGTAAGCGTCCGATTGTAATACTTTTTGGTACAGTTATTAGACTATAGGTCATCGAAAGATAGTTTCACTTTCCCATTTTACATATTCTGTGCAAATGCCTTACCTTGAGGAATTTTGAACGTAAATATTCCAAATTTAGCTCATCATATAGCTGTTAATACGAACGCTAGAACGCCGGGATTTTAAATAAAATGTAACTGTGTAACTTTACTTACTTATTATTTAACTTTCGGTTTAAAAAGACCAATAACAACACTTATTACAAACGATAAATCGCAGACTGTGACGAAGACGCTGTTCTCATCAAAACCGATCGACGCACCAAATTTCAAAAATCTGTCGAAGGGCTGGGGCGCACGAAAGCTGTTGAATGAATTTCCTGACAAAGGTTGGAAACTGGAAAGTATCGACTACCTCCTGTAGAAAATCCGCAAGACGGGTACCGTTAACAGACAGCCAGGCAGTGGCAGACCGCGTTCGGCGCAAACTGATGAGAACATTGAAACCGTGGATGACCTTGTACTGAGTCAGGAGGACAAGTCAAAAACGCACCGATCGACGCGCAAAATTTCACGTGAAACTGGCATTCACTATTCCAGTGTCCATAGGATCATTCACTGTGATCTTCAACTCAAGTGCCTAAAGCGACGTTGTGCGCAGCAACTGTATGAAGCCAACCGCGTCGCCCGTCTGACTCGCTGCAAACAGCTGCTGAAAAATTACGATGATTCTGCGGTCGATTTCATATGGTTCACGGATGAAAAAGTGTTTACCGTTGAACCACCATTTACTTCGCAGAACGATCGGGTCTACACGCCGGTCGGAACCTAGAAGCGATTCATTCAACCCAGCCGTCTGCTGCGCACGCGCTCGACGTTCAGCAAGTCCGTTATGTTGTCGGTTGCCGTGTCAAAAATGAGCTGATGTTTGGCGACCCCGGAGTTAAAGTTAATGGCCAGTAATAGTGCGATGTCTTGCTGTCTCAGCAGATGATTCCAGCCATCAAACAGGTAGCAGACGACACATTTGTTTTCCTGCAAGACAGCGCTCTGGCACATCGCGCCCATGATACCATCCAGTTGATGCATCGAGAGACGCCTGACTTCATTGGTCCTGACCTCTGGCCGCCCAACAGTCCAGACCTGAATCCCGTCGACTACAAGATCTGGGGCGTCATGCAGCAGCGGGTGTATGAATCACGAATCAACGGCGTCGCTGAGCTGAAGCAACGTCTCCACGACGTCTGACGTGAAGTGCAGCAGCACATCATTGACTTGGCTGTTAGCCAATGGAGGCAGCGACTGACAGAGTGCGTATACGTGCACACGAGAGACATTTTGAACATTTGTTGTAAGCTTGTATAACACAAACTTGAGTTAAAAGCCAATACGTGCGAATAAATTATTGCTAAACTTTGTTTATTAAAATAACAAAAAGCTGCTTACGGCTAAATCTACGAATTTTCAGGTTCAACAATTTCCCAACGTATGGCAGTTGCACAAAATAGGTGAGGTGAGAAAGTGAAACTACCTTTCGATGACCTATAGTCTAAGTAATAATTGTACCAAAAATTATTACAATCCGACGCCTGCTGTTCAAGTTATCGTTGAAGACGTAGTCACATGGATTTTTTTGAGACACAGTGTATGCGGTGGTTTTGGCTATTATCACGTCGGTATAACAACTCTGTATTTTTTAAAATTTCGATGGAATGGGTTGGGTTGAATGCAATCACAGAAAATGGACCGAAGAACAACTGTGGTTTATTTGTCCATCTGCGACAAAGCAGCGGTAGGTGTCGGATGACGGTCGTTCACGGTCAACATGTTGCAACTCAGCCACTGAAAGAAACGTCACTCTGCATCGTGCGGTGCTAATGGACTTGTAAGCAGTTCACTGTTGTGCAGCATCACGATCAGCGAAGTGGAAGTGGCTGTAATGTGACAACGCATTTGTGTCGAGCATCTGTGTCAATGAACCAGCCATTCGATTGTAAATTCAAATCAAATCAAATCAATGTGTTTGCAGTCTCACGCAGCCATTAGGTTGTTTACGAGGTAAATTTTCATAGACTGCAGGTTGCCACAGGGCATAAAGCCTCTTACGTGCCATCTTATTCTAACATAACATACAAAAATACAAAAACACATCAATTAAAACATACATAAAACTAATATCTGCTTCATACTGGCTAGTTACCTGACAGTGTCGTTACAATTTATTCAAATCTTGATGGCAGAAAAGTCGCTTAAAAGTTGTAATACTGAGAAAATGATCATCACATTGCAGGTAGATTATTCTATTTCCGGACAACACGCTGACAAAAAAGTATTGTCTGACATCAACGCTGACAAAAAAGTATTGTCTGACATCAACGCGACTGTGATTCAAAAACAATTTAAAGTTGTGCCTACGTGCCATACTGTTACGTCGCAATGAAAAAAATACTTGAGTCAATATTAATCAGACCAAAGACAATTTTATACGTTAAAAGCAAATCCTAACTTAAACACCTAACCTCTAAACTCTTCAAGTTAAGAGAGATCGGGCGGGCAGCTCAATACCGCGCAATAGTCCTATAGCCAGTTGGATACCGTTCCCTCGCAGTTCGTTTCGGAGAAATTTGTATAACAATTTGCAAAACGAAATTTTGTCGCCTGTCTTGATTCGCCCACTGCAGCCGTCTTTCAAACATCGCCAGAACTGACATCCGTCGGCGCTTCTCCGGTCGAAGCGGTACAAGTGACCTTGATGGTTCACGGCCTGTTTACCGCGTTTCGTCGCTATCTGAGCCATTCTCATATAAACTGTCGTGTATCACAGAATTCGTAATGTCGCCGTAAAGTAGCATCTCATGACGCTCTTGTTCTTGTATATACATATCGGGGTGAGATTGGCGGGAAACAACGCCTTACTAATTACTGCCGCCCGGTTTCTACAATCCCTTTAATCTGGCTGTGTTAAACGGAGTAGAGCAGTGTTCGTTGTTTGTGAAATCGCCTGTAGAACGCTACGGACTATACACGAGGAGAAGCGAGGCGAAGGCGCCGAATATGCGCGGTATCAAGCTGCGCGGGAACGGTACCCAACCGAGAGATCAACCGCTAACTGTATGACATATTATTCAGGAAACGTAACCACTTTGTGAAGCGACGCTGCACTGATTCAATTCTATCAATCTCACTCTTGAAATATGGGGACAGAACACAAGAACCATACTCTAACAGAGGGCGTACAGAAACAGTAAAGGCACGTGTAGGAGTTTGAATATCCCGGGACAAGAAACATTTGTGGATGAGGTTTGCTCGAGCATGTGCGCGTGCAACAATGTTTCCAATGTGCTTGGAAAATTTGAGTTCACTGCCCACAGCGATTCCTAGATCTTTAACCAAGTCAACAGTTACTATTTAGTCATCACCAAGCAACATGTCGATATTGTGCGCGTTACTCATACCATTAATGTACAGAAGACTGCATTTCGTGTATGAGATCTTTAACTGTCAAGTATGTGACCATTTTACTAAACGATTGAGGCTACTTTGTAAATTCTCCAAGTCAACCACAGCTGAAAAACTAGTGTACAATTTAAGATCATCAGCATACAGTTTGCATAAACACCCGTTATCAAACAAATCTGCTACATCATTAACGTACAAAATGAATAATAATGGGCCAATAGAGCTGCCTTGGATCACTCCGCCAGTTATACTGATGAAGACGATACTAAGACACCAACTTTGGTACACTGTGATCTGTCCATTAATAGACTTTCTCTGCACCTTAATAAATTACCAGAAACTCAATAAGCTTGATGTTTATAGCACAGTTTGCTATGACTCACATTGTCAAACGCTTTCGCAAAATCAATATAGGCAACAGCCACTGATTGTTTAGTCATCACAGCAGAAAGTGTCCAATCATTCAGACAGTCCAGTAGATTGGTTATTGTTGATTTCCCTGCGAAGAAGCCATGTTGCTCTTTGTAAATGATATTGTTTTTAAAGAAATTTTAGGGCATTTTTAACAATAATGCGTTTCATTATTTCACATGCAACACATGTGAGTGGTATTTCTCGATACTTTGATGCAAATGACGCTAATCTACTAATTGGTGTAGCCTAATAATGGCCGCCCGCCAATCACCTGGTACCTCACCAACTGACAAAAAATGACATAAACATTAATGAAAGCAAAAAGCTGACCACAGTGATGAAGCAGTGAGGTTAATGGACAGAATTTCCATCTAATTTACGGTGCTAAGATATTTTTGCATACCCTAGAAATCTGCCTGACGCCATAAATATTTCTTCCTTGATACTTTTCCAGTAAATACGCCATTACAGGACTGTGGCGCTATGTCAAAATCTACTCGGGAGTGATCATTATTACTGAATGGCATTCTCACCTGAACATCAGCAGCAATTATAGGTTGATTAAATAAGACGACATCGAGTAAGTGTTTGCCTCGGAGTTGATTCAGTAACAAACTGTTCAAACCCGTGAGAAATAAAAGTATCAAGGAGCAAATTTTGAACATCATTATGTGGAGCACGGCCTTCTTGCCAGTTTATACCTAGACAATTAATATCACCAACAATAATACACGGAAATAAGTTGCACATACAATCACTAAGTTTCTGCACATACATAATATCCGTTTTTTGGTACCAGGAGGCTTGTATACACACAAGAAACAGCAAGACAAGCCCTTCATAATGATGTCAATACAACACAATTCAAGATATTTGTAATCTTTTTCGATTGATAGGCTACTTCGACAACACAATTTTTGCTACTAATGTGCACATCCTCATCCCACCGAGTTTCTGTCGTGTCTAATAATACTAAAGCTATTCTTGGGATCAATAATACCATTAGTAATGTTGACATTCAACCAAGACTCACAAACAAAAATGATATCGTAACTTTCAGTATAAATCAAATTGTGGAGTTTGGATAACTTATTACATATACTACGAGCATTAAATAAAGTACAGTGCAAATAGTTGACATTTTCACCATATAAAGTAGTGCATAATTGCTGTTTACCATGTTCTTATTATCTTTGACTGCTGCACAGTGCTTAGTACTGAGTACCTGGTTGAAATGGTTTCCTGTCAAGATTCATCATTCCAGCCTCAGGTTTAACTGTACCATGCGTTGGTAATTTGTAGTAGATAAGAATTGGGGGTTCTGGCCCACTTGGCCCCGCCCACCTACACCTATTGGCTACTTCTCGACTAATTTGCATAATTAGCCCCACCCCAGGACGTCTACATTTGACTGACAGGTGA
>Ga0126335_1001650_pt1 | contig 12733 bp, 14 predicted proteins | sample OlaspJWI45metaG_FD_108409 | JGI IMG/M metagenome (GOLD analysis project Ga0126335, IMG submission 108409) | Marine gutless worms symbiont microbial communities from Oahu, Hawaii - Olavius sp. 1 OAHU.JWI-45 metaG | ecosystem: Host-associated > Annelida > Digestive system > Unclassified | place...
CGGCGCGCGCGCCGGGGCACCTGTTTCGCCTGGAGATCACCATGCAGTACCAGAGCCGCTGGCAGGAGCTGCTGATGGCCCATGTCGCCGACCACGGCGAGCTGCCGCCGGAGAACCTCGACCACCGGCCGCAGCGCCTGGGCCGGCTGAGCCCGGGCTGAGGAGGACGCCCATGGACTTGCAACCCGACGACGAGCAGCGCCTGCTGATCGACCAGGTTCGGCGCTTCGTGCGCGAGGAGATCCGCCCGCTGGAAGACGGCCTCGATCCCGACGCCAGCGAACTGCCGGCGGTCGAACACGAGCGCCTCACGGCCAAGGTCCGTGACATGGGCCTGTACGGCTGGGACGTACCGGCCGAGTTCGGCGGCCCCGGCCTCGACACCACCACCCGGGTGCTGCTGGCGATCGAGATGGCGCAACACCGCGCCGGTCTCTATGCGCCCTGCTACGGCACCTTCGGCGGCATGGGCCTGGCCCAGCTCTACGAGGCCAGCGAAGAGCAGAAGGAGCGCTATCTCCATCCGGTGCTGCGCGGTGAGAAGCGCGGCTGCTTTGCCCTCACCGAGCCGTCGGGCGGCAGCGATCCGGCGCGGGCGATCCAGACCCGGGCCGTACGCGACGGCAACGGCTGGAAGATCGACGGCGCCAAGATCTTCATCTCCGGCGCCGACAAGGCCGATTTCGCCCTGGTCTTTGCCCGAACCAGCCCGGACAAGGGCCGCAACGGCATCACCTGCTTCCTCGTCGACACCGACAACCCCGGCTTCCACGTCCGCCGGGTTGTCCATACCCTGCGCGCAGCCCACTACGCCACCGAGCTGCAGTTCGAGGACATGTGGGTGCCGGCCGACGCGGTACTGGGCGAGGTCGACCGCGGCTTCGGCGTCGCCAACGACCGCCTCAGCCGCCAGCGCATCCCCTATGCCGCCGGCTGCCTCGGCGTCGCCGTGCAGGCGCAGGAGATGGCGGTCGACTACGCCAACCTGCGCGAGACCTTCGGCGACCGTCTGGCCACCCGGCAGACGGTGCAGAACATGCTGATCGACAACGAGATCGACCTGCACAGCGGTCGCTGGCTGACCCTGGCCGCGGCCCAGAAGGCCGACCTCGGCGAGCCGTTCCGCGCCGACGCGGCGATGGCCAAGCTGGTCGCCAGCGAGGCCGCCGGCCGCGTCGTCGACCGGGCGATGCAGGTCCACGGCGGCTATGGCGTGACCAAGGATCTGCCGCTGGAACGCTGGTACCGCGAGCTCAGGATCCGCCGCATCGGCGAGGGCCCGAACGAGGTCCAGCGCCTTGTCATCGCCCGCGACCTGCTCGGCGGGTCGTTCCATTAAGGGGTTGCCAGTGGCGGCCGGGCCCTGAGGCCGGCCCGCCAACGTCTTAGGTCACGGCAGGGGGCGGCCATGGACACGGAACGGCTGGGCCGATCGCGGTTCCTGAATGTCTTCTTCTGGCTGGCCGGCAAGTCCATGGAAAGCCGGTTGCGGGCCTGGCTGTTTGATCCGGAGAGGACACTGCGCGGGGCCGGCCTCGAACCCGGACAGACCGTGCTCGAAGTGGGTTGCGGCACGGGCTTCTTCACCTTGCCGGCCGCCGACATGATCGGCGATTCTGGCCACCTCATCGCCATGGATCCCTTGTCCGACTTCGTCGACAGGGTTCGCGAGAAAGTCCGCGCCGCGGGCCTGCAGAACGTCGAGGTGATCCGGCGGGACGCGCTGAAATCCGGCTTAGGCCCGGCAACCGTCGATACGGTCCTGCTGTTCGGCGTCGCCCCCTTCCCGACCCTGCCGCTCGACCGGTTGCTGCCCGAGATGCACCGGGTCCTGAAGGCCGACGGCACCTTGGCCGTCTGGCTGTTCCCGACCACGGCCGGCGTGCCGGGGGCAATCCGCCGCTCCGGGCTGTTCACCGACCAGAGCCGGCAGAACGGTGTCTACCGGTACCGACGCGTCGAGCCCGCCCGCTGACCACGGGCGCCACGGGACCCTTTCCGATCAGGCGCCACGGCAGGCCGTCGCGAATGCCGCCACCTTGTCACGCCAGGCACTGGACTTGAACTCGCCCGCCGTGACCATGAGCCGCGCCACCGGCGTCTGGGCGCACAGGGTGGCCACCTGGTCCAAGGTTTCGTCGCCGCCACCGCCGCCCAGGGTGCAGAAGGCGGCCAAGCGATTGAACCGGCCCGCCTGATCGATGATGTAGCGGCGCAGCGGCGACGACATCCGCCCCGCCCACACCGGCGTGCCGAGCACGACCAGGTCGTAGTCGGAAGGATCTTTCCCCACCGGCTGGATCTCGGCTGGCTGCTCGCGCCACGCCTCGCGCCCGGAACGCAACCAGCCGATGATGCCGCGGCGCGAGCGGACGTCTTCTATCGCTTCCAGCTCGGCGTCGAGCGCGGCCGCGATCGCCTCGGCGACCTGCCGCGTGTGGCCCGTGCGTGAATAGAACACGACGAGGATCTTCTGCACCTGTTGAGTCATCGCCTGCCATGGTGTGACGGCATTTGCTGACCGTCCAGTGACAGCCGCGGGTCATTTCGATGCCACGGACAAGCCGGATTGATCTACTACGTAATTGAAAGCAGATGGCTTGGCGACAACACTGTCGACAACGGAACGTTGGGAGCGCCGGAATGCAACTCCAGTTCGTCGGCTGCGGCGACGCCTTCGGCAGCGGTGGTCGCTTCAACACCTGCCTCCACGTTACCGGGGCGAGCGCCAACTTCCTGATCGACTGTGGCGCCTCTTCGCTGATCGCCATGAACCGGCTCGCCATCGCCCAGAACGAGATCCAGGCGATCCTGTTCACCCACTTCCATGCCGACCATTTCGGCGGCCTGCCGTTCTTCCTGCTGAACGCGCAGTTTTTCGCCAAACGCACCGAGCCGCTCATCGTCGCCGGACCGCACGGCCTCAAGGAGTGATACGTGCGGGCGATGGAGACCGCTTTCCCCGGCTCGTCCGCCACCCGCCAGCGTTTCGAGCTGACACTGATGGAACTGCGCAGCGGCGAACCGGTCGACATCGGCGAACTTACGGTGACCCCGCACCTGGTCGACCACGGCAACCCTGGCGGGCCGTTCTTTGCCCTGCGTGTCGCCGTCGAGGACCGGGTCATCGCCTACACCGGCGACACCCAATGGACGGATGCCATCATCGATGCCGCCCATGGCGCCGATCTGTTCATCGCGGAGGCCTACTTCCGCGACAAGCAGGTGCCGCTACACCTGGACCTGGCGACGCTGGAGGCGCACCTGCCAGCGATCGCCGCCAAGCGGCTGATCCTCACCCACATGAGCGACGACATGCTGGCGCAGCGCTGCGGCCTCGCCTACGAGAGCGCCGAGGACGGCCTGGTGGTGGAGTTCTAGCGCCCAGTGAACGGCTGCTCGCAGTCCTTTGTGAATGCGCGGTGGCATCGATGCGGACCTTAGTGTCGGGACCACGACACTGTCGCCGCCAACGCCGTGAGGTCACGGCCGCCGCGAGCCGCGCCCGTCCCAGTCATAGCCCACGTAGTCCCAGGCGATGCGGTCGGGCGCCAGCGTGAGGACGTTGAAGCCGGGAGCGGTGCCATGATACGGCCCCCGCCACCAGCCACCGCTGATGGCGCCGCCGGTGATGAAGCTGGTGCCACGCCAGCGCACCAGTTCCGCGACGTGCAGGTGGCCCTGTAGCACCAGCACCAGGTTGCGCCCGGCGAACAGCTCCATCACCTCGACGCTGTTGATCACGGCCCGGTTGGGCGGCGCCTGGGCCGTCGCACCCTCGGTCGCACCGTAGAAGGCGGTGAGCAGGGGCATGTGCAGCACCAGCACCAGCGGGGTTTCCAGCGGCAGGTCGGCAAGCTGTTCCTTAATCCATGCCTGCTGGGCCGGTGAAACCCAGCCGTGGTAACGGTAGTCGTCCCCAGAGACGCGCAGGGAATCCAGCAGCAGGAAGCGATAGCCGAGGGCATCGACGGACCAATAGGTACGGTCTAAGCCGAGCCGGCGCTTATAGATCCGGCGCGGGTCTTCGGCCGGCAGCGAACCGTCCTGTGGTGCGGCGCCAACCAGGTCGTGGTTGCCGATCACGGCATGATGCTCGCCGGCGATGGCCGCATGCAGGGCCATGTAGGCGTCCCAGTGCGGCGTCACCTGGGCCGCCGTCGTCTCGAAGCCGCCACTGATCAAATCGCCGTCGCCAAGCACCAGATCGGCCTGCTGCGCATTAATCGCCGCCGCCGCCCGCGCCAGTGCGGCCGGGATGCCGTCGGCGGGACCGGCATGGACGTCGGTATAGAACACGAGGCGGAGGCTGCCGCGGGGCGCGCCGTGGATCGTCCAGCTGCTGCGCCCCAGCACCGGCGTGCCCGGGAACAGCGCACCGGCCGCTAGCCCCTGCAGGAATCGGCGCCGGCTGCTCGACCAGGCCATCGTCCGTCTCCGCTCTCAGCCGACGGGGCTGGCGCCGCCGCGGCGCTGTCGTCCTGACCCGTGCATCGCCGGCTATCGTCGCACGCGCCGGCCGAGCGCGAAACCGAGCAGGACGAGACCGAGGCACAGGCCAACACTCAACCAGAGCATCTGCCGCCGGTTGGTGCGGGTGATCAGTGCCCGGCTCACGGCACTGTCGTAGCGTCCGCCGACTGCCGCCGCGCGGCCGGCGTCTGCCCGCACCTCGGCCGGCCACAGATAGGCCGACGCCGCCAGCACCCTGCCGAAGTACTTCTCGAGGATCCGGTTCTCCCAATACGCCACGGCCAGTCGCTCGTCCCGGCTCGTCGCGTCCTCCGCCTCGTCCGCATAGCGCAGATAGGCGTCGCGGCGAAACAGATGAACCCTGGCCTCATGCAGGAAGGCATCGCGCCACGCCGGATAGGTGTCGAGGAAATCAGCATATGCCTCTCGCTCCTGATAGCGATCGAGCACCGCGGCCACGTCGGCCGCCCGTGCGCTGTCGGTCCGCCGCAACGCCTCCGTCGTCAACCGCGAACGGAAGATGCCGAAGTCGGGGTCTTCGTGGCGATAGCCATACTCGATCATGTCGTTGGCGCCGGCGAAGACGGTAGCCACCAGCGGCAAGCGCGCCGTGTACCAGGCGACCCGGTCGGGCGTGTTCTGCAGGCACAGACCGAGCAGCGCGACCGCGAGGGCGCCGAGATAGCACAGCCGGCGCAGGCCGGCACCATCCGGCCAGCCGGAGACGATGGCGGGCCGAACGCCAGCGGCGACCGCGACCTGCACCAGGAGCACGGCGAGGAAGTTCAGACCGACATCATGCAGGCCGAAGTAGCGCGCCGGCGTCGCCCACTGGATCACCTCGTCGACGGTGCCGACGATGCCACCGGTGATGGCCACAGCGGCATAGATGCTCACATCGCGGATGCGGTGGGCATAGGCCCGGAACAGCAGCAGCCCCAGTGGTCCGTACTGCACGAAGTGCAGCGCCTCCTCCGGGCTGGTGGCACCAAGCCGCAGGGTCAGACCGATCAGCACCGCCGCGATCGCAAGCAGCCAGAGCAGTCCACCGGGAGAGGTCCGTGGCCGCCGCAGCAGTCCGACCAGCGCGAGCAGCGCGGCCAGGGCGATGACGGCGATCACGCCATAGGTGAAGGCTTCGCGGCCCCACGTATCGCCCACGTAGTTGGTGAGCAGGCGGGTGAACGGAATGGTCGCGTAGATCATCGCCGACCACGCGACGACAAACAGCCAGGACAGCCATTCGGGCTCTCTGGGTGGTCGGTCGAACACCTTCCCGTCCTCTGGGGCGCGGCAGGCGAGGTGCCGGACGCCGAGGCAGCCGTCCGCAAGAACCGCTGCGAGTTTAAGTCAGGCCGTTCCCTGAAGGGACCGTGGGCCGTGGCGGGTGCCGAGCCTGCGGCTACCGCCCGGTGAACTGCGGCTTGCGCTTCTCCATGAAGGCGCGGCGGCCCTCGGCGTAGTCGTCGCTGTCGAAGCAAGCCTTGACCATGGCCTCGACCGCATCGATGTCGCGCTCGGCCGGGTCTTTCAGCACTTCGCGCACCGCCGCCTTGGCCGCGCGGATGGTCAGCGGGGCATTGGCGGCGATCATGCCGGCGTATTCGCGCACCGTGTCCTCCAGCTCGGCCACCGGCACCACCCGGTTGACCAGGCCCATGTCATACGCCTCGGCGGCGGAATAGCGCCGGGCGGTGAAGAAGATCTCCTTTGCCATCGCCGGGCCGACGAGCTGGCTCAAGGTACGGATGCCGGGAAAGTTGTAGCCCAGGCCCAGGCGGGCGGCCGGAATCGCGAACTGGGCGTCGTCGCCGGCGATGCGGATGTCGGCACTCAGTGCCACCGCCACGCCGCCGCCGACGCAGTAGCCCTGGATCATCGCCATCAGCGGCTTGTCGAACGCCGCCAGCGCCCGCTGCGCGCCGAGTGAAACTGCGCGGTAAGCCTCCTCCGCCTCGGCCGAGTTGCGCTTCTCCTCGAACTCCGAGATGTCGGCACCCGAGACGAAGGCCCTATCGCCGGCGCCGGCCAGCACGGCCACCCGGACGGCGTCGTCGGCGGCATAGTCGGCCATGATCTGCTGCACGCCCTGCCACATCTCCAGCGAGACGGCGTTGCGCCGGGCCGGGTTGTTGAAGATGACCCAGCCAATGCCATCCGCCTTGCGGGCGATCATCTTGTCCGTGTCGAGCGTCAGCTCCATAGTCAGTTTCCTCACGATAAAGCCTGTTGTCGGGCGGCTCACCGGCGCACCGGCAGCCAACTGGATCAGGTTGTCAGATCACGCCGTCGGCCCGCAGACGGCTCAGAGCCTCGGCATCGTAGCCGAGCTCGCCCAGCACCGTGTCGGTATGCTCGCCCAGCTCCGGCGACGGCCGCATACGCGACGGTTGCGGCGTGCGGCTCAGGTTGACCGCCTGGCCGACGCAGGCGACTTCGCCACGGCTGGGATGGTCGATCGGCCGGGCAATCCCCAAGTGCTGCACCTGTGCGTCGGCGAACACCTCGTCGATGGCGTTGATCGGCCCGGCCGGCACCCCGGCCTCGGCGAACAATTCGATCCACGTGGCGCTGGGGCGGCTGACGGTGACCTCCGCGATGAGCGTATTCAGCGCATCGCGGTTCTCCAGACGGGCGGTGCTGGAATTGAAGCGTTCATCTTCGCCCCATTCCGGCCGGCCCATTACCGCCAGGAAGCGCTGCCAGATCTTCTCCCCGGCCGAGGCGATGTTGATATGCCCGTCGGCCGTCGGGAACACGCCGGTAGGGATGCTGGTCGGATGGTTGTTGCCGGCCTGACCCGGCACGTCGCCGGCGATCAGCCAGCGCGCCGCCTGGAAGTCGAGCATGGCGATCTGCGCCTCCAGCAGCGACGTGTGCACCCACTGTCCCTCGCCCGAACGCTCGCGCTCGATCAGCGCCAGCAGGATGCCCTGGGCCAGCGACATGCCCGCGGTCAGGTCGGCGATGGGGATACCGACGCGCACCGGGCCCTGTCCCGGCAGTCCCGTGATCGACATCAGCCCGCCCATGCCCTGGGCGATCTGGTCGACGCCGGCGCGGGTGCTGTACGGACCGTCCTGGCCAAAGCCCGAGATCGAGCCATAAACGATCCGCGGGTTGACCGCGCGCACGGCGTCATAGTCGACGCCCAGGCGGTGCTTCACGTCCGGTCGGTAGTTCTCCACCACCACGTCGGCGTCCCTGGCCAGCGCCAGGAAGATCTTCTGTCCCTCGTCGTGCTTCAGGTTGAGCGTGATCGCCCGCTTGTTGCGGTGCAGGTTGAAGAAGTCGGGGCCATGCCGCGGACCGCCCAGGCCCTCACCCGACTGCGGCGACGGCGGCGTCTCGATCTTGATCACGTCGGCGCCCCAGTCCGCCAACTGGCGCACGCAGGTCGGCCCGGCACGGACCCGGGTCAGGTCGAGCACGCGGATATGGCTGAGCGGCAGGTCGGCGTTCGGCATCTCGTTTCCCGGCTGCGTTTCCAGGTCCGTCAGACGCGGCGGTCGTGCCCCATGACCGCCAACATCTCCTGCTCCAGCTCACTCTGGCGCCGCAGCAGCGCGCTTCGTTCGGGATCGTCTTCGCCCAAGCTCTGCAGGCGGTCGTCGATGCGGCTGTAGCGATGGCAGAGGTCGTCGAAGACATCGTGATGACCGAACAGCCGGTGGATCGCCTCGTGGAAATCCTCGAAGTTGTCCAGAATCTTCTGCTTGATCTTGCTCATCTGCCTCCTCCGCGTGGGCGGCAGGCCGCCCCCCGTTATGCACGGCGGTGCGCTTCCGTGCCCCGGGCGCGCACTATAGCATAGGCCCATGGTTCGCCGATTCGCAGTACCGCCGGGAGGCACCGCACCGTCATGCCTGCGCTGTTGATGTTCCTGGCGCTGCTCGCCGGCGGGGCACTGATCTACTCGGCCGAGCACCCGCAGACCTGGCCTGCCGCCCAGCGCGGCCTGGCGGTGGCGCAGATGTGGTGCGCCGACTGCCACCAGATCGCCGCCGATGCGCCGAAGCCCGAAGTCGCCGGCACCCCACCGCCCGGCTTCCAGCAGATCGCCCGGCGCAAGGATAGCGACGCGGCCTGGCTGCGCGGTTTCCTCGGCGAGCAGCACCTGCCGATGCCGACCTTCCGCCTGACGGATGCCGAGAAGGACGACGTGCTGGCCTATTTCGCCGCCCTGCGCGCGGGAAGCTGAACCAGCTACGCCGGACCGGCGCCGGCCTAGACGAACTGCGCGACCGTCGCCGCCAGCAACCGCCGTGCCAGCAGCACCGGCCGGCCCGACCGCGACGCCACTTGCCGACGCATCGCCTCGTCGTAGCCCATGCAGTGCATGACGATCAGCTCGCTGCCGGCGAGTTCAGCCGCCGCTTCGGCGAGGCGGCCCGGAACGTACGGCGAGGCATGGCTGACCTGCACCGGCCAGCGGGCGCCGAGGCGACGGGCGAACTCCGGCACCTGCGCCGCCAGCGGCACCAGCACGCCGACCCGTCGCCCACCTTCGGCCAGGGCGTCGACGGTATGGTCGACGATGCGCTGCGGCTCGATCAGCAGCGTGCGCGAACGCAACCCGTCGAAATAACCGGTGCACAACAGCACGATCAGGTCGATGCTCTGCCGGTCCAGCCGGTCGACGATCGCCTGCAGGCGGTCCTGCGTCCAGGCCTTGGCGATCACCACCTCGCGGCCATCGGCCAGCCGCGTGCACAGACGTCCATCGTCGCCACGCGGCGCGGCGGCGGCGATCTCGCCCTCGGCCAAGCCGTCCAGCACGCCAAGCTGGCGCACCGCCGACACGCCGTCCGCCGGCAACAGGTCGGGCACGATGTCATCGCGCGGGGTCTGCCCGATGGTGATCAGCGCCAATTCGCCCATGACCGTTCCCTTCTTGCCGGCCGCCGGCTTTCCCGGACCCTCGCCTTCCCCTAACCTCGCTGCATGGTCGACGCCTGCCGCGACATCGCCCCACACGAACTCGACGCGCTGGCCACCGGCGCCTGGATCCTGGGCACCGGCGGCGGCGGCAATCCCTATCAGGGCTACCTTAATATGCGCCGGCTTTATGCCGAAGGCCGGCGGGTGAAGCTGATGGATCCGCAGAGCCTTGCCGATGACGACCTGGTCGCCGTGGTCTCGACCCAGGGCGCGCCGCTGGTCGGTCAGGAACGACTGAAGGACCCCGAGGTCTGCGCCCGCCCGGTGCGCCTCATGGAAAGCTACCTCGGGCGCCGTTTCCGGGCCGTCATGTCGGTCGAGGTCGGCGGTTCGAACGCCTTCCAGTCATTGCTGGTGGCGGCGGTCACCGGCCTGCCGGTGGTCGACGCCGATGCCATGGGCCGTGCCTTCCCCGAGGCGCAGATGACCAGCTTCGCCGCCCACGGCCTGACGATGTATCCACTCACCCTGGCCGATATTCGTGACAACGAGGTCATCGTCGCCCGCGCCGAGAGGCCGAAATGGATGGAGCGGCTGAGCCGCACGGTCTGCGTCGAAGTCGGCTCTGTCGCTGCCACCTGCAAGGCCCCGCGCACGGGCCGCGAGGTCAAGGATTGCGCGATCCTGCACACCATCAGCAAGGCAATCGCCCTGGGCCAAGCGGTCGCGACGGCCCGCCGGACGCATGCCGATCCCGTCGCCGCGGTGCTCGCCGCCGAGGGCGGCATCGAGCTGTTCCGCGGCAAGGTGCACGACGTCGCCCGCCGCACCACCGCCGGCTTCCTGCGCGGCAGCGCGCGGCTGGAAGGTCTCGACGGCGATACCGGCAGCCTCTTCACGCTGGAGTTCCAGAACGAGTACATCATCGGCCGGCACGACGATGTCGTGCGGGTGACGACGCCGGACCTGATTTGCCTGCTCGACAGCGAGAGCGGCGAAGCCATTGGCACCGAGAGCCTGCGCTATGGCCAGCGCGCGACCGTGATCGCGCTGCCGGCGCCGCCGGTTCTGCTAACGCCGGCCGGACTCGAGCTCGTCGGCCCACGGGCCTTCGGCTACGACATCGATTTCCAGTCGCTGTTCCCGCCCGGAGCCTGGTCGTGAACCGCATCGGCATCGATGTCGGCGGCACCAACACCGACGCTGTGCTGCTCGACGGCCCGCGCATCGCCGGCTGGGTGAAGACCGCCACCACCGCCGACACGACCGGCGGCATCCTCGCCGCCCTTCATCAACTGCTGGCACAGACCGGGATCGACCCAAACGCCGTCGCCGCGGTGATGGTCGGGACCACCCACTTCACCAATGCGGTCGTGCAGCGCCGGGACCTGACGCCGGTGGCGGCGGTGCGCATCGGCCTGCCGGCGTCGGCCTCACTGCCGCCATTCTGCGACTGGCCGGACGACCTCGCCGAACTCTGCCGCGGCGGCGTCTACATGGTCCGTGGCGGGCACGAATACGACGGCCGGCCCATCGTGCCGTTCGACCGCGCCGGCATGGCCGAGGTCGCTGCCCGCATCCGCGATGCCGGCATCACAGCGGCCGCGGTGTCCTCGGTGTTCTCGCCGCTTACCGCCGAATGCGAAGAGCAGGCGGCGGAGATCCTGCGCCAGGCAGTGCCCGGCCTGCGCCTGACCCTGTCGCACAGCCTGGGACGGATCGGCCTGCTGGAACGCGAGAACGTCGCCCTGTTGAACGCCAGCCTGGCCGACCTGGCCGAGCGCACCGTCGGCGCCTTCACCGCCGCACTGGCACAGAGCGGCCTTCAGGCGCGATTGTTCCTGACCCAGAACGACGGCACGGTGATGCAGGCCGAGGTGGCGCAGGCTTATCCCGTCTACAGCTTCGCCTCCGGCCCGACCAACAGCATGCGCGGTGCGGCCTACCTGTCCGGGCTGGAGGATGCCATCGTCGCCGATGTCGGCGGCACCACCACCGACATCGGTGTCCTGCGCCACGGCTTCCCGCGCGAGGCCAACAGCGTGGTCGAGATCGGCGGCGTGCGCACCCTGTTCCGCATGCCCGACCTGATTTCGCTGGGGCTGGGTGGCGGCTCGCTGGTCCGGTCCGAGCCGCTGCAGATCGGCCCGCAGAGCACCGGCTACGAGCTGACCCGGCAGGCCCGCGTGTTCGGCGGCGAGCACCTGACCGCAACCGACCTGGCCGTCGCCCGGGACATCGTCGACCTGGGTGACGCGAGCCGGGTCGCCGACCTGTCGCCGGCGCTGCTCGACACCGCCTTCGCCCGCATCGAGGCGATGCTTGCCGAGGGCGTCGACCGGATCAAGACCGAGGCCGGCGACCGGCCGCTCATCGCCGTCGGCGGCGGTGCCTTCCTCGTGCCTGAACGGCTGCCAGGGATTTCCGAGGTGGTCCACCTGCCGGACGGCGCCGTCGCCAACGCTGTCGGCGCCGCCATCGCCCAGGTCAGCGGCGAGGTCGACCGGATCTTCCAGGGCCTCGAGCGAGAGGCCGCGATCGCCGCCGCCCGCAGCCTGGCCGAAGCCCGGGCGATCGAGTTCGGCGCCCGTGCCGACAGCCTGCGCGTGGTCGACGTCGAGGACCTGCCGATCGCCTATCTGCCGGGCAATACGTTGCGCACGCGGGTCCGGGTGGTCGGCGACATCGGCTGAGCCGAGTCCTGAAGACGGTGACAAACACGATGCGCGTCGTCCTCGGACGGCGCGCAGCGCCGATCCGGGAACCCAGAGCGGTCGCGCAACGCCCGTCAATCCATCGGCAACGTGCGCAGCAGGGCGACGAAGCGGTTTGCCACGTCGTCCAGCAGACCGTCATTGACGAAGCGCACGACATCGTCGGCCATGACGACCTCGACGTCGCGCCGCGCGAGCCGCGCCTGCTGCTCGGCCGGGTTCTCCCGGTCGCGGTCGGCCAGGCGTTGCGCCAGCACCGTCGGCCCCGCCTCCAGGACGACGACGCGCAGCGGGGCGAAGCGCTGCCGCGCCTCGCCGATCACCGTGCGCGAGACGTTGGCGACGACATGGAAACCCAGGGCCAGAGCGTTGGCGATATCGCCCGGCAGGGCATAGGACAAACCGTGCGCCTGCCAGTGCAGGCAATAGGCGCCTTCTGCGACGCCGCGCCGGAACGCGGACGCCGAAACGGCGATATGGTTCTCGCCCCGGGGCTCGGGCCGTCGGGTGATCAGACGCCGCGGGAAGACAAAGCGCGGGTCATCGGCCAGGGCGTCGCGAGCCTGGCCGATCAGGGTGTCCTTGCCCACGCCGCTGGGGCCGACGACCAGGATGAAGACGCCCCGCTGCGTGGTCATCGCCCGGCTCAGCCGACGCGGCGGCCC
>Ga0126335_1001651_pt1 | contig 12730 bp, 7 predicted proteins | sample OlaspJWI45metaG_FD_108409 | JGI IMG/M metagenome (GOLD analysis project Ga0126335, IMG submission 108409) | Marine gutless worms symbiont microbial communities from Oahu, Hawaii - Olavius sp. 1 OAHU.JWI-45 metaG | ecosystem: Host-associated > Annelida > Digestive system > Unclassified | place...
GTGGGGAAACCCAGCCTGAACGCAGCACAGCCCTATGCTAAGGCAGAAGGCAGAGTGTTTCTTCTGGTACCGGCCTACCCGGGTTGTCCCGGAACAAAGGCCGTTAAACGGTTGTTGTTGGTTGGTTGGTAATTTTATGTTATTTCTGTATCTGTTTCCGTGCAATTTATTACCTGGAATAGAATAGAGTAGATTCACTCCGTCTCTTGGCCAGATGTCGTAAAAGGTGACTAAACCATGCACCCCTCAACCTCTGTGGCCTCATCCTATTAGTGATGACAGTCTGGAGTAAAGAGGGAACATTAACACAGCTGCTCTAGTTACTATAGCACAGTGCAATACTCTTGTTCTAGGCAGCTTATAGGTCCAGCAGATTGGGTTTTTGTCACACTGGGACCCTTATGCTGTGATTAGCCTAGAGGCAGTTGCCTGCAGTTCATATTGTAACACGGTGGAGTGGTTCTAGTGGGATTGAAGCCTCTCTCAGTGGCCAAATGGCTTCCTTCAGTGCTTTGACACTGTTGGTTGGATCATCTGACCTGTAAAAATCGTCCTTGAAATGACCTATAAAGTGTCGAATGGGACGTTAAGCCTCTACTCACTCACTCCAATGAAAATTTCTCTGTTAGGACAAGCATACACTGTACAGTAACTGTGTGTCTTGCCGCTGGTCACTCTAGGTGTAAGCGTTGAATGAAGAGTTTGTATTTGTATTTGTTTATTTTGCTTTATTGCTGTACAGATTACCAGTATTCACAGTAAAATTATTATTTGTCAGCAATTCAACTCTTATAGATTTTACTCTGTCTGTTGCTTACTGTCTGAAATGTGTTGATGTAGGGACCGAATTCCTATATTCATCGCATGCATGGACACTGCTAAGTGCAGTTGTTGAGGGTTCCAGTGGTCGCAAATTTATTGATGTCATGAGAGATGTTTTCCATTCTCTTGGCCTTGAGAATACATATTTGGATGAGGATCAGCCTATTATTCCACATCGATCGAGGTACACGTGACTTGCTGTAATTATTCATCGTTGTAAGTAAGTACGAGAATTTGTTCAAGGTGGATAAAAACAAATTGACAACTCAATCAATAATTTTATAATAATAGTTTTGACCTACATCTAGTGTCTTAAACGTAGGATGACTTAAAATTGATTCTGCACCCTGTCAAACATATGTATCTTCGGCAGATACGTATTACGTACTGTAAATTAACCTTACATGCTTCATATGTGTGGTGTGGTAGTCGCAAACGACCTGTCACTTAGCGGAGTTATGTTGCAGTGTGTTGTTTAGTTCAAGCTTACAAGAAAAAATGAAGAATTCTTATTATGGTTCTACAGACTTGATGCAAGCCAAATGCCATTTTTGATGCCAGTCCATGACCTATAACTGAACTGAAATAGTTTCTTGGTTCTCCTGAAAATCAGTAATATCAATAAGAAATTAAACTATGTCTGAGCGGAGCACATGCTTTTTTTGCTGTTGTGACCTTGATATTAACCCCATGACCTTGAAAGTCTAAGGTGACCTAGATATTCTGAAAATGTACCTTCACACGAAAAATGAAGTTGCCAGGTTAAGGCATTTGAAACTCCTAATGGTGGATGAGATATATATGGTAAATGAAAAAAATACTTAAATAGCTCTCAAGGTCAAAGGTCAAGGTCAAATATTACCAACTTCCAACCACTTCTAGCGTTCACCATGAAACATATTCCTACCAAGTTACATCAATTTCTTGTCAGTAGTTTTCGAGATTTTGTGCAGAGAGACAGACAGACGCCACTAAAAACAATGCCAGCTTGCAGCATAGCTTGTGCTCAGGCAATAAACATGGCATGTGGTGGGTGATGATTGTTCTTGTACATTGATAACAGTAACTTATGTTATTGACAATGTGCAGGTATTATGTGATGGACAAGCAGAAGCAGCGACTTGTCAATGCGCCATACGTTGATAACTCATATAAATGGGCTGGAGGGGGATTCTTGTCCACTGTCCATGATGTCTGTCATTTCGGCAATGCACTGCTTTATAGTTACCAGTGGACACCTCAGACAGGGCGGCCCATTGGTATTCTTCATCCTGACACAGTACAAATGATGTGGTCGCCAGTTCCTCGTACTCTATGCGGTTGGGATGCTGATGCCTCGTATGCGATGGGATGGTGTGTGGTGCCCCCCGCTGTCCATGCTGGATATGCCCGTAATCAGCGAATGTACGTGAGTCATACGGGTGGTGCAGTTGGGGCATCAAGCGTGCTGCTTATCTTGCCTCGTCGAGACACATCGAGTGAAGCCATCGAGAAGTCATTACCACGTGGAGTGTGTGTTGCTGTAATTGTCAACAAGCAATCAGTTGGACTAAGCAAGACTGCCCTGACAGTTGCCAAGTTGTTTGACTGTGTGCAGCAACCACTGAAAACTGAACATATTTAGTTCCTAGGCATTTACAATAGGCAAGAAGGCAACATGGTTATATCGCTGTTTAATTCCAGGCCAGCCCGGGTCGAGCCGGAGGCCCGGCCAGCTGCAGCCATAGTAAACTCGCCCCAGCGCGTACTGGGATGCCGCTGACTAGTGTGCAGTTTATAAGTGTGACGGAAGTAGTCACGAAAAGGCGTAACGAAATTTTTTTTTGCGAAGGCCTCTGAAGCTGAAATTTGGACACGCATTCGTCGTCGGTATTTGACGTTTTTTGCTGGTCTCCATTTTGAAAATGAGCCAGGATTGTACAGAGTTAGATGCTGCCGAATGTCGGCGAAACACACCGTTGTGTGTGTCTAAAAGCAAGCAATGGCAGAAACGCTATAGCCATGTGATTGGTTGAGCTAAAAATACAGTCTGGCCGGCTGTTCCAACATCCTCCTGCCACCATTCTTAACTATCACTTCACTCAAACCACACTTTTATTTAAGATTTCTAACACTAAAAAGAAGAATTAAAAATTATAATACTAGTCAAATTCTTCTTTTTTAGTGTTAGAAATCTTAAATAAAAGTGTGGTTTGAGCGAAGTGATAGTTAAAAATGGCGGCGGGAGGATGTTGTAACAGCCGCTTCCAATGAGCTCCGCTGTCCGTCAAGCGCCTGGAGTTTAGGTTTCGTAATGGGTTATATGCACTGAAATGCTCAGTACAAGGCGTCTTCAGTATTAAACTGTTTGATGGTGCTCGTTAAAGTGAAGTTCTTTCCATGCCCAATCTGTTGACACTATCCCGATCAAGACACTGGCTTACACTGCCACACTTAGTCTTACACATAGGAATCTTGTGTCACAAGTGCATAGTAGTTAGATAAAATAAGTACGTGTACATGAAACTTTAACAAGATATCATCATTCTTTGTCAAAATTGTAAGAGCTATAATATGCATTGCACTGAATGTAGCCTTAGGTGCCATTTTTTATTGTTTGGCACTGTGTGTGCATGTGATATGTGATGCATCAGTATTTTTATCTGCAAGTGTTAAGCCGTGAGTGGAGCAATGCAGTACTAATCAATACTGAGTATGAAGTGCCAGCTGCTGTTGCTTTTTGCTTTCTAGGTTTATAGGTATTACATTGGTTTGCCATTAGTCATAGTGACTTGTTTTGCTAGTATTTTTGAATAAATTAGAAAGCTTACTTTTTTGTGATAAATTAGTTTTCTATGAGTAGTGTCGTATTATAATTTGACATTCATTTCATTGTGTACTTAAGCAATTCAGGAGTTCAGTGTAATATAACGTTTTCATTGCAATTGTCTGAGAGTAACAGCACTACACATTTAATACTTGTTGGTTCCTACATTCTCTAGTTGAACTATAGGGGGAGTGGCGGTGGAGTAGTGGTTAGTGTGTCCGACTTGGGATCAAAAGGTCCCAGGTTCGATCCCTGGGTGATGCTAAAAAGTGAATGCATGTTTGTAAATATTTGCCACTATTAAGTTGTGTCTTATGTTATATCGTGTTTGATTGTTGTTTCGGTTTGTACAATTGTTAATTTAATGCAGCGTGTGCTAAGCTGTATATGTTATGTTATGTTCAACTTCATACGATGATTTGTGTTATATTATATGCACTGTCCTGCGTGGCAGATATTGTGTAATCCAGCATTCGTGCTGCAATACAAATAAAACCATTATTATTATTATGTTAAGTTGCCAGTATTCTGAATTTAACAAGGATAGTCACAGTGTTTTGGTTATCAGATTGATATAAAACTGAATATTGTAAACAAAATGCAAAATAGGATTTTCTGCTATGCATGATATTTGTTCGTTTGCAGAATTGAACATTACTGATTTAAAGATGATTGTTGGTAAACTGTGGCTATGAAAAGTCAATAAACTGTCTGAATATTAAGGCATCTACATAGTATTGTACATCCACGAAATATGTGCTAACTAGGATGATAAATACCAAATCAAGCTGACGCCCTTGATAGAACTAGTAGGATAGGACTAGGATTTAGTGCAGGAGTCTTCAACTTATTGAAGTTTGTGCTTTCACACGAAGAAGAAGAAGAAGGACGTAATTTTTTTCATAATTTCACTAGTGTGTACTGTACCACGCAATGCTGCAGAAACTGGAACATAATACTTCTGGGTACATCTTGCAGATGGACAACGGCTGAATGCATTGGTAGTTAAATGCTACAAAGTGAAGTCTGAGAAGGCCGAAAAAATACTAGACAAGATTCAAAGGAAATTGCCATGTCCTGTGACGAAGCACAATAGCTCTGCGTAGACCTAGAAGTTTGGCGTCGACTCGATAATTCTGTCCTCGACATGGGCTGGACGATGAGCACCAAGGGTCAAGAACTGGAGCAAACGCAATAATATGTGTCAACTTTAGTACACGAATGTCAACACCAAGGTCCATACTCTATGTCAACACGGGTTATGGTCATATTAAAGCCAATAAATATTCTAATTATTTACTGGTTTTAAATTAATCACAGGCCTACACATAGCACGTTATGTTATGTTGACGTTCAGTATTCAAGATGGCGGAGGTATATTTGGTTATTGTTTTACATTTAAAGTTGCGTTTTATCGCATGCATGTGAAAGCAAACAACATTATCAGCCATTCACTGAAGTTTAAGAGGCGCAATAAGAAATGTAGGATTCACCGGATTTAATTTTACTATTACTTGCTAACCCTAACCCCAATCCTAACCTAGCCTTAACGCTACGGGTGAATTAACAGATAAGTAACGGGCAGTGTTACTATTGCGCCTCTTAATTTACAGTCTTGCTTATTTTTATTTTAGAGTGCTGCAGATATTGAACGAAATGCTTATTTGATAGTATACTGATGCTTAGCCATTTTCGCCTCACGCCGTCGCAGAGCGCGCTCTGTTGAAACTACTGACTATTCGTAGCCATTCGTAATTGGTCATACTAAAAGACCACGGAACACCACGAGTCGTAATGAGCGTTAATTAGGCAGACGTTTAAGTGACCCATCGCCTGACCAGACGGACAAGTTGTTTGACTGTGTGCAGCAACCACTGAAAACTTAATGCTCGAACTGCCCCGTCGTCTGTCTTCTCGCACATTCCACGATAATTAGTGCTTATGAAATTTAGAGGTAATAGGTGACCCATGGTCAGTTAGCGCGAAAACACGACGGGGCAGACGTCGGCCTAATTAGCGCTTGAGCTGTCCCGTTGTCTGTCCCATTGTCCTGTCATCTTTTAGTAGGACCAGACCATTCGTAACATTTAGTAGTCTTTATTATATTTGTGGCATAGGCATATTTTGTCAATGTCGATGATTACTGCACGCTCTCCCTCTCTCTGGAATAAGCTATCAGCTTCCTTTCGCCAACCTGCTGATCATCAGTCTCCATCACTATTATTTCGTCTCTTACAGACCAGTTCACAATGCATTCTGCACCTCTTTCTCTTCCACTCACAGCTTAAAATGTACCGTTTATGGAAATCTTTTTCTCCATAGTCTTCTGTCTTTCCCTTCTACAGACTGATATCATGGAATCTGGCCCTTCTAGTGTTGTGCAGTCTTTGACAAGTGAAGCAGATTGAGCTAGCCCAGCTGGCTTTTTGCTGCACTGTAATATAGTCACACTCTGGGCTTGCCATTTGAAAATGAGAGGCGATTGAAAAATTGATCATGCTGCTTAGGGTAGGCGATCGATTACATTTGGACTTGGATATCATTGTATTTGTTAAACGTATGTCACTCATCAGTCACCCATAGTGAGCGCCTAACAGGATTCTTGAGCGAGTTAATGAACAGACGAAAACAAAACACGCCTTCACAGTTTGAAAACAAGTATTACATTAAAGAACAGAAACAGACAAGAGCTCAGCCATTGTTGAGATGGCTGCGTGTAACGTTACACAAGTTCCCATCTCAGAACCCACCGTTATTGAGATGGCCGTGCATAACGTTACACAAATCGAACAGTGAAAAGATGGGGTGCCTCAGTTCCGTGGGCAGAAAATTGAAAGAGAAGCGGTTGTGAATCGATGTAATGCGGAAACTGAAAAGGGCTGTGCTGCGTTCAGACTGGGTTTCCCCACCTCCTCTCTTCTGGATTTTTATGGAGCAGGGGAAGATAATGGAGGCAGAGGTACCGACAGTCCGGGCGCCCCCACCCTCACAACCCCCAAGGTTTTATACAGACTGGAGCCCTTCCTGCCGCCCAACCAACAGCGTCAAAGCACTGAAGGCTGATGTGAAATATCGTAAAATAACTAAATAAAAATTATGCGGTTTAAGGTAATTCAAGGTTACCACTTTCGGTACGAATGTGACTTCCTATTTACTGAATAGTGAGTAATACAAGCTCACGTCCTGTCTTGCACTGTTTGCAGAATATAACAGCGGAAAAGCTCATGCACTCATTCGAAGTGAAATCGAAAATTCGGAATGTGAAATTTGGTGTCACAAAATTAGACACGTTGTTCTATCGTATGGTGCAACGGATATTCTGATGGGTCTGTCGTGAATTGTTTAGGTGTAACACAGGAACGTGACAGACAAACAGACAGATGTTCTGGTAGTAAATGATATGCTTAACAACGTTGCGTGGTCAGTACCAGACAAACAACAGACTACAAGTAACATAGTCTAACAGGCAATGCAGTTGGCGATAAGTAAGCAAGCCATTAACTCTCCTGCATGTGTATAGCTTAGGCTTTTAAAACCATTACTGTCAAAACGTGCTGTTTTGTAAGTTGCAGCATAATTTACGACGTCGGTAATCGTTTGCACTCATTTGCACTCATACAGCCAAAAATTATACGCCCAGTGAGTAGGTAATTCAAGGTAATTCGATCGAAAAATCGATCGCCCGGCGGGCGTTTAGGCGATCGATTTAGATGACTGATTGATCACCTCGAATGGCAAGCCCGGTCACACTTACTGGCTGTTTTATTGAAATCAAGTAGTACTTAAAATTTTCAGTCTTACCCTGACTGTACTTATTGTGTTGATATGCATGTTACTATACATATTGTCATTTTCAAACTTGTTGCATTTTGCATTTTATGATCATATCTCTGAAATCGAAGTGTATGTTTACACTATGCATGGTTGGCTGGGTATACAATATTGACATGTCAGGCTTCTGATTTTCTTTTTGTGAACACTTAGCAGACTTGTGGCATATTATAATGAAATGATTGAAATCTCCAGTTTCTGTCGAGTGTCACAGAAAAGATTCCACTGTTTGCTGTTTAATCATACATCATACAGATACTAACTAGTTAACATTTGTGAATGTGTCGCTAATTACATTCCTATAACATATGACCATTGTAGACTGCTGCAAGTGGGTCAAGCAGCCCTGGAACTGGTGTGTTACAAATCACATTGTTATATGATTATTAACTGCAGAGTTAAAGTGATATCAACAAACTGTTATGAACAGGAAACACTCATGATTTAGACACATCAGTGATGTTTACTGTTTTACTGTTTACAACATGCAAACTCGACCCCACATTAATTTGCGGCATTCCACTGCAGTGATCAACAGACTCTAGTGTTTGTGATTGTGACTCTGTCTTTTTTGTCTGGCTGTCTGTTTTGTGCATGCTTTTATGCATTAACTGTTGAAATGAATTCTTTTTTACATTCAAACATTTTTAATTTGGGCTAAATAAGAGTACCAACCAGCTAATAAACTAGCAGATTCAGCAGATGATACCTGAGGACTTTTATATATTCGTTATCCATTTTCATATTCATCTGTATTACAGATGATATGGAAACTGCACTACACTCATTCTGAAATCCTGAATGTGATGTACACAACTTGGCTGTCTCTTAAATGGACAGTGTTTTAGTGTCTTTTTGTCTGTCCATTGGTATGAAAGTTCTTAAAAATTGCTGATGACATTATTAATGCAGGTGTGAATGTGTAATGCAGATACAGATGTTGATTTTGATCCAACAGCAGACATGTTGGTTCATGACTATGATGATGAACGGACATTGGATGAAGAAGAAGCAATGAGTAATGAGGAGAGTGTTGCCAATGAACTTGATGACTTACAGAAAGTGAGGATTATCATGATAGTAGTGATGCTGAAAAATTAATTATTATTACTAATATTATTAAGTGTAGGTTTTAACATGGTCTAGTTATAGCATGGTCTACAGTGGATTATACGAGTGTAACTAGTATAATCCATTGTAGACATGTTATAACCAACTTATTGCTTGCTGTGACAAATGTCTGTCCGTCGGTAGCAGCGAAGAGAATGGCGTGAAGCATGATTGTTGATCACCGACGACGGTGGTCGCATCGCACTTTGTCTGGAATGAGTTTATGGGCAGTTGTAGCACTCCAGAAACTGTTGAAAGATAGGCATCGAACGTAGGGCATGCATAATATGATCTGTGTAACATTTTGATATTCAAGCTTTATGAAAGACACCTTTGTCTGGTTATGTTGAAATGTGTTGCGTTGCGTTGTTTCTGCCAGCTAGTGATGTACTAGGTGCAGCCGTTTATTCAGAAAATATTTGAAGCTTACATGGACATTACACATTACTTTGTTAGTACTGCTGATGTTAATACAAACAAGATTGCCTTACAGTTGAAGGCAGATCACACGTGTATTTTTTATGCTTTCACCATGTAGATAGGCTCTGGAGACATTATTGGGTATGTTTGTGAGTTGGCACGGTGTCTGTGCATCTGTCCATCTCGATGTCCTGAAACAGTAGAGGTGATCACAAATTTGTACAGAACTTGTGCAAATGGGCACAGACTGAGGTGTTCATGCCTTTTAAATGCATTTCAGCTGTCTGCTGTGTCCTTATACTTAACCCCATGACTTGTTGATGTGTGCATAAATCTAAGCTGTCTGTTTTGTCAACAGCATGTCTGTCATTCTCCATATTCTGCATATTTGAGTTGCTGTTTATCGGATCTGATATGGCTGTGTTGTGGTGTTGCTACCAGGAGGGTGAGATGCCAATGGAGGAGCTGCTAGCAATGTATGGCTACGGCAGCTGCAGTCAGCAGCCTTTGCCGCCACCATCAGATGCTGCTGCTGTGTCTAACTCAGCTGACTGCAGCATGGCCAGCAGCAACAGCAGCAGTGATGCTGAGGATGATACGGCATCAGCTGGGATACCTGCTAGTGAGGACGGACATCTGAGGAATGGCGGCACTGGAATCATAGCCAATGGTGCTGATACAGCACTGGTGCACACTTCACGTCTACTTAGATGTGAGCATTGCATGACATATAGTGTTGACATTAGTGCTCCTTTGTGAGACTTTCAGAGGGATACACAGATGTCACACATGTGCAAAGAAATGTTGCATTCTGTATACAAATTTGTTTAATTTAGTGCAAGTTTGCAGTTGTTATTTCAACATTTTTATATGTCTCACTTTTTCCTGGACACTAAACTCAGTATACTGTTCGGACTGCATTTGAATGAAGTTTCTATATGTTGCTGTTAGATCATTTTGCAGGCTTGTGTTAGAATCTATCTCATGCCTCAGATGCTGCTTAGAATAATAGTAGTGATTATTGTTGCATTTTGCCATTACAGCTGTTTTACACATCTAGGTTATGTGTTTGAAAGGATTTCACATGTTCAGTAATGCATTGTTGATTGAAATGCATCAGCTGATGACATTGCGGCCAGTTCAGATGATGAAGATGATGACGAAGATTACGACCCTGACAATGATGAGTACTGGAAGAAGGTTGGTCTTCATCAGCTTGTTGATACGTCTGTCACTGTTGGTGATAGAACTTGTGGCTCACAAAAACTGCTTTTGTACCTGGCTTCAACGGTGCAGCATTTGGTAGTTTACACTTTACACTAGCTAGTTGATGGCATGTTTTTTAATTAAAAAATTTCAGCACTTATGGATGTTTGGTTTTTGTTGACTTTTATTGCATTGCATAGGTAGCAATGTGCAGTGTAGGCTTGTCACTCACTATCTTGGTTAATATTGATTAGTTGGTTGGCTTTCTGTAGCTATGGTTTACAGTGCTGCCTTTTTAGGCTGCATGACCTATAAAGTGTCGAGTGGGACGTTAAACCTCTGCTCACTCACTTTAGGCTGCATCAAATGCGTGAGATACGTATTGTTTTTACCGATGATTGCCGTGTCTGTCTGTCAGTCTGTCTGTCACTCGACTCGGCTTCACTGTGCAAAAAATGGCTGAACAGATCAAGATGCTGTCTGGGTTAACACTGCTGCGGGCCCATGGAACATTGTGTTAGATAAGTAAGTAAGTAAAGTAGACAACTTATATAGCACTATAAGCAACACAAGCCACCTCAAGAGCACTTCACATCAAAAGTCATGAATGAATGCTGGATTACACAATATCTGCCACACAGGACAGTGCATATAATATAACACAAATCATCATATGAACATAAAATAACATACGCAGTTTAGCACAGTAACATACACACTGCCAAATAGCGGTGCAAGTCTTACTTGGTGCTGTAAATTGACAGTTGTACAAACAGAAACAACAATCAAACACATAATATAACATAAGACACAACTTAATAGTGGTAAATATTTACAAATATATGTGATAAGTGAGGTAAACTGTTTTATGCACGTGGTGCAGCGACAGTGAATGCATGGTCACTGATGGTAGATGGGGTGTTGGAGAGACTTTTGCCAATTGTGGACTCACTACATATCTCAGGAATGGCTGAAGCTAGAGACTTCAAATTTTGTGTGCTTATACAGGGCTGGGAACTGTAACGAAAACTGTGCAAGTGTGTCATAGGGGGTTGAGGCGGGTGACATGACCTACTTTTGAATTTTGTGATACCTCGTATCTCCAGAATGGCTGAAGCTAGAGAGTTTTGCACATGCAGTATGTGCACTGTGCTTTGCATTCAATGCAGCCTTTGCAAAATTACTTTGGCCTTTTGCTATTAGTGCTTAATGAAAGAAGTACAAGTCATTGAAAGTGGTTTAGTTGTAATATATACTGTGTATTCACATACCGTGTGTTATTATTGTCACATTATCGTCATTGTTATCCAGAATGTAAACAAATGACCTAGGTGTGCTGCAGGTACAACAAATAATAATTAAATTTCTTGTGACAGAAGGTGTTCCAAGTGCTGAAATTCAGCACAGACTTGCTGTAGTATTCAAGGATGACTATTTGTCACATTCATATGTATTTAAACAGTGTGCTCGTTTTCACAATGTATGATGGTCATCAGTTAGTGATGATGTTCATATTGGCGTGCCATATACAGCTGTTACAGCCGATAGCATTAATAGAGTTGATAACTGCGTTCACGAAGACAGATACGACATTTTGTGAGATTGCAGCTGAATTGAGCCTGGCCGTCAGTTTTATTGAGAAAATTAGTCCGTAGCATATTAAATTCTGGAAATTGCCAGCTAGATGAGTGTAATAGTTTATCAGGATAATGCGCACCCCTCATAAGGCTCATCTCATTACACAGAACTTGCCAACATGGATTGGGAGGTGCTGACACATTTGCTGAACAGCCTAGATCTGGCACCAAGTGATTTCCACTTGTTTGGATCTCTGAAAGAATCACTGGGTGGAATTAAGTTTGCAAACAGTGATGCAGTGCAGCCGGCATATGTCCACATTTTCTGAATGGTACTTTCTTGTGATTTCTGTGCTGCAGGCTTCACACAACCTATTGAGCACTGGGGACATTATAGTAAACGGTAGTCATAGACAGGTGGCAGAGACACTGTCAGGTGTGACTGGTGCCGTTATCTGTCAGTTATCTCTGAACTGGTGGACGAGATATGAGGACTGTGGATCCACAGAATTTTCGGATCTGCAGACTAACAGCAAATCTATTGCAGTTTGTGCATACAGTGCAGCAGATGTGCTCTGATGCAAATCCTATTTATTGGCCAGAATTTTTGTCTTTTTATTACTGCTAATAGTAGCCAGGCCTGAAGTGTTATAAGCACATCGTAACGAAATGCACTATTTTCTAGGTGCCTCATAATACAGTTTGTCATTTTGTAATAAAGGATGGTAATAGGAGGAGTAGGCATATAGGGAACACACACCGTACCTGGACTGCATGTCGACCCAAGAAGGTATGATTTTGCCGTAGAAGCGGATCACTGGTGAAAACCGCGGCCTGCTGCGGACTCGAAATTTAAGAATCCACATTTCACACATCCCTGATACTTCAGGAGAACATGCCTGTCGGTCACTTCTGTCCCTCCCTCCCACCCACTAACTCACCTGACATGCATTGTAAC
>Ga0126335_1001652_pt1 | contig 12729 bp, 5 predicted proteins | sample OlaspJWI45metaG_FD_108409 | JGI IMG/M metagenome (GOLD analysis project Ga0126335, IMG submission 108409) | Marine gutless worms symbiont microbial communities from Oahu, Hawaii - Olavius sp. 1 OAHU.JWI-45 metaG | ecosystem: Host-associated > Annelida > Digestive system > Unclassified | place...
CGGTATGACGAGTTATGCTTAACAAATTAGCCATAGTTACGCGGACCGTAGACTACGTAAAGGTAGAGGACACTTGAGCCTTTTCGTTAGGAAATTTTTATTGCGGAAGCGCTCAGGTATGGCTGGTTTTGTCAATTGATCACAGAATTTTACATCTCGACACGTGCGTATATCCACTAATGGAAGGATTCATACCAGTTTGTCTTTCCAGCCGAAGCTGGTCCTTATTTTAGTCATTTTACCTACCACAGAAAGCCTATATCTACTTGTCTATAGACGAATGACGACCCGTCGTCATTCGTCTATAGACGTTTAATCAGATGTCCGCGTGTCGGATTGACCTACGGGTCGGGTCCAGATTTTTGGAAATTTGGCGGGTCGGGTTGGGTCGAAAATTCTACAAATTAATTTTACCGCTCATAGTGATCCAAACTTGTTCGTGTTAATTCACAATTACAGTGTCCAATTCACAATGCTTAATTTTGCCGTCTTTCATCATTTATGCGTCATATATGCGTTCTCGTGCACGTTGTGTTTACATTGTTGAATATATGGGCGGTTATAACACTCCAGACACTGTCTTGAAAGATAGGCGTCGAAAGTAGGGCATGCAATAAGGTGTTAATGCCATATTTTGCTATATTTTGACTTTTGGCGTCATTAAGAGTTGGTCGGGTAGGGCCGATCACAAAAAATTCAGTGACGTCTCTGAGCTTAACAGCCACACGATGAAACTTGGTCTGTGAAAAAAAATTCCGTAAGTAATGCACAACAGACATGGCCTACATGTACAGTATCGGACTATGGCCGAATCAGAGCATTTTACCGTAGGCCTAAATCCAAAAAAACTTCCACATTTTTTAGTCTACTGTAGTTTCAATAAACGTTAGCTGATTTCTACAAAAAGTAAATAAGCTGAAGAAATTTGCAACGTACTGATTATTGTCCACCTCACCTACAAACCGTTGCTACTGTATGGGAAAAATATGAGATGCACAAACTTTTAACAATATAAGTTGCACATTACTGTTGCACAAACTAAAATACCCAGTTTTTCCACACAATTATTGTCCAGCAAGGCCTAAATATCACAGCAAGCGTTCACACTAGTTTCTTTCAGACACGCAGCTCGGCCTGAAGCTAGGCTATTCCGTTAATAACATCATCCACAGTGCTTTGTGAGAAGCTATTTCCAGTGTCTATTAAGCATCGTCTCGATCCATGACGAACTGGCATCTAGTACACATGATTCTGCCACTTATGACAAATATTCAATATTTAACAACACTAAGATCAGAGCTAACTAGAGGTCACAACCCCAGACCAACGAAGTTAGGAGCTTCACACTGCAGTAGCTCAGCTGTCTGCCGTGCATGATGTGCTGGCACACTGTCTTGCTAGAAGACGTCAGCGTCAAGACGACAATAGCACAAGTGGGTGACAGCATCTCTTGCATCGATACAATATCACACAATAATATGCAACAGTAAAAATCTTTCATCAATCATATCTTATCCTCAAGTTTTGAAGTCAATTTAACAGCTCCACTGACAGAGCAAATTTGCCAAAACCACAAATTAATTTTTTCCGAGGTAATGTAGCAACTATATGCAGGTAAACTTGCCATATCAGTACTTGTGTTGAAAATTTCTGCAGTATACTCTATGCCAAATTTTATGGAAATCCGTCGATGTTTGTAGAAACTACAGTACAACAAAAACGTGGACGTTTTTTGGAGGACGGTGATTATTATAGTAGTTGTATATGGAAAATGTTCGAATATTAAATATATTTGACTGTTTAATTTCCGCTTATTTTACCATCGTTTTTTGTTTTGGTCGTTCTGTCCTATAGAAATAGGCCTAAGTAATAGAATACTTGACTAAGCTTATTGTTCATTTGTGCTATTGGTTTTGACCTTGGGAGTTCGGGCAGCTGCTGTAGTTGAAGGTATAGTTTATCTGCCGTGCGTCACATCCTGAATTGGGAAAAATATATAGCTTCACAATGTCACATGACCGTCAGTTTATCTAGATAAGTAGGCTAGAGTCAGACCTGAGTGAGTGCATCGCAAACTTCGCAAAGCTGCACCTTGCCATTCTTGCGGATGATTTGCAATGTTATATGAGCTACTGTGATGAGCAAACTCATTTTATGCATTTCATAATTTCTGTTTTACAGACTTTTAATCTGGCTATGAAACTGCGGCTGTGATTTACCATATCTAGGCCTATAGTAAAACGATGCGGCTATTTGCTAGTCTGTGAGTGGATATTTTTTTGCAATCAAAGCTCTGTACAGCCTATGTAATATCCTGTGTCATTAGCTGTAAATGCGAAAAATAATTAAATATAACGAGTTGTTTCTCAAGTGTAGGCCTAGCGATAATTTTAAGCGAACCTTAATAGTTTTGAATTGTTGTCAATATAAATTAGCCTGTTTGTTGTTTGGACTTTGGAGAAGTCCTGAAACCACCAGATAGGTCTTACTTCCAAGTCGACTTGAGGACGAGTTGACTGCCACTCAGTAGGCCTACTAAGTAAATCTTTACAATAAGGTATGTTTAGAATATGTGCAGCTATCATTCAGACTGTAGAATCGTGTGCTGACAGATGCGAGAGTTGTGGAGGTGTGTCAAGGGCGTCCATTTCGTCTCACATGTGCACAAGGCAGTGTCATACAACTGCAGTCGATACGACTTGTTGACTCGAGATGTTTGGGCTCCAGCAACTGCTGTCCTCGTCCTAACGACTGCTCCGCTTCGCCAACTTCAGGACATCGACGACTGGCGCACGTCAGCTGCGATGGACAGAGATCGTGTTCTCTGGCGACTGAGAGGAGAAAAATTCCTTGTGGACACTTCGGCTTTCCAGTCAACAACGACTATGAGAGAATAATCTATCTGTGCATTGGTAAGAATGAAATAACATACTGTTAGTCACTAGTGCTCCACTGCTGCTGTGCTCATTCACAATAGCCTGCACTATGTTAGGAAAAGAAAGCCACCAATTTCAAATCATGTCAACCAAAAATCGATTGCTATAATTAATTTCTTTTATTACTGTAACTTCTAGCAAAACCACACAATAGCGAATTTTCACTGCAGTTTAAACATTCATGCTATTAACACTAAGTTCAAATTTTTATACAGAGGTTACAATTCATAAATCACTTAACAAAGATGTAACGTCTGTTGTCATATGGCTGAATATTAATATTTCCACTACACTATGCCCGTTGCATAAAGTGGGATGTCTTCATTTTTTCGGTACTTACGGATTTGCAAACTTTTCCAGTGCAGACAGTTGATGTTTCATGCACATAATGCACGCCGTTTGCGGGTTTTTCTCCGATTTTTGTACGTATATATTTTTAATGTACTTTTGTTTGTGTGGAATCCTGCTTGGCAGATGCACGTTAGGCCATTAATTAAATTGCATCGACGTCCCATGGCTGTTGAATGCTGATAGTCGTAAAATAAAAAAGTTAATTATAATAATCATCTTTATTCACCAATAATGGTAGACAGCAGCAGATAAACGGAAAAAAGTAGCCCATACTTGATTACCGAGCGTAGGGTTCCGGAGCTGATCCCGGTTCTCGGCAGTCAGCCTGCAGGTGATGTGAGTCATAAACCCGGCGGCAGGCTGCCATTACTTTCTGCCAGGCCTGCAGTTATCCCCGCAACCTTGAAGCGGGCTGCTACCAATTTTGCTGCTTGGTGAACAGAGGCACAATGGGTGTGAACAGTTTGCCTAAGACTGTTACTCGACAACGTCGCGACTGCGATTTGAACCCATGCCCTTCCGAGCCTGAGTCCATCACGCTAACCACTCGGCTACCGAGCCACCCTGATAAAGGGAAAAAATAAACTAAAACTTAACTAATAACAACGAATTAGCGATAGAGCCTAATTCGTCCTGTATATTTTTCAAAAACAATTTAATTGAGTAAATATTTAAGAAAAACTTATGTTACTGTATTTATTGATAGTCGTAGGGACTATAGGCCTGACCCATACTAGTCATTACTTGATGCATTAACAATATCACTTTTGGTAGAACTGCCGACAGTCACGTCAAAATCAACTCCAACCACCAGCACTGCTAGCACGACCACAACCACTCCTGCTATTACTACTACTACCGCTGCTGCTGCTGCTGATGATGATGATGGTGGTGCTGTTCGGATGACTTCAGACGCTCGTGTTACGACGTCAGTTACGCCTCACCACCTGACAACCGTTGCCATGGACGCTCAGGTTGCCACGTCAACGAATGATCAGCTGTTGCAACCACGCGCAGTCGCTGAATCTTCTCAGTCGCATGTCGGCAGCTTCTGTACGCACAGCTCATCTTGTTGTTCACTGTTTCTCTGTCTCCCTTTCCTGATCTCTTTGCTTCGGTCTATCCATCTACACATTTCTTCAACTTCACTGTTTCCCATACGTTTTGACGTATTTGTTCACTTGTTGATGGCGGTTATACACCGAGTCTCAAAAAACTTCCTACTTTGTAATTGGCGCTAACGTTTTCGAGCCTTAACCGATTTTCAAAAATTTTCACTGCTGGAAAGAATATGAAATTTGCTATAATATTTGTTAATATTTTTCAGCACACCTTAAGTATGTTCCATGGGAACTCAAAAGTTCAAATTTGCTGTAAATCTCGAGGAAAATGCAAACAAATTAGAACGATTTTTCCATGCACCCATTTACTGCATTTCACTTACTTACTTGTAACTTACTACTTCAGTTTCTGATTTCTATTAAATATTCTTTAAAATAGCAGATTATTTCATGTAAACAGGCGTAAATGTTAACAGTGCCCTGTACACTAAGCATGCGACTACTGTACGACTTCTCAAGCAAACAACACCTCTTTCATTTGGGCAGATCTGTAGCCATCGAACAGTCCTGAGCTCAGTCTGGTCGGATGTGATATGGGTCGTCCAGCAGAAAATTTATCAGTCGCAGGTGAGCAACATTTACGAAAAGAAGCAGTGATTTTCGAAAATAAGCAGTGATTGCTGAGCGTTTGACATAGCAAAGGGCACAGCATCATTGAGAATGCAGTTGATAAGTGGCGGGATCGTCTGTAATCACGCATATGGGCAAATTATGGACACGTGAGCAATGAAGTGTTTCTTTTTTTGTCACACTTGATACGACGTTTAAGTTGTATCTGTGGTAATGTTTAACAAATTCGAACGTTTGACTTCCCAAGGTAACGCAGCAACATACTTAAGGTGAGTTGGTGAATATTAAAATATTTTGTATCAAATTTCGTTCTCTTTCCAGCGGTGAAAGAATTTTGAAAATCGTTTAAAGTTTGACATAGCTAGATCCGATTACAAACTGGGAAGTTTTTTTGAGGCACTGTGTAGTAGGCCTATGTCCGAAGTGTTTGGCGCCACGGTCGTGAAAATAAATGACGCCTCATTTAACATTTAATTTAGTCATTAGTGTGCTGCGTGTCATGCACGACTTCTTCCATCACTCATGTAGCAACCCCTATCAGGCCAAAAGCTGTGTTGTGGTTAGGTAAACAATATATTAGCAGAAATGACTGTCTACGTTAGTGATTCATCGGGCACCTGTCTTTCGTATAGGCATTAGGCACCTGTACGTCATAGGTCCTAGATAACTGCTATCGCCGTATCTGCGCACAGTAAATCAGTGAAAGTGCGTGCGTAAAGGAAAGTAGCGCTTCTTCGTGAGGGAACCTCACTGCAGAAGCGCTCAGGTATATGGCACGCATTGTCAATGGATCTCACAGTTTTACCTTCCATCTACGCGTAGGCCCTATATCCACGAATGGAATGAACCATATCTGCCTTTGCATTCGCAGCCGATAATGGTCCTCATTTACCGACACAGAAATGATAGGAGGCTGAGTTGGCCTCGGCTCCGCAATGATGAGTAAACAGTCTGCCCAGGAACGTATATCACAGTTGTTAGCTGTTCAAAACGTCACGCCTCACTGGCCAAATGGATATGAGTAGGTAGCGTGTATGTGTGTAGCGTTGACGATAGTCGAGCTGGTGGCTGTTATCGGCGTCGTGACTACAATCATGTTTGTCGCGCTCGTCTCCATCAACGTCTGCCTGTGTCGCCGTCTGATGCACCACTATCAACATCATCAGCAGCAACAGCAGCAAGATGGGATGAGGATGTCAGTTGAGATGATGAACAACCACTGCACTGCATCATCGTCATCTCATCACTGTACCACCGGTGCTGACGCGGTTGCTGATGATGGTGTTGAGTGGCGCTGCTCGGCGACGAACCACTACGAGACAGCTGACGACTGTCGCCGCTCGTCACCTGTCAACTTCTACAAGCCGCTGACGACAACTACCGACCACGTCAGCGACATCGACCAACTCTACGAAGATATTGACATCTATCTGACGCCCATCACTGAGCGTCATTGACACTGTAGTGCACGGTCTGCATGCTCACAATATTACAACATTTTCACTCGTAACTCGAATATGCTCTACATCTAGCGTGCATGTCATCGCCAGTGCGTCGCCACGAATTAAAGCGAGGAAGGAACTCGAGTGAAGGGGCATCACTTTTCCTATCACCTTGTGGACTTTGCCCTTCATTTCGTAGCGGGATGTGACTGGTCAGAATAGACTCTAGTAGGCGCGGCTAACTGGCTGCTAACGCTGACACTAATAGAACACTAGTCGTCACTTAGCTGACATCTCGAGCACTGTGTCTGTATTATACTGTCTGTTATTACACGTATGCCTATTTGATTGTGAGTCCACATATTGCTGGTCATTCCGATAACATCCTTGACTTTCTTTTTGAAGCTCTTTATTACTAAATTAGTGACAGTGTTGGGATTTCAACCCTGAGCTGATATTTTACAACTGATAAGTAAACATGGGGGATATATGCTCCATTCCCCTAAAGGTAGCGACGCCGTAGAGAAGGCCTAAGTGTGACATTGTGTTGTTAAATATAATATTGTACCGTTTGTAGTTGTACGTTGTCCGTTGCATGATAGACTGCTTGCTCTTGTTGACTGGTATTGAATCTATTTTGCCTTTAATTTCAATGCTACTACTGTACTATTCTTGACTAAAGATTTACGCGTGTAACTGGTATGCGTGAAGCATTGCTGTGTATGTTATCAAACGAACTGTTGAACTTCAAGTATAGTGGTAGGCCTATAGTGCAACAAAATGAATAATATCGATTTTTGGACCATTTTGCATTGGTCGCATGGAGTAGAATTTGGAGCAGCCTTCAATCATGAAGAACATTCCTATTCTGTGAGACAGGACCTGCTAGCTGCTGTTGTTGTATTGCACAACGTGTTAGGTCTACTGGTTTCAGTTTAATGTACATGCACCGAAACTTTAAAAAAAACGTTTTGTCAACGTTTTTAAATTACAACAGCGGTCCAAAGTTTCACACATTCGAGATCTGTTCAATGTCGGTCCAGTTCAGCTGTTGACATGCTAAAGAAGAGTACCGTATGTAGTTACTATGTACAAGTGCCGTGTGCTGGTGACGGTTGTATACACTGACTGCTGTATGTTGAACTGTACTCGCCAGGCCACCAATACTCACTCTGTACTATGAACATAATAGGCCTACAATCATTACAATGTACTATAGTATAGGCTATCGGTTAGGTCTGGGACATTAGTTACCCTGACAAAATGTCAGCGTCGTCTCCCGCTACTAAATACATCTATTAATCTTAAATTTCTAAGATGTGGCCACGTGAGGTGCTCGGTATCATGAAATACCATTTGCACGAATTAACAAATTTAAAGACTAATTTAACTTGTAGTACATATACAATTATACAGACTAGTTTTATGCTTTTATTGTCGTGTTATGCAGTGTCTGCTTTTCTGCATTTTTGTTTCCACACTGAAAATTAAGGCTACTGAGTGCTGTATAATGATATAATTAAATTTCAAATTTGTATCGTTTACTATTGCCCGCACTGCAATGCGGCTTTTCGCTTGATAACCACTCGAAAAGAGATTCCAATTTCTATGCAGTATTGCATAAGCCTTGATATCAGCAGGCCTATAGCACTACTATATCCGGATATGATTACTAAATTTATTGTTGCAAATTTTGTGTTAGGCTGCTTAAGTTCAACATTTATGACACCAACCTACTGTTAACAAGGCTATCGTTTGACTGCCATGTCGTATAAGAACAACATTTAGGCCTTGTATCCGATGTGATTGGCGGATATTAGATCCTAGCCCCAACTGACTGTACTAATGTCACGTGATCTGCTGCAGAGAGATTGAAGGTTCTTGCAACAACTGGACTGCGGGCTGTGTCTGACGACAATGATGTTAGCATGATGGTAAGTTCACATCTGCGCGATCCCAACAATGATTCTGACTTTGCAATATAGTTTCATACAATACATTTCCAGTTGGTTCTTCACTCACTTGGCTTTTTAGCCGTCGATAAAATGTTGCTTCTATTTCATTAACTCATACTTAACCCTACAAAACATTGTGATGGCTAACTTACGATCTCTATGTATAATTTTATCACTCACTGATGTAGCCGTGGACAGCGAGCATGTCCCAACCCCAATTTGTGCTAGTCACGAAAACTACCGTTGTCGAGATCCGAGAAAATGAAAAGAAGGCCCGCGGACAGATTTAGAAGTAGATGTGATGTCTGAAACTACACAACTGTGCATATTCCAGATGATATTTGAAATCAAGTAAAAATTCTAACACCTTTCTGAATGGCTGCTTTTAACCGCTCCCCCACTTCCCTCAAATATTGACAGTTTCTTTTACCGGGCCGATTGCATTGCTTTTCCTCCTGGCAACGCCATTTGCCATGAAAGATGCGACAAATAATTATAATTACTAGCAAGATTACAAAATAATCCACATCTCCCGAAACGGTACAAACTTTACAGACTAGAACAAACCGTCGGCAGATGTGATTTCGCCATAACTTTCTACTGCTGCTGCTGTTGAAAACACGGAAGCAAATGCAACATTAGCGTGAAAGCAATGAGCTTGTCTAGTTGCTGTAGTAATATTGTTAAACTGCTGCAACTGTTGGAATAATGCTGCTTGTTATAACAACTTATTGCCGTTCATCGGTCGAGAAGATGTTTGCGGTGTTGATAATCGCGTTGATCTGCGTTTCTCTCTGCCGGGCTCAGTTATCGCATGAGTCAAGTACAAATGGGACCGGTAACGTTAACAGATCACAGTTATAACAAGCTGGTGTCACTAGCTAATCTAACCATGACACTGTTACAATGTCATGGTCCTATATATTACTTCCACATGCCTTCTCTTTTCTCACAGTAAAATGTTGTCGTCGTTAAAATTGTTAACCCACATATACTACTTGGCTGGCTGAGTGGCGTGGTGGTTAGTATGGTCCGCGGCGCTCAAAAAGTCGCGGATCCGACTCCGGCCGCAGCACTTCGAGCAGCGGCTGTGGGCGAGCTGCTTACACCCATTTGCCTAATGATATCCGCCATGTAATAATCATGGGCACTGTTTAGGCCTACTCACTATTGTGGTGCTAGGCCAACTTAGCCTTCCACGCACCTGGGTTGGTAAATGAGGAGCAGCTTCGGTTGGGAAGACAAAAGCATGGTATGGTTAATTCCGTTCGTGAATAAACGCGTGAGTGTGCACTGTGCAGGAAAACTGTGAGGTCCCTAGACAACATGTGCCATAAGCCTACCTGAGCGGCGTTTCTGTAATGAGGTTCCCTAATGACCTCATGAGTCATGAAGAAACACCATATCAAGTGTATCTTACCTTACATTCCATGTGGGCTCCTGGGTTGTAAGAACAGACCCACTCTGTTTCCTGGCCGGATGTCATAAAAAAGCCACTAAACCAGGCACCCCTCAACCTCTATGGCTTTATCTGATTAGTGATGTTGGTCTCAAGTAAAGAGGGAATATGGATTTGTTTGCAACACAGTGTATATGGGATTGGAGCTTATCTCAGTGGCTAACTGGCCTTCTTCAGTGCTTTGACGCTGTTGGTTGGGACCGTTGGGTTATCTTACCTGTAAAAATCGTTATCGAAGTAACCTATAATGTGTCGACTGGGACGTTAAGACGACTCACTCACTCTTATTCTTTACCTTACTTTACTTGAAGCTATTTAAAAGATGTTTAAGATATCAGTTGAAACACTTTGACCTAGACACTGCAACTGTGCAGAAGGAAAAGTGGTGGAGGTGTGCGCGGGTGGTGAACTTCGCCTCACATGTGCACAAGGCAGTGTCATACAACTGCAGTCGATACGACTTGTTGATTCGAGATGTTTGGGCTCCAGCAGCTGCTGTCCTCGTCCTAACGACTGCTCCGCTTCGCCAACTTCAGGACATCGACGACTGGCGCACGACAGCTGCGATGGACAGAGATCGTGTTCTCTGGCGACTGAGAGGAGAAAAATTCCTTGTGGACACTTCGGCTTTCCAGTCAACAACGACTATGAGAGAATAATCTATCGGTGTTTAGGTTTGTTTTTAGTTTATCAAGTCTTTTCAAGCGTTTAGCCACTGGCCACGGGGAAGCATGGGAAACATACGCCTTAGCACCAATCCAGCCAGGTCGTGGGAACTGTCGAGATGTGTGAATATGCCACGTTACTGCTCAATTTTAATTTAATTTTTACATTTCCCGTTACTAAATCTTCACGAAACGCTTTTCAGTTTTAATCAAATTTGTCTCGAGTTCTTGATGACTACAGGTACAGATGCAAGTCATTTTCAGCTGTTCGTTCTCACGATCTGTTTCCTTTTTTGACAACTGGATACTTCGTTAATACGTATGTCACGGATGTTACGCAATAATAATGCAGCGCGACCGAGTTCTGAACGTGTTTTAATTCTGTTCTCGATGAAAACATGATAGACAATGATATATTGACAATCTTCATTCACCTGAAGAAACTGGTAGCAAAATGTGACTTGACTTGAAAAAACCACAGTTTGACCCGGAATGATATACGTGTATCGGTGTATGTCAACGATGGTTCTTTAATGACGCAGATGAGTACATGTTGTCTGTAACGGGCAAACCAGATGACGTCACAGTGACGTCACTACTACTCGTTCATGACGTCACAACGGCCGACCTATTTACTGAGGAGTCAGGTCGATATTCTCACATGGTGTCAGCTAGGCGTGTTGTTTATATGTAACTAATCTAATAAGTAAGACTTAAATCACCGATGGCTAAAGAATTTTTCACTTTTCATGCACGGCTAAAATTATGTTTCAGTCTACATTTACTACGCCTATCTAAATGCAGTTGAACCTAGTCTCGTTAAGCAAGCAGTTATATGCTAAGAAGAAGGCAACACAAAGATAGAACATTGATCTGTTAATTCGTAATAAACTGTTACCATCTAGCCAATCTGTCAGCTGTTATAAGTAATTAAGCAATAAATCTGTTTGCGTAGCAGTTCTTATATAGCCTGTCCGATAGCCAGGCACTATACTAGTGTTTCATAAGCTCTGCACAGTATAGTATAGCACAAACTCTCAGCGGCTGTGAATGCCACTGGATTGGACCAGAAACAATGAAAGTTCTTTGTCCATTTCTTGCCGTTCTTGAGCGAAGTACTGTTAGAACTTATTAACCAGTAGCGATGCCACGAGAGTTTTAGGAGTTAGAAGTTTGTCTCCAGATCTACTTGTACATATTAATGTAACTATTTCAACTGCTCATTCCAACTTCTAAGTCTATCTTTGACACACTACTGTTTTGAGACTTGTAATCACCTGCTGCCCATTTTGTCGAAACTCTTATAAATGAATAATGAGAAGATTGATAAAAGTAACGTTCCAATTGTTGTTACAGGAACAAATCTCACTGCGTCAACCCCACTCATCCTCATCGTTGTCTTGCTGCTGCTGCTGCTGGTGGTGGTTGCTGCCGGCGTCATTGTCGTCACGTGCTGTGTTCTCAGACACCGTCGCCGGCAAGTTGTCTCACTCTTTTTTACGTGTAGCGCAGTGGACTAACAGCATCGATTTCATTTAGCTTAGTGGTTGTAAGGTTTCAACGTGATTGCTCTACTTTGGGCCCGGTTAGTACTGGGATGGGTAACTGAGAAAGAGCTAACCATCTCAGTGTGTAACCTGCCAGTCAGGTTATCTCTACCTGGTCATCCCTCACTGAGTAGATGTAATGAGTACCAGCGGTAGCTGGGCGGTAACGTAATACATCAATCGATGTGTACTGTTATATAGAGAAAGTAATCGCGACCAGTGCCGACGTGGTTGGGCACACGAGCTGCGCTCGGGAAGCATTTTCCCAGTTTTGCCCTTGATTTTTTTGAAACTGTCGATATTTGTTGTAGCAAGAGAGCTGGCAAGGAGAGCGACAATGGTCTAATGAACCCGTCCTATCTTAGCTATCATCAATTACAAGCTGCTGCTGCTGCTGCTGAGCAAGATGCGATGTCGTTACCAGAACCTGTGTACGAGCTGGAGGTGGCTACGACAACTCCAGTTCTACTCACACCTTATTATTATGATGATGATGACAATGCTGATGGAGGCAACATGTACAGTCAGCCGACAGATACCGGCAAAATGATGCTGTCTCCTGCTACTGAAACTGATGAGCAGAGAGTGAACGGTTACAGTGAGATGAAGACTACAGGGCCGGCATCACCGATATACAGCAATGTCACCAGTGAACTTCATCGTCATCATTATCATCATCATCA
>Ga0126335_1001653_pt1 | contig 12727 bp, 8 predicted proteins | sample OlaspJWI45metaG_FD_108409 | JGI IMG/M metagenome (GOLD analysis project Ga0126335, IMG submission 108409) | Marine gutless worms symbiont microbial communities from Oahu, Hawaii - Olavius sp. 1 OAHU.JWI-45 metaG | ecosystem: Host-associated > Annelida > Digestive system > Unclassified | place...
CTCTATACAGAATCGCAGCCTTCCCTAAAGACTGCCCAAACCACACAACAACCAATCAGAAACGTCTGAGCATAACGTGACAACAGATATTAGTTGCCTAACCGATCGCTACACAATACGCGTTTGTTTATATCCGCCCTGGCGCGCGTCTGTATACCGTATACCGTATACCTTCACCACAGTATTATTATAAAAAAAAGATTTACATACGATAATTCGAGAAATTAAGAATAAAACTACAAACGACCTTGGTGGGATTTGAACCCACAGTCTTTGGCTCCGTAGGCGAACGCCTTATGCATTAGGCCACAAGGCCTAACGTTGTTTGTATGCAAACATTACTTTTTAAATACCACAGCTACTCGCGGCCATTATTACAAATTATTATTGCATTGTCACATTGTAGAACAATACATTCAATTTGTATACTACGTTCCTGTCGATTCTGCAGTGCACTAATTACTGTTGTGATACGACATTAACCCACGTCCAATTATTACTTCGTCGCGATATTGGCTGTTTTACAGAGGCGCCCTCTGGTGATTGGAATTGAAGTGTGCAGATTAACGCCGCCGTTAGTCAAAGTGAGCGAACTGGGAATAAATCAATACCACAGCTAGCATCTAACTCTGTCAATCGTGGCTAATTTTTAAAATGGACACTAGCAAAAGACGTCAAATACCCACGTCGAACGCGTGTAAAAATTTCAGTTTCAGAGGCATTTGCATAAAGAGAAATTTCCTTACACTTTCTACTTACTACTTCCGTGACAGCGAAAACTAGACTTTTGTGACATATGACAGGAAATTTCGTGACAGTACTTCCGTGACAAGCAAAAATACAGACTAGTCAGCAGCGGCAACGGCCAACTCAGTACGCGCACACGGGCGATTTTACTACCGGGCTGCGCCCGGTATAAAATAAACGTAAGCAAAACAAACAAGTTGTTAAAGTAATTTGGCGTTGGGCGCATCGAATGTGGCGACATTTGGCGAATGAGTCGGAACAGGGGGTATTTATATACGATACAAGGGGAACATTTCTCCGCTTTCTCATTTGCGTGGGTGTATTAAGAATCGCATCTGATGGACACCAAGAATCGCCACCCAGAACCTCAATCCATTTCACGCCACGAACGTTTGTTGATAAATTATCTTACAATTACGCCCGACGTCGTCCGTTGGTAATTGCGCTAATAATTACAGTAATAACGATATTGATAATTTCAGTAATGTGCTAGTCATTATAGGCTACTCGTAGTTTTGCAGTAACTAATCTAACGATGTTTATCCTGTCACTGCTGAAGCGAAGTACGTGTGCGACGCATATATATAGGCTACGCAGTACACACTGCACTGTACAGCGGTCACTGAAAATAAAACCGTGGCAGTCTGTTTGACTTTAACATTTGCTAGTCTTAACCGATGTCTGTGCTTTTTGATCACTTTAACGTCGAAGAAATGGTGTTTGCAACTGTGGTAAAACTTAATTGTGTGCACACCTTACGTCGTAAAATGAAATGACAACGCTTTCGCAGTTAAAAACTTCAAAACGCTATCAGAGCAGCAGTCATAAGCAATGTTCAAATTGCTGACTGTTATAAGGCAGTCGTGTCTGACTGTCAGTCGGAGAATTAGAATAGAACATGAAATTGACAGTGAATTGCTCGCTGTAATATTAAATGGAAGCAACGAGTTCTCAGAGCAATGTCTTTATTCGCTGACAACACACACACGCAAGTCTGACGTCTGTAAGGGGCGCCAACCTTCCTTACGACAATACTAGTCAAATTCTTCTTTTTAGTGTTAGAAATCTGAAATAAAAGTGCGGTTTGAGCGAAGAGCCGCTTCTAATGAGCTCCGCTCTCCGGGCTTGCGCCCGGAGTTTAGCTTTCCTAATGGGTTATTTGTTGTTCCCGACTCGAATAAATAGATGGACTTACAAATCGATAGGGGCAAGTAAGCTAGTCAGTCAGTAGTGGTGTTCAAAATTTAATAGTTTAAAAAATATTCTTTGGTAAGAGTTTTTTATGAATGAACCCATCACGAAAAGTCCAGGTTTCCATCTCCAGTGCGTGTTCAGTATGTCATGTTAGGTCATAATGCCAGGCACGTGCGTTTTTACCTAGCAACCACGACCAGCAGTAGCAGCAGCAAGAGGATTATTACAGTAGGCTTCAGTAATCCGAGATGAGCGTAATCCCGCACGGCGTCAAATCCGGCAATTTCCGCTTAAATCCGACGTGGAAAATGGAAATACGTCACGTGACTCACGCACAATTCATTCGCTCCAGTACATCATTCCGCCAACACATCCTAGAAGCTGGTATCTTCGCGCGTAAACATCACGGCTGACCGTCGGTGACCGACTCATCCGCAATCTAATTTGCATGCATAATTAACGAACGAGGAGCGAGCTGGCCCATATATTCGGAGGATAAATGAATGAATGGCGTTATTGCAGTGTTGACAGTACTGTGGCTTGCTAGTAATACGAATGGACGCCGCGTGCTGGCAATACGACAAGACCGAAACAGCGAGAGAGAGAGAGAGAGAGAGACTTAAAAGGAGAGAGAGAGGAAGAGGAGGAGAGGCAGCAATATTATTGGCAACAGATTCATCATCTCAGTCTATCTATATTCGATAACCACGACGATGTACTGACGCAAAACGCATGAGTATGACATGCCGCCGGCCACGCCGAAATCACGACCTCTAGAACATGCATCGCATAGGTGAAGGTAGAGCATGGATACAGCACCTCTTTTACGAGCCAACCCCGTCAGAGAAGCGCTCAGGTATGGCACGCGTTGTCAACGAAACACACCCACTCGTTTATCTACGAAAGGAACTAACCACGCCTGCCTTTGCCTTTCCAGTCGATGGTGTTACCGACCCCGGAGGAATGGAAGACTGAGTTGGCCTAGGCACAACGTTGGTGAGTAAACCATCTACCCAGGACCGCTATGTGACGACCGTCGCAGCTGTTAGCGCTGTTCAAACCGTCACGCCTCACTGAGCAACTGGAACGCCGGGAATAAGACTTAAACTCACGGCCTATCGGCTAATCGGACCCCACGACGCGAACCACTGAGTCGCCGAGTCACCCATAGTTAGTGGTCTACCTATTCCTCCAAGCAACATTACTAATCGCTGTTTAATTGTCAGCGTAGAAGACATTAAACTCTGGCACATAGCTATTCGATTCGCATTAATAGGCTACAACTTGCACTGCACAAAGAGCGGCCAAGAATATGTGCCACGGCTGAACAATGAATTCCATCTTCAGTATGACCCATTTGGTCACACATTCATATACAATACCTCAGCTATATACGAACAGTCTAAGCTAAGACACGTTTATTGTAAACTGAGAGCACACTGCTCTTCTTAATTTCTTACTTATTTTGTAACAGACTCACTTACTCGTTTACATAGCACACACTGACCGGGTATGGAAATAACCCCCGGTACATGTACCCCTTATAACACCCCCCCCCTACGACACACTGACAGCAAAAGGGCCCCTCAGAGTCGTGTGTATAAGAAGTTCTGCTTGGCTGTAGCAACGCTGCAGGGCTAGGGTTGATGTCTGGAAATTCGCTCCTCTCAGAAAATCACCCTACTGCAGCCATCTGTCCCCACACCTAGGACTACCATACCATACCATAGCTGTAGAGTGACTGTGGCACCAGCTAGGCTTGATATGCCACAGCCAGCGCTGAGGCCTGCTGCCCAGTGCACTGCCCCTGGTGTGTGCGGCGAGTTGTGTGCATGAGTAGGTGTTGCGCGGCTACTGTCACTATATTCTAGTGACAGTGCGTTTGTGCATGTGTAGTTAGTAGTTGAGAGGCTTTGTATCTGTATATTCAAGGTGCCGAGCTTGTAGCCACAGGTCTGAGGTTAGGGGTTAAGGTTCGCACGAAGGGTAGTGTTGGGGTTAGTCGTATACGTATGCGAGTAGAACAGCTGGTGAGAGATTATCCTGATTCAGTTATGGTAATGCCATGCGTTAGCAAAGACTGGGCGGAGCTTCTGTGCGAGTTTAGTCGTGCGGACTTTTGTCCGAGGAGGGAAGACGGAGTTTGTCCTGTGCCTGGACGGGGCGGTGTAACTGTAGTACTGACCGAACTCTTTGCAGAGTCTGACGACGACAGTGAAGACATCTGACGAGAAATTGACGCGCATATCGACGTCCTGTAAGTCTGGCAGTAGAACGCGCATGTTCTTGTGCATTGTAGTGAAGACGAGCCGGGCGTCTGCTTGCACGCCGTACTGGTCCAGCGTCGAACGCGTCCGTAGCAACCAGAAGTTCTTGTCTGGCCACCAGAGCGCGTGGTCCGACCAGTCCAGACACACGTCTATACCAACACAAAAACAAAGTAATTTGGCGAATGCCGCATCGAATGCGAACGATTATCCTGTACGTTACAACGGCTCTGGGGACACAATTCCCCCTCTCCCCTTCCAGTCGCTGTAGCGACTGATGCGGGTCCCCAAGAGTCTCGATCTTGTACATGATCTTGATCCGTTCGGCCGTTTTTGCACAGCGCAAAACTGAATCACTGGCACACCACACTACGGGATCACTGCTCGGAACAGGCCACATTTTGCACGTTGTGCATTCGATGCTGCCTAATAATTAACAGAAACAACGGAAGAAACATTCGGGGAATACAGATGCGAATCGTGCACACGCAGACATTCATGAATTAGCAACTTGCTACAGACTTGTCGCTGTAATTGAAATTGGGCTCTGACTGGGAACACGCGTGAAAAAAGGTAAATGTAAAGGTAGGCTTAAACGTCATATACTTGATATAGCGCCACTTAGTGAAAGAACCTCACTGCAGAAGCTCTCAGGTATGGCACGCGTTGTCGAGGGATTTCACAGTTTTACCTACACACCCACGCGCTTATCCACGAATGTAATGAACCACACCTGCCTTTGCCTTCCCTGCCGAAGCTGATCTTCATCTATCGACCCAGGAGGGATGGAAGGCTGAGGTGGCCTAGGTAACACCACTACTATGTCGAGCTTGTTCCAGCTCGAGCTACAACGGTCCTCCACTGTCCTTTGTCTTGCATGCAGGCAGGCATTTCCTCCAGCTGTAGTCCTGTGTCCCTCGTTAGAGTGTCGATGAAGGTCATTGTGCAAGGCAACCAGAAGAAGCTGCTTCCAACCTTGTGCTGTGGGTACCAGATAGGGGTAGCAGAGGAAGGGGACGCCCGACTGGCACCTTCATTGACACTCTAGGTAAAACCACAGTAAGCTGGTAAGCTGTCTGCCCAAGACCGCTACGTGACGGCTATCACAGTTGTTAGCTGCTCAAGCCGTAACGCCTTATTGGGCAACTGGAGCACAGGGGAGCGTCGAACTCACGACCTCTCGGGTCGCAAGCAACGATGCTAAACACTGAGCCAGCGAGTCAGCCAATGAAATAGGATTCCCTGAACACTACAGCTATGGCTTGGCGGCTTACTTACTGACAGACGAATGGCGGCTGGAAAGCCAACAGACTACGACTATACTACAGGGTGGGCCAAGTTAAACGGGACCACTCATTTCAATAGCTTGTAACTCTAGACATACTGATCAGATCAAAACCGCTCTTGGCAAACTTATAGGTTATTTCGTTCTTAATCAGAATCTGTCATTTTAGCTATTAATTTTAGAAAATGCCGCGGCGCCATCCAGCGAATGAGAATAAACATGAAAACATTCTCTGCCCTTATTAGTTAGTTATTAAACCATGCAAAAAAACTAAATGAACGTTCTTACTTGCTTAAATTACTAGTGATGGTAGTAATTAACTACCTCACAATGATGTCAGTCATTGTTGTTATTCGTTAAATTACCGTGATTTGTTTTGCTTTTTAGAGCTTTGAACAACATAGGCTAACGAAAGGTGATGGCCAAGCGTTATTTATTACTGTGCCTTTCATTCACCAGATGGCGCCACTATTTTCGTAATTAATGTATGCAGATAATGTTGTCATCTTAAGAATTAAATGGCTTTGTTTTCTGCCAAAAATAGTGAAAATCCGAGCAGCACTTCTAAAGTTATTAGCTGAAATGGGTGGCTCCGTTTAATTTGGCCCACCCTGTATATAGTATAGTGAATGACGCGAAGGCGTGACGGGACGCCGGTTCGAAGTGCTTAACGGCAGAAGAAACGTGAGAAACGTGAGACATTATTGACTTGGAGACGTGAAGACGTGCACGGCGAACGACGATACTGCGATAAACAGCTCAGCTCATCAGTATGCCATGACCCACACGGACAGACAGACAGAGATACTCGGAGAAACGGCTTCCCGGCGTCTCCAGCTCTAAGTGTTGCTGTGTTATCATGGCTGAGCCGTAAATAATGTGACAGACCGGGAACTATTAGGCCTACATTTACTGGACCGAGACGACTTGGGACCAGCTTCGCTACACGCCGCACCGCGGCGGCACGGCAAAGCGTATAACATTATATACGGATGACTAGGCGGCTCAGTGGCTAGCGTCACGGCTTGCGGCCCGACAGGTCGTGAATTCAAAGATCCCATGTGCTCCAGTTGCCAGTGAGGCGTGACGGCCTGAGCAGCTAACAACTGTGATAGTTGTCGCGTAGCGGTTTTGGGCAAACTGCCTAGTCCAAATTAGCCTTCCATCCTCCGGGCCGGTAGACGACGACCAGCTTCGGCTGGAAAGGCAAAGGCAGGTATTGTTCATTCCGTTCGATAAAAGCGTGGGCGTACAAGTAAAACTGTGCGCTTCTGTTGTGAGGTTTCGGCCATCGGAAGGCGCTATAAAAAGCGGCCAGACTCCGAACCTTTACCTTTTGCCTCCCAATCACTCACTCAAGTGTCGTTTCCACCACACGCGCTGCGCTGAGCGATTCGTTGCGTTGCGTTGCGAGAGATAGTAGTCGCTGAAACTAAGTTGGACTCGCTGGGACCAGCTAGGACTCGCTTGTGTGTGAAATTGGTTACCACTGAAATGGTCGATTTTTGTTGCTGTCGCTCGCAGCGCAGAGATAGTTCCAGCTAGTGTCAGAGGGCGTCAGTGAGTCCGAGCGAGTCCCAGCTAGTTCTAGCGAGTATGTCTCGCCACGCAACGCAACGCATCGCAACGCGCAGCGCATGTGGAAACGACAGTCTATGCCATCCAGCATCGTCCCCGCCGTGTCACTAGCCCAGCCGAGCGCGGCAGCGGCGCTGGTCAGTCAGTGGTCAACGAGATGCAGATTGATTGATCGACTGATTGACAGCTGGACACGCCGGACCACAAGACCACACACACACACAGGCAATGCACGCATCAAAGACACGCGGCACCGCACATACCGAGAAACTCTGACTCACCAACGTGCAGCAGCAGCAGCAGCATCGGCGGCAGCGGCGACAACAGAAGGTGAACAGGACGGACTACCAATATCAGTTACCCCCCAGGAATCAGCCCCCCTGTCACAAAAAAACCCGTGACAATACTGCCCCAACCATTCGTCAGTTGAGTCCAGTTACACCACTGGTAAAGTCCTTACAAGTGCTGCGCCGATGCTGCAGTAATTACTGATCGGCGCGGCCGCAATGCACTGCCAAGCAGACATCCCGGACTCAATCCCCGGCCAGGGAGGAATTTCATTAATTCCGCCGCGGGCGCTCCCAGTCCCAGACAACTCAGCTGTGGTGAGTAGAACCGGTTTCTACTTGGTCGAAGGTATAAGGTGGTGACGGCCACCGGCCTGATCCTGACCGCCCTCAAATGAGGAAACAGGATATCGCTAACGTTTCCCGAAAGCTAAAAATAAGTAAAGTCTTACGAACTGTTACCGTAAAGGCCTACATTGGGAGAAACTTTCAGTGGCGTCCTTTCAGTCAATCCTTTTACATAGTTGAACAAAATTCGTCGCTTCACGGTCCATAGACCACAGCACCCCTTAAACGAAGCACTTGAAAGCTTTCTAAACGCGTCCTCAGTTTTGCTGTCGCAGCTTCATAGGGGTGTACTGTCGCGATCGTGAATAGGGAAATTTGTCCGTATCCACACAAGGGGGTCGAGCATGTGCGAGACAGATCGCTCGGGTGTCGTAATGGACCGGTCTAACGGCCGTAAACAAGACGTTATCGGCCCGAGGGACCGAGACGATACGCGCCGTCCGCCGCCGCCCACAAGTCTGCACTAAACGGCCGCTCAGAGTTGCGCGTAGGCATCACACACGACACAGCAGACTTTGAACTTTGACCCTCTCAGCATCAGATTTGCACTGATCGACCTACGGAGGTAACGTCTTCAATAATGTGAACTTTCGTCGTCACAAATTACGAAGTTCAGGAGTGTCTCTACACAAATACGTGGCTAAAGTAACTGAGCAGAGGCCGCATCGGATCTGGCGCCATCTGTCGACTGAATCGAAAAAGCTGCATTTGTATACTTTAGCCTATACAATGGGCACAATTTTCTTCCACTCAACTTCCCACTCGAAACCCCCTCCCCCGCAATGTGCCTTGGTTCCCAAAAAGTCTCCACCCAAAACATCATCTCAATCCGATGAGCCGTTTCTGCAGGGCTCAGGTGCGTGACAGGCAGAGAGACCGACAGACTGACACATCACGCTACGGGAACATCGGTCGCAATAGTCCGCATCGCATGCGTTCGATGCGGCCTTACAACGGACGCAATAAGCACCGGTTAAACCTTTCGAAGGTAAGCAACACATCAGATGTATTGCCACTTATAGCCGCCGGCTCAAGGCGCCCTTAAACATCCGCCATCCTAAATCGCAGTACGCGGCAACACGACACGTCTTATTCACGACAACCGTTCGTATTAACTGAATTAACGCCAGCAAGCATCAACAACTGCTGCCTCGATTTCAGACAGCAAGACTGACTCCACTGCCTAACGAGGCTGTTTCTAAATCACAGCGCTCGGAATGCGAGTGTGGTCGAAAAACGGGGCAAAATTTCGCATTTTTGACCCTCCGTAAAAATAGGGGAGGGCTGGTGAAGAGGTCTGTCGGGATTATTCGTGCCACAGCTCGGTTCTAAGCACCGGTACACTTTTTACCCGGCAGCGATCGGCGGTTTGATCACATTAAGTGCGTGTGTCTAAAAAAGAAAAAAAGTTTCACGGGTAAAACATATAGCCTCCGGCAAAGTTTTGCCGGCGGCTAAAAAATACCCAACGACTGTACAAAGAATCATAACTGGGTGGTAATACTGCCGCAATGTCAGATAACACCATTTCACAATTCAGAGTTAATGTACAAGTTAAACCGTTGGTCAGCTCTACAGTCCGCAGAATGCTCTGATTATGAGATAATATGGCAAAATTAGCGCTTGGCGGCCGGAATCCGCCTGGACCCGCTGGGGGAGCTTAGCGATCCACCAGATCCCCAGCCACATTAAAGGGATGGAAAGAGGAAAGACAAAGGCTGGAAAGGGAAAAGAGAAAGGGAGGGGGAAAGGGGTAGAGCAGGGTTAGGGAGGGTGAGTCTGTATCCCCTTTCAATATACCTGGATCCGCCACTGAAACTGTCCACTTTGTTCAGTCATCAGAACTACTATACAGTACGAATATATAGAGTCCAGCCACAGCAGCAGGCGCAGGTGGTTAGTCAGCGTGGTCACTAGTGGTCAGTAGGCGAGTAGTGGACATGGTGATATACGAACACCGGCCACAGATCTGATGAAGCGCGTCATATTGCTTTGGTCTATGATAGCTGTCCGGCGTGGTAGCTTGTTATGCCGGCTGCCCCGTGCCGTGCACTCTGACGGTCTATCTATTGATTATTAAGGTCTCATAACAGGCACGTAGACAGACAGACTGGCCGGCCACGCCAAGGCGCACGGGTTGGCTACCTCCCCGAGCCCGCATGTGCAGCACTTCCGGGGCTTCATAGCGGCGACCGCAGTCACTATCAGCGATCTCGCTCTATACAGTCCTCACTATTACGTTTCCTGTTTACGACTGCAAGTCTTGCAGTCCTGCGCAGATAATTTCTCAAAAGTTAATATGAATATTGTCTGCGCGTTTCGCCTAACCTTAGAGGCCGGCCTCAGCGCTGACAGTGGCTGCAAACACCTAGCTGGTGCCGCAGTCACCCCGTAGGTACGGAATGTGAGTATCGTGCCTATGCAAACGCATTTTTGCCGCCCGACACCAGTGCGTAGGGCGGAATTTGCTACGGCGACGTGGCTGTCTGTCTGCTGTGTGTCCGTCACGTTCATGTATTGTGCCCAAACGACTGAGTCGATTATCATGCGACCTTCACCAGATTGCAGCTCAGCCATTCTAGTTTTCCCGTACTAAATATGAACCCGATAGCTCGAGGGGATCCCCGTCTTTGAGGGCGTCAAATGGAAGAGGGGTAGGTAAATGTCGCAAAATCCGACCGCGCGGTGACGTCGAACATGCGCGATGCATGCAGCAACGTGACGTTTTCGTCTATTAATAGCGCATGACGTTACTATAAGCCAGTTATCGCGCAGTTTATTCATAGCCTCAGGCGGTCTGTCAGCGATAGCTGGGCTTCTTGTCATACTGGTAGTATGTCAGTAAGGACAGCATTAATTCTTCCGCCCGTCCGTCCACAGAATAGCAGCTATTGCGCGCCGCAGAGTGGCGTCACCTAGCGAATGCGGTTTAAAACGTACTGCCAACCCAGGCAGCAGCCGTCGTTGTTATACTAAGACGCCGGCGCAGTGCATGGACTCTGAATTATTACGTCCAAACTCCATTTGTACGATCTGTTGTGGATTTGTTGTGGAATTGTTGTACAGTTCGTCTTTTTGACTGACCTACTGACCAACTTTTCAACAAGTTTGGCCATGCATGACGATATTTTTTGTTTGTGTACAATGTAGCATCTGCTGTAGCCATGTTATGTTTACTTACTGCTGCAACTATCCGCTCATCCAAGCGCGTATTCGTCGCTACAACCAAAGTCCTCGACATCATTAGCTGTGGCGCTGTCAATTATCAAAAAATAAATGAAATTTAATGCGCAAACGCGCCTATGATGGGGCGACTGAAAATGCGAGACATGAAAATGCGGGACCAATTAGCAGGGGTGGAAAATGAGGGAAAAGTTGGTATGGAAAACCAATTTGTGAAAAAGTGACTCGAAGCAGTTGTATTTGTGTGCAGAATTATTCCTTCACTGCACGTATATTTGATAAATGAATGTAAAAAGAAAATATATTGCATCATCACCACACGCACGGAGTGAACATTCTTGGGGGCCCAAGGGACATTGTGTTAGCCGGAGGTCCTGATCCCCCACAGCGAATGGGAGGGGGAGTTGCCAATTGTGGACCAACTACATCTCAAGATTGGCCGAAGCTAGATACTTGAAATCTGGTGTGCTTATACAGGGGCCCCAACCTAAACTGTGTGCAAAAGTACGTCATACAAGCCCTTTTAAGGGAATTTGGGGCGGGGTCACCTATGTCACCAGGGTGACCTAGTTTTAAATTTTGAGACCTCCTCGCATCTCCGGAATAGCTGAAGCTGGACACTCCGGTGCGTGCAGGCGTAGCGCATTCGATGCAGCCTTTGCCAAATTACATTGGCCTCTTGCTGACGTTTTGCTTGGACAGACATACAGACAATACAAATACCTGCTTCCCAACACAGCTGGCGCGCATGGTAATAACGCAGGTAACAAGCAGCACCGAATGACAGCCACCACAATTCAAGAGAAACAGCGGCCGCGCCGTCGGCAGGTGCTTGGTCACGTGACAGCGAATTAAGCCTCGCGATGAGAGCCAGAACAATGTCAATATTGTATACTAGTGCGATTAGTATAGTATGGCCTAACTGTGTACAGTGCCAATAGATCGCTTGTCGAGGCGCGTCGACAGTCAGCTTACAACGCCGTCCCGACAGCGTGTACACACAATACGCCATGTTACACCGTACATGACACACTGGAGTAGGACACACGCACATGAGCGTGACACATTTTGTCATGTTGACGTACGACATGACAGTGACAGCTGGTTTTTGTTACGTCATGTGGGGGCGCTGAGAACGCCGGAGTGGAAAACGCGGGAGTGGCGAAGCAGCATCACACCCGGCGGCAGCACAACGATAACTGTCTGAGAATGCCGAGTAGGGGATACCGGGGATGGTTGCAACAATTTTTACATTGATGTACATTGTGATAGTAGTTTTGTAGCTATATGGACAGAACAGATCTTAATGGAATGAGACATGTATCTGAATGTGATAATTGTCCAAATTTTCATCCTAACGTCCCTGTTAACACAGAAAAACAGACCCTGTCGAGTGTTGCGCCCGGAGTTTAGGTTTCCTAATGGGTTATATTGTAGATATAGTACATACGTCAGTCGTCAGTAACGCTATCCAACACGTCTTGTTGACAGAATGACAGATCTATATATCACCCACGGCGCGCATCATTCCGTGACGTTAACAGTGGCGTAGGCTACCCAGGCTCATGAAAAATAGGGGCAAAGCATAGTTGTTATAACGTTATCTATGTATACAGAACTTTATTCGCCAACTTGATTGGCAGCACAAAAAACTAGCAAACAAAATTATTTACACTTACAATGTCAGTACTTAGATAATACACAGCAAATACCAATTTCGGACGCAGAATATCGATTCATAAATCTATCTTGACGAACACAAATTGCTTCATCAGCCGAGAGTAAACCAAAATAATAACATATATCACTAATGGAGTCTTTGGATAATACGCCAAATA
>Ga0126335_1001654_pt1 | contig 12723 bp, 13 predicted proteins | sample OlaspJWI45metaG_FD_108409 | JGI IMG/M metagenome (GOLD analysis project Ga0126335, IMG submission 108409) | Marine gutless worms symbiont microbial communities from Oahu, Hawaii - Olavius sp. 1 OAHU.JWI-45 metaG | ecosystem: Host-associated > Annelida > Digestive system > Unclassified | place...
GGCGGGTACTGCGAGTAGCATCTCCATCCTCATCATTAGATAGCAGCAGCAGCAGCAGCAGCATCCGTGCAGCAGACGGTTCTGTTGCTGTTTTGACACTGTCCAGAGCAGAACACTCTGTTGTGGCACTGGCCTGCAGCCGGTACCTTGTTAGCTGGCCTGCCACAATGTGCGGCCAGCTATAGGAATGGTCCGCGTTGTCTGTCTGTCTTGTCTGTTCGTCCGTCTGTGTGTTACACGCGAATATCTCCGAAACTAAGCCAGCTAGAGCTATACTTACTATTAAACCCGAATAGGAAATCGGGCTTCCTGATTCAGAATCTGCCATCAGATTGGCGACCGGAAGTACGGTTCTGCCATTTTGGGTGTTTCCTGGTGAGTGGAGTTCACAGAGACGCGTGGCGTGCAGCGTTGGCACTATATCGCAAAACTACCAAAGGTACTTGATACTGTACTCCGAGGCCCGCAGCCCGCCATAGTGTGGGGTCTGTTGTCTGTCCGAAATTAAGCGACGGGCGTTTCAAACTTGGGGCTCGCAACCAGCTCTCGTTCCGTGCCATCGGAGACGATACCTTGTTTCCGACGGCAGTAGCACTGCAAACAGCAGCATCACTGCATCACTAGCATCTGATGTGATCAGCCGGCCTGCGTCGAGCATGATCAAACGCATCTACCACGGCTGCTGCTGCTGCTGCTACTTCGTGACACACTAATAAACGTCACTAATGCTATTTTCTCTACTCACACAGGTTAGGTCCTCTTGTCTCTTCAGAGCCTACTGGGGCTACTGCTGTTTTCGGCTGCATCGAATGTTTGTCGGCGTGGTGTATGTAATGGTTAACGACGTTGGTCTGATCAACGAAGTTAATCAACATCGGGCTCGGTGAGTACTTGGATGGGTGACCGTCTTCGGACGGGTAAACCATCTATGCATGTAACCAGCCAACTACGTCGACTCGGCCTTCCATCCTTCAGCGGTCGGTAACATGAGAACCAGCTTCGGCTGGGAAGGCAAAGGCATAGTTCATAGTTCATACTGTTCGCGGATAAACGCGTGCTGGGTGGCATGTTACACTGTGTTCCTGTGTTCCATACCTCAGCGCTGAGGTTGCCTCATAAAGTGGCGCCATATCAAGTGTCCCCAACCTTTTGGGTGACTCGGGGGCGTAGTGGTTAGCGTCGCAGCTTACGGCACAAGAGGTCGTGAGTTCGACGCTCGCGGCCTGCTGCGTTTCCAGTTGCCGGGTGAGGCCTGACTGTCTGAGAAGCTGATAAATGTGATTTCCGTCACATAGCAGACTGTTTACTCACTACAGTGGTGCCTAGAACAACTCAGCCTTCCATCCCTCCGGGATCAGTAAATGACCAGCTTCGGCTGGGAAGGCGAAGGCAGGTGTGGTTCATTCCATTCGTGAATAAACGCATGGGTGGCAGGTAAAACTGTGTGATCCCTTGAAAATGCGTGCCATACCTGAGCGCCTCTGTGATGGGGTTGGCCCATAAAGAGGCGGTATATCAAGTGTGCTCTACCTTACCTTTACCTTTTACTTTTACTTTTTAAAACTTTGTATTTTTCTCGCTATAACAAATAACTGATAATTAATGTCCAGGTGGTCCGCTGGAGTTTCAAATCTCGGTAGGTGGTCCGCAGTCCCGAAAACTTCGAGAACCATTACAATGCGGTACCACTTTCCGGGCGTTTTCGCTGCCTGCTGCAGGATTCCAATAGAGAAATCTTTGGCATTAGAATTAGATCTGATTTGCACAAGCCGAATGCTTCTTGTTGCTCAGCCAACAATGTCGTCGAACTGAAAGATTACTGTTGAAAGTGACGAAATAATAACAAATGAGCAAATGGCTGTCTTCTCATAGGCTAGCATTTTCGTGGCACTAAAAGGCCTTTCACATGCTGATGCACCGTAAAGTATCTGTTGACTGACTTCACTCACTGGATCGAACAGGTTATGGTATCGACTGCGGTGTAAAGGTGTGTAGCTGTTGAGCTTGCTGCAAGATGCAGCAAGCAAGGATGGTGGATGTGTGACGTAAATCGCCAACGAGCAGGCATGAGATGAGTTTGCAGCAGCAGCAGCAGCAGCAGCAGCAAGTCGTCTTGGTCTAAGCAGCTCTGCTGCTGCTGCCGTCCATTGGTGGCTGTCTATCAGACAGAGGCCTGCGTCAGTCGGCAGCATCCGACCTGGAAAGAGCCGCCGCATCCAGCTAGCGTCTCCGCTGCGATATGCTTTAGAGCTGGACAGATCGTGTTCGGTGGCACAGTCTAATTTTGAGGCCGCATCGAATGCATGAGATGCGGACTATTGTGATCGGTGATCCCGTAGTTAGGGCGTCTGTCAGTCTGGCCTGCGGGTGGTCTGTTCTTATTTCCTTCATTCGGCAGATGGAGCCACGCCACGATGCGGCCGTTACTACATTACTGTAGCCACTTGTTCTATGTGTCGATCGAGCTCTTGGGTGCTGCCATTCTGCTGCGAGATTGCTTCAGCGCGCTCGGAGGGATGCTAAAGATTATACAATCTGCAATGTGTCGCTACGCCTATGAGCGCCGAATTTCTGCGTGAAATGCTTGGAATGTATAGAAACGTTCATTGCATCACATCCGGAAGAATTTGAGCGGCAGATACTGTACAAATTTAACAAATTCGATACGACAAACCTGTCGATTTTGATGCAGTTGAAAATATTATTGAACACGTTTTGTAGGTTGGTTAATACCTATATAAACATATACCTCATGAACAGCCAAGACGTTCATTTGTTTGCGCATGATGTATTTAGTTTACGTAATTGAAAAAATGTCGTTTGACACTTAAAATACATAGAAGAAGAATAAGCCGATTTCGCCAGTAATCACGCCTTACATGGCATAAGTGCCACTTTACACACTTTAAAACAGAAGTTGGTGCCTAGTGGATTTTGTTTCCGGGTACGTTCGCATGAAATCGAATCGAATGAAATCGAAACCGAATCAGAATCCGCCAAGTTCCCAGCTCGTGCGGAGACTAGCGCGGCGCCGGGCTGCAGCGATACTGTCGATTCCGAAATGATGCGTTCTTCGTCACTGCTTCGCTACCAACGAAACGTTTATAGGCGCTGTCCGAAGCAGTTGCTGCCGCTGACTGCGTCGCGCTGGGCATCAACAGTGCTGTGCAAATCGGAGTAGGATGGATCAAAAAATATCCAATCCGCGACTAGTCCGCTATTTCTGTCCAGTTACCACCTGATGTCCGCGTACTGCAAAAAGATTGCAATGTGACGTCTTATTAGTTTTCCCGCTTTAAAATGGGTGCTAGCTACAGTAAAGGTCCGCGTTGTCCGTCTGTGTGTCACACGCAAATATCTTCGAAACTGAGAGAAACGGGGTCTATGGAAAGCAGAGTTTCTGATTCAGAATCTTCCGTCAGTTTCGCAAGTACAGTTTCACCTTTTCTGGCGTTTCTCGTCGCGGGCAAAGTGTCGAACCTGCCAACCCACAGCGCCACCGCGGACCACCCAAGAAGGCCACGATTCGTGCGGACGTAGAGAGACTTACCAGTGTTCAGTGCATACGGTATATGATACTGCAGGAGACGCACGTACACTAGCCACCATTTTGTCTGTCTGACGATCAGCCGGCAGCTTGTCGCTAAACATTTGGGTTTGTAGCCGGAGACAGAACCTACGCTCTAGCGGTCTAGCCGACGCCGCAAAATCACTCTGTGTCGTATTTTTCTACACCTCTTCACGGTGGATCTGCTTTGTTGGTGACGAAGGCGGCCAAAATATTTGGAAAGGAAATCTGCAGAAAGAAATTTGCATGGATAAACATTTAGACATACTTGACTACAGAACCGCTATCAGCGCCAGAGTCAGGGAAGCGGAGTTCCGCTTTTTGAGCTACCCCGACTCTTGACTTTGGGGCTTTTGCAAGACACCTGCACTGCAGCTTGACTCCTTGTCTATGCACGAGAGTGGCCTTGACTCCAGGAGTCACATGCAGGCCAGCACAATCTGAACGGCGCTCATAGCAAGTGGTGTACAGGTGAACGGCTGGCGGATGATATTCAGCTCAAGGTGTTCGAGTTCCGTTCGATTTGCAAGTCCTTTCAGCTGGCGTTGATGTTTTGCAGCATCAGCTGCCGAGTTATAGCCACGCTGTAGTCTTACATTGTTATCGACCTACATGTATAATATGGAAAGCTGTGGCTTATCTTGCTGATGGACCGTCGTTGGCTGGCAGATAATAAAAGGTAAAGGTAAAGGTCATACACACTGACATAGCGCCCCTTAATGAAGGAACTTCACTGTAGAAGCGCTCAGGTATGGCACGCGTTGTCGAGAGATTTCACAGTTTTACCTGCACATCCACGTGTTTATCCACGAATGGAATGAACATACAGACGAAGCTGGTCCTCATTTACCGACCCCGTATGGATGAAATGCTGAGTTGGCCTAGGCACCACCATGGTGAGTGTCAGTCTGACATTCAAGTGCCTGCAGATCAGACTTTCTCGAATTCCGAACACCACTCTACGGCCATGCACAACCGGATACTGAGGCGAGCGAGCACCGAGCAGTGACGTCACGACGACACGTCGCTATGGCAACGCGCAGTCACGTGGCCGCCCATGCCGGTACCCGCAGCATCGTCAGCGGCAGCCGCAGCAGCGGTGGTAGTACAGCAGATGAAAAGCAACGGCATCTCTGATCGATCGTCGCAGTCACAGACGCAACCGCCGCCGTACCCCCAATCACTATAGTCTCGCACTGGACTGACTGGACTGCGTTTGTCGACGACGAGTTCGAAGCTTTTCTGGATCGATCGAGGTTTGTGGTGTCAGCAGTAGCTTATAGGGGAGGATAGCCGGCAATTAACAGTACGACAACAGTTACAAGTTACAACTCATATAGGCAGGCCTACAGTCTGTCATCTGCGCGTGTCAGAGCGTGGACATTTAAAGACGTCCGGCAAATCTGTGCGCTTCGATTCTTCGATCATATATCGCGCCGCAACTGCTGAAAATACACGATTGCGCATATTTTGACATTAAATGCAACACAAATTCGTTCGGCAGACGGACGTCGGACTGGTGTATCTCACAGCGCTCTTCAGAGAATCAGACTCTTCCACTCGTAATTGTAGGTTTAATAGAGAAATACAGGAGTGTTGTTCCTACTTGGTTCGGTCGACCCACAGGTTCGAGTCGGGTTCGATTTTGATATTAACGTTGCAAGTATTTGTGGCTGCTATTTTTTGCAGTATAAAAGCTATGCATTGTCGACCTGTATTGGAAGCTATACGGCTAATCTCACCGATGGGTGGACGTTGAGACTACCACAATCTCCAGCGGATAATTTTGAAATTGTCATTTGAAATTTTCCAAAGTCATAGATCTACCGGTGATCCAGATTTAAACCCGGATGACGTTCAATCGTCAGTATCCATAAATATCCTGTTAAGCTTGCCGTATACTCACAGCGTCACTGCGTCAGTAATCCAGTTGTAATGATTTCGTTAATATGATTACGCCTAGACGGTTGAAAATATTGAAATTCGGATTGCACCACACGATCCGCTGATGTTTCGGGCTTCTTCACGCTAAATTCGGCGGTCGGATGTCTAGGGATTCATCCCGACTGAATGCGACCGTACCCAGCCTGGAGATTGGGTACATCTGTCGCCATTTTCCAAAACCCTGGATCTGCCGGAAGTTTAGATTTGCACTCGATTAGCGAGAGCGTTGAACCGAAGAATGCAAATGAAGACTTAGATATATTCACTGCTGTAGAGCCGGTTATCGGCGGCGTCGTAACTGCTTTGAGCCGTAGATAAGCACTGCTGCTGCTGCTGCTGCTGCCGATGTGCGGTTGGTACCAGCATCCTAGCTGCAGAGACAAAAGGCTGCAGTGTGCGGGCCGCTTTTTTTCGAAACGTTCGACAATAGGTGCCGGTATTATATGCGTTACCATAGCGTTTTGTTCTTCGGCCATGTCAGACAACTATATTATACGTGGCCTAAAATGGTTCCGCTAGGTCATTGACACTTCCGCAACAAGGACGGGAAAGTCGGCAGAAAGTGCAGAATTGATCTGGATCGCACAGACAAAATCACAGACGGCGCAGCTCGATTGAATAATGCGTCTTTCGCATATAGGCCGGCAGCGTCATAAAAATGAATGGCAGAGCTGCTGATTGACGTTTCGCGATGCATTGTGTTGTTGTCTTTTTAGGCTGGTGGAAGATGCCTCCACCTTCAGGCCACGAGATGCGCTTTCGTCTACGTCGTCAACGTCGATTTCAACACTCCTTTCGGCGGTTGACGCTCGCGGCCTGCGAACTCTGCGGGTTTGTCAGCGGTCGTCGCGTGGTCGTGAAGCGTCATCGGCGTCTCTGCAGCCGTACTCCGGAAAGCAGCACCTGTCTGTCATGTGACCAGTGTGCCTGGACCGGCGACACTGTTCGAACGTACCTGGACCATCGTCGAGCCACACATGGCGATCATATCACCATCGTCAAGTACGCTCCTCATACTACCATTGCTGTTAATGTAAACAAAGTGATGACGGACAGCGCACTGAAGGACTCACGACATAAGCGCTGTCCGTACTTTACGTACTGTCAGTATAAGCGGATGACGATGATGATGACGATAATGGACTACGCCTATACTCGCGGTGACAATGACATCTTTTGCAAATGGAATTCATAATCAGTGTTGTTGCCGCCATTTTGTCAGGCAATTATTTTCATTACGTGTAACCCGCATTCGCGACTGACAGTGTGGTGCCCATGTCTGTGATCACAGATTTGGTTAATCCAGCGACGTCAGTCCACCTTATGTGCAATGACTGTGTTATTATTAACTAAGATGCGAGTTGTAATTTTAAACAAACTCACGATGATTATTGTCTGCCGTATGAAACTCGTCTGTTGCGATAAGAAGTAGGTTTTACCAATATGTACTTGCATTTTCTGTCAGGAACAACAGTTCCAAATCAAGTTCGAAGCAAACGAAAGCCGAACAGGACCGCGGCTCTGTAGCGTCCGCGTCAACGTTGGATGCTCCGATCCAGGGCTCGATGACGTCATCAGCGACGGATGCAGCAACAAGTGATGTATGTCTGCCGCCTCCGGAAGTCGACGACGATGAACGGTCCCTGGACGAGAATCTTCGTCCCATGGATGGACAGATATGGCTGCCCGACGTCGACGGCGGCACCTTCGATGCGTTCCAGACAACGGTAACTAACTAAACTACCACTGTAATCCGTGATTTTATGTAGCTCTTATATCTCACTCAGCGTTTTTGGACTAACCAGAGCCCGTTTGTGTTAAACTTGATGCATATTATTTGCATTTATTTACGAAACCTGTCCCTGAAGCTCGCACGTTTAATACGTTTCGATACTTTTGAGTTTTTTACACGCTAACTTTTGTTCATGTAGGTCTTAGTTGACTGACAAAAAGCGGAAGTGAGTTGTCATCCTGACGTTGGGCAGAGCAAACAGGCAACAGATGACTTTGAAAAATCAAATTTAACAAATTTTTTCGTAATGGGAGGAGTTGTATAGAATACAATACTGGATCCGTCAGACAAGAAAACTGATATAATTATAGTGTAACGTAAACTAACATGAAAACTTCGAATTACTTTACATTTTCTGCCTGTGGCCCTCAGCAATTGCCGAACGGACAACTGCATAGCCACTTTGCAGTATAGTACATGCATTTTCCCTGTTTTGCTGCAGACCAGAAACTGGTCGACGACCGCACTGCAAGCACACGTCTCCGGCGGAAAACCTGACGTGGAACTGCGCACCAACGAGAAGCTGCGACCATCGTCTGCAGTCGAAGAGCCGCTGCCGACTAGCGGTGGCCTCTTCCGGTGCCGCTACTGCCGCTACACGAACGCGCACAAGTGGAAGATGGCGTCCCACATGAAAGCGAGTCACGCCGGGCGGCTAGTCTACCGTTGTCCGCACTGTCCAAAGTTCATCACCGATCGGCGCGTGGAGTGGTGCGCGCACCGGTCGCGACACACCGGCAAGACGGTGTTCTCGTGCTCCGAGTGCGCCTACGAGACGACGATGAAGCGGAACTTTGAGCGGCATCTGGAACGCCACGTCGCGGGCGGTCCTCGCCGCTGCACGATCTGTAGTTACTCGTCAACGGGAGAGGGGGCGATTCAGCGTCACATGGCAGAATACCACCCACCCTCTCCCCCTCCACAACTAACCACGACGACTGCAAACTCCTCCTCCGGTGGTGAGGTTGCTCCGCTCTCGGTTGCTGAGGGTAGAAGATTCGAAGTTCAGCAGAATCCAGCCTCGTCGTCGGTTCTGCTTTTTAAACCGAGCAAGACGATGTCGGCGCCGAACGGCATAGCGAGGCCGCTGACCGGTAAACCGCCAATCATATTGTGTGACGTCAGTGGTCGCTGGACATGTCCAGTCTGTCCACTCAGCTACAAGCGTCCGGCAGACCTCAACCGACATATGAAACAAAAGCACGACGTCGCACTCAAAGACTTTGCTGTAACTCGCACGCCGCAGGTCGCCACCGCCTCGACCTCTCCCCCACCCGAAACCCTTATTCCTGCTGTACCAGTGACGCTTTTCGACACACCCTCTGACACCAGTGACCAACCGCTGAATCTGTCTTTAAAGGAGTCCGCGACAATCAGCTGGCAAGCAATAGATTCGGCCGTCAATTTGACCACCTCCGAAATGGATCAGACAGAACCACTCGATCTGTCGGTCGTGAGAGCTAATTCCGATGCCGTGGATGATGTTCTGGCGATGCGGCTGGTGAAGACGACGTTCGGGTACCCATGCAACCAGTGCACGTACGTCTCTAAGCGTGCCAGCGATCTGCGACGTCACCAGCTGGTTCACTACTCGAGTAAACGTTATCGCTGTCCCTACTGCGTCGGTGACCGATCGTACAAGCTGCAGTTTGACTTGGGTCGACATATGGCCAAGGTGCACGGCAAAGTTGGCGGCAAGCAAGATACGTCGGTGATCGAAACAGTCATACAATCGAAGCCGTACGAGATGCACGTTACCGCTTCAACCGGAAGTATTTACGGCGATGTTCTTGGTGGCCAAATGACGTCGGCGACTCGAAACATTATGGCATGTCCGTACTGCCAGTACGTCGGCAAGAATATGAGCGAATTGGAGCGCCACGCTCGACTTCACAGCGGCGAGAAGCCTCATCGCTGCCCCCACTGCTCATTCCAGACAGTCTGGAACGACGATCTGTCGCGACATATCCAGAGGGCACACGGCGAAACAACTGAGTTCAGCGACGCGGTAAAACTGGAAGTCGATTATAACATGAATGTCGAGGATGGCAGAAAGCGGTTGACAGCGGCGGTCGTACGCAGAACGCGAGTTGGAAACTTCATAGGTGATGCAGGAGGACAATCCCTAGTGAACTCCGATGACGTACGGTCAAAAGGCAGGTGCCCCGTATGCCCTTTTATCAGCGACTCGCCGACCATCATGTCATTCCATCTGGAATCGCACGAGAAGACCGAAGGACGTCAGTTCGTATGCATGGCGTGTGGAATGACGTTTGCCGATCGCCAAGAATGCCGCAAGCACGTAGCATCTCTACACGCCGACGTGGCAGCAGCTGGTATGGACACGATGGTATTTGAAGTGAAACCAGATCAGCCATCACCGTATCCTGACCACCCAGTTCTTACGCTGAACAGTGCAAGTGGCTCTGGGCCGGTGGACGTCGACGCACTTGCCGAGCAATACGCCAACGAAGTGACTGAAATGTTTTACGGGAACGAGTCAGCAGTTACGACGCCTGCTGGTAACGGCGCCGCGGCACGTCGATACGGCGTCGCCATGGCTTGCCGCTCGGCGCGCGCCGACCGCTGTCGCCCGTTCAAGTGCTCGCACTGCGGACGACGATCCAACTGGCGTTGGGACCTAAAGAAGCACATACGTGCCAGCCGTCATCCGAACGCCGAAGTCATCGAGCTGAGCGACGAGGAAGCGCGGCGCTCGTTCCACGTCGACATAGCCGCCACGGACCGGCCCTCACCACCGACAAATAAGCCGTACCGGTGTTCACGCTGCGGGCATCGCTCCAACTGGAAAAGTGACGTGACAAAACACATACGCGCAATGCACCCGTTGTCTCGCATCGTGATTATGGACGATGACGAGGCTACGGCGACTTTAGCGGAGTACGAGACGCGAGTGAACAGCGAGAAAGCAATGACCAAAGTTCATGGCGAAACCGCGTCATCACCGGAAGATAAAGCACTGTATACCGTAGACAGACAGGTATAGATTCAGCAGCAAAATACAGCAAAGTTTCTGCGATGGGGATAGACATGTCAAGTTTTAGGACATCCAAAGTTGCGGTTTAAAGCAATATGAATGAAGCAGCAAGTGGCCAAAGTAATTTGGCGAAGGCTGCATCGAATCCTTAGGGGGAAATCGGGACTCCCGTCTACTATAATGTTCCTTGGGTCTCCAAGTCTCTGCCCCAAACCGGATCTCAATCCGTTCAGCTGTGTTTGCACAGCGACGCCGTTTGAAGCCGCGTGACAGACAGACTTACAGACTGACAGACGCCCGGAATCGTCGATCGCAACAGCCCGCGTCTCACGCACGCAATGCGGCCTAATAATATACACCGTGAACTATAAAACGTGCCACTTTTGTTTTGATTGTAACTTTGCCAAATGTTAACCGATCTTAAGTTTACGTAATTATTTTACTGCCGGAAAGTGCATGAAATTTGCTACAAAACTCACAAACTCACCTTAATAATTCCCACCATACCTTAAGTATGTTGCTAGCCTACCTTGTGAAGTCAAAAGTTTGAATTTGCGGCAAATCTGAAGGCAATTGCCAAAAATACATTGATATTTCATGTTAATACATCTACCTTACTTGCTTATTAGGCCTACTTGCTTACTTATTTGTTTTTGTATTTACCTCCTGTTTAATGTTTCTAAAGAGCAAACGTTTTTTGTGTAATTAGGCATAAATTTCGACAGTCCTATGACATACCTGGCATATGACGTAGTACGACTTCTAACGGAGATAACACTTTTCATTGGAACTGATTTGTAGCTACAAAACAGCCTCGACCTCAGTCTGGAAGACTACCGGTACTACAAGATATATAGGGTGTTATCCAGCAGCGAGTTCGTCAGTCGCTGGCGTATAACACTGACGAAATGAAGCACAGCTTGTTGAATGTTCGGCATGGCATGGACCGAGCATAACTGACAGTGCAATTGTCGAGTGGCGTGGGCATCTTAAAACGTTTGTGCGGGCAAAAGTTGGACACTTTTAGCAACTGTTAAACAGTAACAATATGCATTTAGCCATATAACACGAAGCATTTTATTTTTGTGGTCTATGATACGTTTTAATTTGTACGTTTTGTATTTTTTAAAAACAGTTTTGGACTTCCAACTTACCACGGTGCGTCTGGAATTATCACATGTGTTATGTATAGCAAATTCAATGCGCTTTCCAGCAATAAAAGAATCTGAAGATCGGGTGACACTTGGCAAAGTAACAATTACAACCAGAATAAAAGTGGCACGTTTTATGACTCACCGTGTAGATATTCTCAGACAACCGCTTGACGTGCAAGATGTTGCCGCTGCTCATTTTTTGACTACTTTTTGCGCTAGAAATGTCACAGCCTACGACGTGTCAATTAATCATTTGTGGGGCCAGTTTTCATTTACCAAGCTGGGCCTGGAGGGACGAGAAGCTATAGCATTGGAGAAGTCTCCCAATGGCCTTTGTTGGCGGAGATATGTGGACCGGTAGGCCTAAGCTTCCTCTCGAGCAATCCATTTTGTTTTTGGATAATATAAGCCTAAGCTGTGCATTTTCAGTAAGCTGGATGAAGGCCGAGGAGAAAAATCACTGTTTTGCTGGATCCGGGGTCTTAAAAATTTCGGAGGCACCGGTTTATACACTATAGTGGTGCTCATAGTGGTTCCGTTCCACCCACGTGTGCATAACAAGTGGACAAAGTAATTTGGCGAAGGCCGCATCGAATTCCACGTCTAATACAGTGTTCCTAATCCTTGGGCCCCCAGGAGTATCCACTCAAACAGGACTTCGATCCATCCAGCGAGCCAGCGACCTTAGTAGGGCACACAGACGCGTTACAGACATACTTACAGCCACACCACGCTACGGGAACATCGATCGCATTTCACGCATTCGATGCCGCCTAATAACAAACTAGCTAATCGTGCGATGTCTGACACTGTACTGTTTCGATGTGTTCGTCGATGCAGAAACTGAAGCGACTGCGCTGCTCGGCGTGTCCGTACCGTTCCAACTTCCGTAGCGACGTGGGCCGTCACATCCGCTACAAACATCGCGGCGTCGGGCAAGTTCCAATCACCGTCATGTCGGCAGTGGAGGCGGCGGCCACGCTCCAGGACTACATCGATATGTGGACGCACAAGAAGATCACGCCTTCGAGCCATGCCGAAACAACCAACCAAGATGCCGATGCAGGCGGACATCTGGGGAGCCGGAGTGTGGAGGATGAGGGTTTTGAGATCGTAGAAGGAGTGGATGAGACTTTACCGTGGAAGTGTGCGGCTTGCCAGTTTATTCATCCCGCCAAGCAGGTGGTTGTCCAACACTGGCAGCGTCATCACTGCGCACAGGTCCCGTCTTTGATTGTGTTCGTATTATAACGGCTCCCCTGTCTAA
>Ga0126335_1001655_pt1 | contig 12722 bp, 11 predicted proteins | sample OlaspJWI45metaG_FD_108409 | JGI IMG/M metagenome (GOLD analysis project Ga0126335, IMG submission 108409) | Marine gutless worms symbiont microbial communities from Oahu, Hawaii - Olavius sp. 1 OAHU.JWI-45 metaG | ecosystem: Host-associated > Annelida > Digestive system > Unclassified | place...
TGGTCTTCGTCGTCTTGGTCTGCTTGAGTGCCGTCGGTTGTCGTGGTATAGGGTTTGTCTAGGATTAGAATGGATTAGGATTAGTTTAGCTTAGTCGTAGGGTTAGTTAGGATGTTGATTGTTGAGTGTACTATTCTGTAATAATAGTGCAGTGCATTGGTTCGCCCCTGTGGGGCGAAAAACAGAAAAAACGCCTTTTACTACTGGCAGTTTTGTCCTGTAACAAAATGCATTACCAATCGAACGACAATGCATGCAAGCAGAAAAGGCTAGTCCGCAGCAAATTTGCATAATCCTGCATGGATAGCCTGCTTTCTTTCTACGGGATGTGCCAAAAACTCAAAAAATACAATTAATTTTTTTTAGAAAATTCGCACTTTCAAGTTTGTCACTTTTCCATGCCACTGCTAGGCGGCACAGCTGAAAACTTTAATATAGGTGCACAACTACATTCCTTGCCCTATGCAAAAACATTAAAAGTTTGACTAAAATTATATGCCATATACCGCTTTTGGTGCTCAAAAGCTTACCAATTTCGACCCATTTTAGCACTACAAGCATATATTTGACATGGTGTTGTATACGTATGCAAATAGGTTGATTCAAAAAAAATTATATAGGTGCACATCTACAATTCAATAGCTAGAAGGTGCTGGTAGAATTTTATTTATAGGTTGCTTATAAATGGTCGAAGTCGTCTTTACAAACTTTTTGGTAAGACTATTTTTTACAGATCTCGGGGAAGATTGTGGCACCATCCAACGATTTAGTTTAAAATGTCACAATCAACTTAAAAGTATGTTTCATCCTCTAAAAACGACCCAAACCGCGTGAAAATTGATCGATAAATGGCCAAGCAATGCTTTGTTAAAGTGCCAAACATAGCGGCAAGTCTGCGAGACCAAAAGAGGGTGCAGGGTAACCACGAGCACCGGGCTCTCTCCTTCTGATGCTTGGAGTGTTGCAACAGATCAGTCAGCATGGAGGGCACTACGACCCATCAACGGTCAAGCGTAGACAGAGAGTGCGTGTGACAAAAAACATAAAAACTCTCTTACTTTCTATCTTGTGTCACAGTGCATAAACTGATCTCCACATAACTTGGCATGTGGATAGAGGGCGTCCATACCATTTTTTTCGCTTTGGGATCTGACCCCTTGTTTTTGGGCTAGGGCCCCCAAAATTTTACTGAAATATGACCAAAGCGTGGTTTTTCGGTTATAAATCCTTGATTAATGAACGGAACCTTACCAAATTTTAAACTAATATGGGGACTATAGCTGCACATAAACCCTGTGGATTTCAGAAATATTGGTCGAGCGAGTCAACCCTGTGGGATAAAAAACCTGCAAAAATTGCGATTTTGGGGGCTTTTCTGACAGGAAATCCCCAAGTATGGGCCGATTTGGGTCAAATTTGGCATTTGACCACAATCAATGCAGTGGTTCGCCCCTGCGGGACAAAAAACGAAAACAGTCATTTTAATACTGCCAGAAATACCGGCAGTTTTCTGTCGGTATTTACAATGCAGGATAAAAACACTAATACCAGTATACAACAGTCCGACTCATTACATTCAATAAAACACATCAGGCAAAGTATTGTACACTGCTGATTCACAGAAGTATTGAACAATAAGATTGCGTAGCACCACATGAATTTTTGGATTTTTTATAACAGTGACTTTCACCACGAACTAACAAACTTGATACATGAATGCAAGGATTCAGTTAGGAAGATACTAAGATATTAAGAGGCCAAAGCAATTTCGCAAAGGCTGCATCGAATACACCACACACCCTGCATCTGCTGGAGTGTATACCTTCAGCCATAGCTGAGTACAGTACAACAAAACACACAATCTTCACACATACTTACCTGAAAAGCAAGAAACTGTGTACTCCCTCTGCACAAAAACTCTCATTTGCAAAACTACGGACTCGAATGACTGTCATTTTTAGTTAGGTCTCTTCATAAAGATTGCTATTCATGGTTTTTATCTCAGTGGAGTTTTTATATGTATTTGCATCTTTATGTATGATTGACTTACTACCTTTCTTATCTCTCTACATTTGTAATCACAGCTGCATGTGTTAACATGTATTATTAAAGAAACTGCCAAGACAGTTTCAAGTGTGTTTCTCCTACACAACACTAGCGCCAGCCGTGATCTGTCTATGTCTCTAGATGGACAGTGCCTTAGACACGATCGCCACCCTACTCATCTGGGTGTAACACTAGACCACACACTGTCCTTCAGAGAACACCTGAAAAAAACTGTGGGAAAGCTGAAGAACAGAAATAACCTGCTGATGAATCTAGCTGGCTATAGCTGGGGTGTCAACACCGAGACACTCCGGACACCTGCCATGGCTCGCGGCTACTCTGTGGCAGAGTACTGTGCCCCAGTTAGGTCATGGTCTCCACACACTGGGTTGGCTGATGTACAGTTGAACTTCACCTTGCATCTCATCTCTGGTACTCTACGTTCCACCCCTCTCCCATGGTTACCAGTCCTCGCTAACATTGAACCTCCTGCTCTCCGTAGAAAGGCTGTCACAGATCAGCTCATGGAGAAGATTATAGCTCATGACAATTGGCCAATTCATTCTGATATCACCAACCCTCCACATGCCTGTCTTCCATCCAGGAAGCCTTTGTGGCAGGATCTGACGTGTGGACACCAAAAATTAATGGAAAAAACTAAAAGTTGGTTCAGCTGGTCAACTTTTCTCTAGAGAATGACCCACAATTCGGCAACCAGGTTTCGATCTTCCACAACAACAATGGTCCCTGCTTAACCATTTCCAGACTGCACAGAGTCACTGTGGTGTCTGTAAAAAGAAATGGAATCAGGCAGCCACTGATTTATGTCCTTGTGGTGAAAAGCAAATGATGTCCCACATTGTCAACTCTTGTCCTCTGAAAAAGTTAAATGGTGGCTTGTTGCAACTACTTAGCTGACGATGAAGCTGTTGCTTGGCTGATCAGCAATGGCTCATAATGCACACGCAAGGAAAAGAATTAAAGAAACTTTGTGATATTGACGAGCTGTGTGAGGGCATCAGTTGTAAAAGTAGGTCTCATGACCCCGCTAAGGTATACCTTCTGTGGCCAATTTTTGCATAGTTTTGGTTACAGCCCACAGACCTCTATATGCATGCACACTTTTTCTGAACTTCCCCTCTGCCTCACTGTGGGGGGATCAAGACCCCCATCTAACACAATGTTACTTTGGCCCCCAAGAGTGTTCACCCCAAAAGGATGTTGATCCGTTTGGCCGTTTTGCACAGTAAAGTTGTGTCTCGACTGGTGGTGGCATGTGTGTGTGCACGCTTCATTGTTTCTGTGAATGCAGTCTGTGCTGTGCTTGTAGATGATATCATGCAACACCTGAGCACCAAGCCTGACAGACTGATAGACAGACTGACAGACAGAGACCACGAGCATCGGAAACAACAGTCTGCATCTCATGCATTCGATGCAGCTTTAAAATGAACTTCCTAGTCAAGGATTTTGAAAGTTATCATATGACAAACAAACAAAGAGATGGACGCTCACACAAATATACACCACAAAGCTATTCTACAGCTCGTGGGACACACAAGTGGCAGCTAATGCACAAAGTGATAGGTCTGCTTGTCAGAAGAGTACTGCATATTAGTCAACGGTCTACAGATAGTAAAAGACATCCTACATGTAAGTAACTACACCGTGTCCCAGAAAAAGGCCACTTTGTAACTGGCTCTAATTTTGTTAAACTTGACCATTTTCAGAATTCTTTCACTGCCGGAAAGAGTATGAAATTTCCACTAAAACATGAAATATTTCCCATCAAACCTGCTCACTGCTGCACAACCACGGAAAGTTAAAAGTTCAAATTTGATGTAAATCCATAACGAAAGAGTTTGGCATAACTTACAGTCATGAACGGTATGCTGTGTGATTGCCGAAGCACAAGCATCAAAGTAGTTCTGCAAGCTGTCGACCTGGTGACTAAGAATGTCCTTGAATGTCTCCATCTCAGCCAATTTCTCTCTCAAGCCACGACCACGCTGAATGTACAATTCATCACAACTCTATCAACATGTGCAAAAGTAATATAAAAAATAGCAACACTTTTGGCAAGCCATTGTGAGCACTACGTATTTCACATTTAATGAACACTGAAAATCATATTAAATACACTCAATCTCTTAACAATCTCTTCAACCACATAGGCGCATCCAGGTTCCAAAATCTTGGGGTCCGGGTTCAGCTGCTGAATGCCATGATGGGGGTTTCCCCCTCCCCAGCTATGATGGGTCTGGAGAGGGGCTGTACCACTTCCCAGAATTTTTTCCAGATTTTAGGTGAAAACAATGCCTTTTGATGCATTTCAAAGCACTATTCTTTTAACTTGGGAGACCTATTGTTAAGACAATTTAAGGCAAAGAACAACATATTTCATACGCAGTGAACTCGTGATTATAATTAAACAGTAAACATCACTGACACTCTGAGTATCATGTAATAGAATACAGAGCTTCACAAAGTTCGCCACATCAGTATCGCCTGAGGATGGGCTGCTGCTTGGACTGGCAGTACGTTTTAACTGCATTCGCAAAGTGGCTCTATGCTAGTACATACTACAATTATTATTATTATTTTATTATTATTATATAAGTAATATACGAAGTGCACAATAAAGATGCTAGCAAACACCTACACTAACACACACTGCACGTAATTGGAATCGTGGGAGTACACCCATGTCCAGACATACCTGTCAAGGTTTGCTCGGAAAGCGGTCTTTAATAGTAATAGTAATAGTAATAGTAAAACAGACATTTCTATTGTGCCTCCTACAATACATGTAAAGACCGATGGCACATAACATCAAATGGTGATGACAGCAATGATAAAAACGATAATGATAATGAAGATGATAATGATAATAATAAAAACATTGATAAAATAATTGTAATAATAGTAGTCTCAATGGTAGTCGTAGGCCCTTTTGAAAAACCCGGTCTTCGACATTTGAAGGCGTCCGTTGTACAAGTAGCAGTCTTGAGATCTGTGGGTAGACTGTTCCAGGCTTTGGGAGCAGCGACAGAAAATGCTCTGTCACCGAACCAACGGTTGGTGCGGGGGACGATGTAGTTCCCGTTTGCTGCCGCGCGCAACGTAGTCAATGACGGGTCGTTAGCAACCGGCTTCAACATGTTGCTGATGTACTCTGGCGCTTGACCACGTGATGACTTGTGGACTAACAAGCACAGCTTGTAGTCGATTCATTGTGCAACTGGGAGCCAATGCAGCTCCCTCAAAGCGGCCGACACCTGATCACGTGGCCAGAGATTCAGGACCAAATGAGCTGCAGCATGCAGCGCTCTCTGGAATGGCGCCAACGTTGAAGCCGGAAGGCCTGCAAGGACGGCATGGCAGTAATCCAATCTTAACAAGACGAAGGCTGACACGAGCCGTGCCATGACGTTGCGACCAAGCTGGACCGCAGGTGATGCAGATGGTAGAAGCATGTCTGCGATGCTCGCGACACGTAGATGCACATCGAGAGCTCAGCTCAGACCACACACTGTCCTTCAGAGAACACCTGACAAAAACTGCGGGAAAGCTGAAGAACAGAAACAACCTGCTGATGAATCTAGCAGGCTCTAGCTGGGGTGTCAACACCGAGACACTCCGGACACCTGCCATGGCTCGCGGCTACTCTGTGGCAGAGTACTGTGCCCCAGTTAGGTCATGGTCTCCACACACTGGGTTGGCTGATGTAAAGTTGAACTTCACCTTGCATCTCATCTCTGGTACTCTACGTTCCACCCCTCTCCCATGGTTACCAGTCCTCGCCAACATTGAATCTCCTGCTCTCCGTAGAAAGGCTGTCACAGATAAACTCACATAGAAATTCTTCAATTGTTCACAAACAAATACAAAAAAGTTACAATCAGCTGCAAGCTTCACAGTCAAGTCAGAGCCAGTTTTTCACACATAACAAAGTCTCCAACAACTACACCACTCACCTTAAAAGAAGACGTAGATATAGTAGACACACTGGCAGCAGACGTTAATGACAGTTTGGACCCGTGTCTTCGAAGCCCACTCTCGCTGCCATAGCCAGACTCCAACTGCTAAGTAAAGACACATGTACCTGATATATCGCAGCATTTCATTCTGCGACATCACAACATCATACGATGTCAGCCTACACGTTGGTGCGCGACGTCAATTGATGTCCATGACCACCAGTCACTGGCCCAGCGGCCCACTATCAGCAGTATCTGCCTCACCTCGTCTCTCCCACGAGATACTAATAATGGGCCGTAATTCAGTCCACTATGACCAGGTGGCTTGTCTGAAAGTGCAGACAGTTGCTAAAAGACTAGTGATGTGTGGAATTAGTTGGCATAAGACATGTGAGCTGCATGACTGATGCAGACAGACTGACGACCACACACATGCTTTGTCGACCGCTGTCATCCGTGGGAAGTCGTGTAATTGACAAGTGATAAGAGGCATGGCTGCCACAGCTGCGTCCTGTCGCCGACTGGTAGCGGCGTGTGTGTGTGCACTATTCATTGTGTCCGTGAATGCAGTCTGTGCCGCATTTGTAGACAACATAGGGTGACACCTGAGCAGTACAATATTGTAGGGTGGACACATCTGCAACTGACATCACCTAATCGATATGATCACTAATGTTTATGTATACATAAGCAGTAATGTGTGCTGTGCATATTTTCATTCATCTGCTTGGTTATAACTCGGGAACGGGTGTACGATCACCTCCAAATTTTCGGGGTATCTCCAGGGTGCCCCAGTGCAGAATTGGTTATAGGTGCCAAAAATTTTGGGGGTCATCTGTATGAGGCCAGAAAATTGGCATTTCTCGTTGCTCATTGCACTGCCAGGCAGGACTGAGTACTGAGCACTAGACAGATCTACAGGTGCAAGCACCAGCACAGGCAGGCATACAGGAACAGACGGGAGCTGGGAGGCCTGGCATTGGTGCTGGCAGGCTCACACACATACTAGAGATAGTGCAGGTCTAAAACTGGCTTTGGACTGGTGCTGGACCGGACCAAACTGAACTGGGCCTGTATAGGTACACTTTTTCCCAGCCCAGGTCCACACTAACATGTAGAGAAATAGTACCATTTCAGCAAATGTCTAGATTTCAACCTGAAATAAAATTACTGGCTCATAAAGATATAAACTTACAAATGAAAATACAAAACACACACTCAGTGCTTTCCATATTTAATGTAATGCAGCTTCAAATGCAAGTTCAATCTGTCGAAAAGTAAACACATTAAGTTCTGGATGTAATATGGGCATCCTCTAGCTAGAGGTCTCGGACTGGACCTGATCAGACCAGCCACTAATTACAGTTCTCGGACCCATCCAGTCCATTTTTGTATGGACCGTACTATCTCTAATGCATAAACATGGTACAGGAAGTAGGGTAGCCTTGGGCAGGTACAAAGGTGGGGACAAACCTTCAAACAACACGCCTATAATATATAATACCCATCCGGATGGGCAAGTGTAAAGAAAATAATCTAATCAGTCACACAGTTACAATTCATCTAAAGACATGTTGTACAACTGAACACTTAATGCCAAAAATGGCCCTACTTTGTGTAGTTCCATCTGCTGCATCCATCTTGCTCTTTCTTCCGAACTTGAAGCACGCAAATACCATAAACAGTCATTGATGCCAACGTCAAACCGGCAATCGTCAAACTCATGAGCCTTAAACAAACAACAAATATTATACATACATTCCAATGCAAGTAATCACACTGTCATAAAGGAAGTGCTTTTTATATCCTGCATGCTACAAGGACACTGTTTTCCATCATTTTAGTATACAGCACTTTTTTTCTTCACAGAAATGCCCATAACTTCGACAACATGAAGCTCTAGAGCATGGTTCAGTTCAACTTCAGTTCACTGGATGTCTTTTTCAGTTACAGCCTATACTTTATAAGTTTTTAGCAACTCAATTCCACAAGGTCCTGCTACTGCCATTACACTTGCAGGCACTCTTGGGTTCGTCACCTCACTGGAATAAGTGACCGATGTACTGCAAATAAGTGGTCATGGCTTACGGTAACGGTCAGGTGTAGAGTTTGGGTCAGGCTTGGAATTAGGCTTCAGGGTTAGGTGCGTCGGTTGCTTTAAGTTATTCCAGTAATGCGATGAAACCCTAAGAGCACCCACCACCTCAATGACAATTAACAAACCTTCATCAATCAATCAGTCAGAAGACAGTGCAGTATGCATACCGATATAACAGCCTTCGACAAGCTGACTGCTCCTCGACAACCAATTGCTGCTTCTTGTTCAGACTTATAGTAGCTGATAGTGCCACTTTTCAGAACGATGTAGCGATCTTGCCAACCATGAATGTAGTTGGTCCACTTGCTCAGAGTACCTGCCAGTTCCGGTAAGTGACGTTCGGTATCATAGTCATCGTCCTCATCGTCTGTCAAACTGAGTACATCCCGACAGTCGTCAGCACACGTAGCCATATGACGTCACAGACCACTTGGCTCACGGCAAAGCCTAAAATGCAGTGCTTGGTGATACATGAATGGTATTATATGCAAGTGCTGCTTTCTTGCTAGATGCCGTGTGCAGCAGCACCGTAGGCCCTCAGGCATGAATATCACTAAACATCATGCATGCGTTTCACGCATTATACACCGCGATATAAAAAACATCCACATTTTTGTTCTACTGTAGCTTCTACAAACATTGACCGATTTTCATAAAATTTGGCACAGAGTATACTGTAGGAATTTGCAACACAACAAGTACTGAAATGTCCACTTCACCTACATAATGTTGCTACACTACCTTGGTAAAAATTAATTTGTGGTTTCCGCCAATTCTGACCAATCTGCTCTGTCAATAGAGCTGTTAAATTGACTTCAGAACTTGAGGATTAAGATTTGAAAGCAACTAAAGATTTTGACATTGCAAGTTATTTGACTGCATCAAATGCATGCAATGCACGAGATGCCGCCTATTGTTACCGATGTGCGTGGTGTCTGTCGGTCAGTCTGTCATGCGGCAGTTGCGGCTCAACTCGGCTTCACTGCGCAAAAACAGCTGAACGGATCAATATGCTGTTTGGGTAAACACTCTTGGGGCCCATGAGACATTATGTTACACGGAAGTCTTTATCCACCCACAGACAGAGAAAGGGAGACCTAATTTTAAATTTTTTGACCGCCTCGTATCTTTAAAATGGCTGAAGCTAGACACTTGAAATTTTGGCATGCATATAGAGGACAACGGGTCCTAACGAAAACTATGCAAAAGTAGGTCATAGGGAGTCAGGGCAGGATCAGGCCAGACCTATTTTCGTTACAAAAACGAAAATAAAAATGAAAATGATTCCTTTTCGTTTTATAAAAACTAAAACTAAAACGATTAGTTTTCAAAAAACAAAAACGAAATAAAAATTAAAATGATTTCATCAAATACGAATAAAAACGAATATGAAAATGAATACAGGAACTAAAAAACTCAGTATTTAACGTAGTTTATGGTTAGTCAAAACCCCGAAACAAAATTTAATTCATTCGCACGTGTTTACAATTGCTGCATTAAGAGGAAACACTGTATATCAATCAAACAGGTTATCAAACATAGTCAAAAAGCAAGAGAACGATACAATGCCGTTTGTTAAATTCATATTTGATATTAGGAAGTATAAAGTCCTGCCCTTGTCATCGGAGCTCCATGACACTGGGTGTAAAGAAACAAAACTATGTAATATAAAAATAAAAACTAAAATGATCAGCAAGAAACTAAATAAAAACTAAAATAAAAATGAATACAATGATATAATATAATTTAATATAGAAATAAAAATGACTCCACAAAAAATTAAAATTAAAATGAATTTAAAAACCAAAATAGGTCTGGATCAGGCGACCCCCAATTAAATTCTGGGACCCCTTTTATCTCCAGAATAGCTGAAGATAGACTTGAAATTTTGTGTGCATATACACGGCTGCAGATAATATCCAAAACTACACAAAGTAAGTTATTCGGGGGTCCTGGGCAGGGTCATGTGGCCTACTTTTAAATTCTGCGACTGCCTACATATCTCAGGAATGGCTACAGCCATAGAGTCCTGTGTGTGTAGTGTATGCGGTGTATTCGATGCAGCCTTTGCCTTGTTGTGATATTGTACTGATGCAAGAGATGCTGTCATCTGATCATACCATTGCTGTCTTGATAGTGACATCTTCCAGGAAGACAGTGTGCCAGCTCATTGTGCACATCAGACAGATGAGCTACTGCAGTGCGAAGCTCCTAACTTCGTTGGTCCGGACTTGTGACCTATGGTGCTTGATAGACATTGGAAATGGCTTCTAACAAAGCACTACTGACTGACTGAATGACCTAAGAGACTTCAGGCCTGTGTGTATGAATTGTGTGCATTGTCAACACTTGCTTTAATATTTAGGCCTTGGTGGACAATGAATGTGTGGAAAAACTGGGTATTTTATAGTTTGTGCAACAGTAAGTGTAACTTACGTTGTTAAAACTCACTACTGTGCAGTTCACATTTTTCCCAGGGTACAGTGGCAACAGTATGCAGGTGAGGTGGACAAATGAGTTATGTTGCAAATTTTCTCAGTATACTGTGTGCCAAATATTGTAGAAATCAGCCAACGTTTGTTTAAACTACAGTAGAACAAAAAATGTGCACATTTTTTGCATCACAGTGTATTTATTAGGATACGGCTCTAAAGTTTCCTGGTTAGAAAAAACTAGGCGATAGCATTAAAATAGGCCTGCAAGTATGTAGTTGCAAATTACAACACTCGCATAAACGTCGACTAGCATAAATCAGATACATCTGTAGCAAGCCACCACCCAGGCAGTAATGCTCAGCTACTTAGTATAACAAGGGAAATGTTGCACAGATCACCAAAGACAGGCACCAATGGCATAACCTTTGGCGGTAAGCAAAACCTTACACAACGGTGATACACAACGTAAGGTTCTGCTTAACGCCAACCCTCCTGGACAACGACACAATATGACAATGGCGTTATGATAAAGCAGTTGAGCTAATCATATGAGTTGTAAGACAAGTTTCAATTAAAGATCATGATACTGTCTGTCTATGAGTCTTTAGATTTGGTCTGTGGTCAATACCGATGGTCTGCAGTGCAAATAATGCTAAAACTTCCTTATCATTAGTCTGCAGTGACTCTGGAAGTGGTCTGCTGTGGTCAGACCGATGAATATCACCGAGTGCCTGCAAGTGCACACAGCATAGACCCTTAGTTGCCACCATTAGCCACCACCGCTAGCCATTAAACTTGTTAGCCGCAGCCAGCCACAACATGAGGTTAGCCGTGGCTAACAAGCAATAATTTCCTTTAGCCACAGCCGCCAAATGTCACGAGACAACGCCGGCTAATAATGGCAAATTTGCAATTCTCCTTTTGTTTAACTGAGTAGGAAACTCATTTCTTTCAGCAAAATCCAAATTTTACACACAATTCTGTTGCCATAATCACTTTATGGAGTAAGTATGAAGTAACAGTGATGTCGTCGTCAATAGTCGTTATATGTGCTGACAGACTTACTTGTATACTTGCTTTGCTTTGTGTACAATAACTGTGAATAGATACCTTATGTACTTTGACTCAGTTGATGTAGTGTAGCATCCGTTAACTTTAAAAAAAGTTGGCGTTCCAATGCCACAGCTGATGTTTAAATCGTCAGACTGTATCACCGTAAACTACAGTACACTGTTTGCAAGTTCATATAATCTATTTACAACGACTTTTACTGTGTGCCATTATGGTTAGCAGAAGCCGATTCCTGCAGTTATCATTTCCGCTAAAAAGTCCAGCTGAGATAACGTCAAAGTACGCTGGTTGCATCAATACGATAACTGAAGGCCTATTTTGGACGTGCTTGAAATTTCAGATAATTACCAGATGAGAAAATGAGAAACAAACAATTTAAACAGGATCGCCACAGAGTTGCCGCGCTGACACCTCGTTGCGCGCATAATCCGCAGCCGGATGAATAGCGACTAGGCTGACTTTCCGCATTCCGCATTTTATACATCGTTCCGCAGCATTATTCCGCATATTCCATTCCGCATTTCATTTTCCGCATTCCCGCATTTTATTAACACCCGAATTTCAATATCCACCAATTCCTTATTCCATAATGCAATTCACTGATGAAACGAAGTGGCTATTGTTACAATGAGTCGTAAAAATACAGCCCAGGCTATTGTTATGAGCCTCTAATTGAAGCAAAAAATAATTAATGACAGATAGAAGAATGTGCATAAATATATAGCCTACTTTGTGCGCAGTGTTGGTGTGTGGCATGCTTGTATAGGCCTACTTTGCGTTAGCGGTTTTCCTTGCAGTTCTTACGTTACTTGCAGTTCCTACAAATCTTCATTCTATCGTGTATCGAGTGTCCAGTGATAAACTTGTGGCATACACGGTGGTTCCATAAAAACACAAACATTTGCTGTATTTCACATTTCGGAAGAAAATTACAAAAACTGATTAAAAAGTTAACAGAATGTAACTAAGTACATTCGCACGTCAGCTACCTAAAATTACAGCATTTCTGCATAAACTTTCTCTCGTATCGAAACCGTTGTTGTGACGTCATGACCACTTTACTTCTTCCACCATGCTCACACGTAATTTCAA
>Ga0126335_1001656_pt1 | contig 12713 bp, 11 predicted proteins | sample OlaspJWI45metaG_FD_108409 | JGI IMG/M metagenome (GOLD analysis project Ga0126335, IMG submission 108409) | Marine gutless worms symbiont microbial communities from Oahu, Hawaii - Olavius sp. 1 OAHU.JWI-45 metaG | ecosystem: Host-associated > Annelida > Digestive system > Unclassified | place...
AGTGAAGTAGTGTACATACAGCACGAGACAACACACTAATGCACAGTTCTGTCCTGAACAAACGAGCAAAATTTGGTGCAAAAATATTTACGCATGTCTGAGATATCACAATTTTTGTGTTGTGGTGTTTGATTTTGAATTACCCTGTATTTGCTATAAAAACCTTACAAACCTATGAAAGACCTAGTTAATATTCATGAGCTGTACACATATTCTTTGCACCTGAACATAATGATGACATACTGTACATAACGCAACACCTAATCAAGCACACAATGACGTCAAACCCATGATGCCAAGACGTCATTACAAATCTCTAAAGAAGTAATTTGAGACACGATATTTCCGACATGCGCATGCGTGTACGTCCGTCCGTATGACGTCACGGCCTGTCTAGTGATGTCACGTGATTGTTTAGTGTTTCATTTTCTGATTTGATCATGTAAATGTTTTTCCTTGGTTTGTAACTGTGACACTCCAGTGGTTCTAGAAGTAGCCATAGTTATTTTGGCCACTATAAATTATTATTAGGCCTCCATTGCACTACACTGCACTAATTTTTAGGGTACATCACAGGGGTATGACCGGCCGATAACTCTGTCGCAAAAAACTGGGGTGTTAAGATAGCCGCCAACATATATTCACATACTCCACCCATAATACAACACTTACTATTTTGGACGCATGTACAGTGTATCTCGTACTGAATTAGGATTCTACGCAAAAAGCAGATGACCATTTCTGTCCAGACAGCGATATTGAAAATTAGTGATTGTTGTAAAACGATTTGCGATTGATCCGTGAGAATGTAAAGGTCGTGGCAGCTGGCTGGCTCAAGACCGACGCCATCTTGCCGTCGGCGGTTTCTGATAAGGCTGATCTCTATGGAGAAATCGACTAGTCTGCAAGAACTTGTGCTTTGCAGCATTACTCGGTATAGGAACCGGGTACCCGATTGCAATTATCCGGCTACACGGACCCGGCTTTAAATTTAAGTAAGTAAATAAAAGAGATTGTATTGGCGGATTTGTAGGGAGGCATTCCAGCCAAGGCCCCAAACTATTACATGATTTTGTTAAAGTAAAAATCGACAAAATGCTAAAAGATTTTTTCTTCGAAATAAACCAAAATGTTTCATCAATGCGGAAAATCACTCTCACACGCGATGGACCTGGGTTGTCCTCTAAAATGCACCACTGGTCTGCCAGTGAGAAATACATTCAACGCAAACAGAGCCGAAACGGTTTAGGCATATTGTTTACAAATAAATTGGGCAAACTTTAATCTCACGATGGCGAGCTGACAAAGTCAGCATTAGACCGTCCTACTCTTCATTGAATATCAAAAGTCTGCGATGTCGAATATGCCAAACTGGCGTATCTTGTCTATGAAAGCTGATGTCTATATGACTATAACACGTTCGATATAGGCAATTAGGCTGGCTAGTATTACTGTTCGTCCATGTCTGTGATGTGCACAGTCAGATCTGGTTCCCAATCTGTGACTTGTTTCACGTTTCTTGGCCATCTCCCTGTGTTGCCGAACGACGGCCTGTTGAATTCTCGTGCAAAAATACGAGCATTTCTGCGTGGAATACTATCTGAAAGTGATGAACTGACGCAAATACGGGCTAAAATTGGTGACATTGTGTTAGTCTGCGCACGATCGTGGTGTACAACCGGGTAACAATTATCCGATTTTCGAACCGGGTACTAAATTTCGGAACCAAGGCTGGTTACCCGGTTCCGGTTACAAGCATTTAGATAAATAAATATTCAGTCGTCTATGGGTTACATGTAGTTTTGAGGCGCGCAAACATTGGTTCTAAACGGAAACATTTTGTAATGACTGTGCTGCGCTAATTTATAATTTATCTTGTAATAAAGAGCGCTCGCTGTTAAACTACGACCAATCAGGTAGTCGCTCATGCTGTCAATCAAGCGCTAGACTTTCTCACGCAAGCTAGACGTCTATATAAACCGCCGACAACAGCTCACGGATAATTAGCAGAAAAAGATGGCTCGGAGATGGGGGTGGCTGCTGCTGCTAACTGTTGGACACATCTTACTTGTTATCAACCGAGTCAACCCTTCACCTGCTGAGAAAATCATCCACATTGGTTACCTCAGGCAGAACTATGAAAACGGAGGTGCTATCAACGTCGCCATCGAAAATGCCCATAACGACGGTCTTCTTCGTGACTATAATTTCAGGTACGATTGTGACTTGTGACTTTTGAGCAAAGGTCGTTCAATGTATAGATGTATTCGGTGATTCGGTAACTCAGTGGTTAGCGTCGTTGCTTTTGGCCTGAGATGTCGTGAGTTCGACGCTCACAGCCTGCAGCGTTTCCAGTTCCCCGGTGAAGCATGAAGATTTGACGAGCTAATAGCTGTGATTTCCGTCACGTAGCGGTCCTGGGCAAACTGTTACCCATTATTGCGGTGCCTAGGCCAACTCAGCCTACCTACCATCCCTCCAAGGTCGATAAATGAGGACCAGCCTCGGCTCGGGAAGCAAAGGCAGGTGTGGTTCATTTCATTCGCGGATAAACGCGTACGTGGAAGGTAAAACTGTGTGATCCTTTAAAGACGCGTGCCATAACTAAGCGCTTCTGTGGTAGGGTTGATTTATGAAGAGGCGCTCCTTATTTTACCTTAAACAGCTTAACCATTATGTACGATAGACAAATGTTTACACCATGTCCATATAAAAAGGAGTCATTATAATCGATTTTCCGCCCCACTACACTCCTGATATACAGAGCTGTTGGTTCTGCCATGTGGAGCAGAGATATGAAATGGTTGAGATTGAACCTTATCAGTTTGATCGGTTGTCAATTGTTGACTGCTTACAAAATTTAGATCATGCCGAACATGAAATACAGCAAAGTTGTATGCTAGCATATAAGTCGTTTGCGGCAGGGATTCTTCGACTACCATCGATCAGATCCGACCTAATCCGATCAGTGCTATGCTGACCCGACCCAACCCAACTGGCACTGGTTGACAGTTTTCCATCATCGAAGCTATTCAATTATTTATGCAGTATAGTTTGATTTCGGCAAGTCTGTAGTACCAATTTTAGTAGATTTTGGTCGATACTAATTAGTTAGTTTTTTTAACATGTCAGTTACTTTGAACTTATTTTTAGACCCACCCTGGTAACTGAGTACTAGGGTTAATTCCTATTGTTCTGTTTTAATTGTGTTGTGTATTTTCTGTTCCGGTATTGACTTCGTTAGCCTACAGTCATTGTTTGCCGTGTCACGCATTTGTCATAATACTAATAATAATAATGTTTACCGGTATTATTATTATTATTATTATTCACCCCCGGTAATATAGATCCCAGGGGTTAAAACAATATAAACAAAACAAACTGGTAAAAGCAGTTGGAATGGTTAGAGGTCCGGATCGTCGTGCAAAGTGAAAGTGTCACCAAACAGGGCCGCGTTAAACCTCTGTATAATGACTGACAGTATTTGAAAAATTATTATTATTATTATTATTTTAGCATCAGTTACATTCGATCTGCGTGCGCAACCAAGAACGGTACGTTTGCAACACTGCAGATGCTTGAACGCTACAATATCGACGTCATGTTTGGACCGGTCTGCTCAGGCGGTAAGCAGAAATATTGTAGAAGTAACTGAAGTGGTTTAGCGATATCTGCGACGAGCGTGGTGCCATCTGTCGAATGTGAATGAGTCGGAACAAACGTACGCAATAAGCAATTTTTCCGCAACTTCCCTCCCCCTGCCGTAGGGGAATCAAGACGCCCCCAGAAGTATTTATTAGGAACAGGACGTCGATCCGTTCAACCAATTTTACAGACAAACAAACTGACTGGAACATTGGTCGCAGTAGTCCGCATCCAGTGCATTACATGTGACGCAAAATGTTTTTGTGACTTGACTCTGTGTCTTTTCCATCAATCAATCAACCAAGTCAACGTGAGGCGCCGTAAATGAGAAAAACATAACGGCGCCGAACATAATAAACACACAAAAACAAACACAAAACACGAGAAATTAGAATGCACATGTAAAGATAAAAGATATCAAGTTCTTTGAGAAGACGTCCCTGAAGGAGATATGTCGTAGGTGCTGTGGAAGGTTGGTCCAAGCTTGAGGCGCAGCGGCGGCGAACGAGCAGTCACCTAGTGACGAGTGAGTGCGTGGATCAGCAATAGACAGCAACTGCACTGACCTCAGACCAGTTCTTTTGCTGGCGATGGCGGTCAGGATGACGAGTAGTAATTGTACAAACTATTTTTTCTCTGTGCACCTTTACCTTTTGGTATAAAATCTCCACTAGCTGACTTTATAGAAAGACGCATATGGAGAAGCATAAAGTGGTGTTGTTATTTAATTACTACGGTTACTGCGGCATATGTTGATGCTTGGCACGCTATTGACATCACGCATCTAGTAAAAAGAAACAATGTTGCGTGTTGCTGGATAAAGGTAGACTCATATGGTTTAGCGATAGCTGCGACTATAGACATTCATGGACCCGGAGAGCTGATGCTTGGAACCAAAGAGTTGAGGCAGCATTTTGTGCTATCATACATGGCATGCAGCTGCGACTGAAATTGCGTGCTTGAATGAAACGAGAAATCTTTTGACATTGAGCTAAATTTTGACATACGTATACCTCAATAAATTAGAAACAAAGCGACGCGAATTCATGAATTTCGCTCGAGGGGTAACTATACAATGCTTTATGAAACACCAAAATGAAAAAAACATTAACCAGCGACTGCAAAACATCAAAGGGCCCGCCTATGGCCCGAACACACGCTCTCGGCTTAGCACGCTTTCGTCAATCGCATCATCAGTGATCTGCTGCATGCTACTCCCAGGTTTTCGACCGGTGCTGCAAGATTCGCGCAGCTTCTTCAAGAAATAGTTTAAAATTTCAGTTTTTAGCTCTCTTCAAGAAATTTTTAAATTAACTTTTTGGCACTAAAATTTTTAAATAGGTACACGTTTTTGATCCAAATTTTCTTTTTATTATTCAAAACCATAGCTGTTCGTCTGCCAGCAAGTAAACAAACCTTAAGCTGGCACTCGGTTTTTGATTTACAAAAACATGAAATATGCATGTAATAAAAAATTTATTTAGGTATATGCAATTTAAGCACGCCAAAATTATTGAAAAAGAACTTGGTTCAACAAAAAGAAAATGGTGCAATTTTTTGGGACACAGTGTATACTCGACTGCATGTACTATTACACAATTTAGAATGACAACAAACAGCACAATTCGCTCCCGTGAAGGAATTAGAACACCGTTCGTCTGACGTTCATTCTCTGTCACTGGCCTAAACATTTGGAACAGTGTGTCCCCAGACATCAGACAAACTACCAGTTATGCCACCTTCTGGAAGAAACAAAACGCACCTGTATGTGCTTTTACTTAATTTTGCGGAAACTGGGGAAGTAGACTACGTCAGTTTACAACTAAAATGTTACCACACACGTTTACCAACAAACGGCCTCCATATTGGAGTTTTACTTCCGGTCTAAAAGGAATGCGTTAAATCGACCAGTTGTTTCTTTTTGTTTGTGCGCAGTCTGCACTACTGCCGGATACCTCCTGTCTTACCGGAATCGTCCGTTCTTTCCAGAGGGTTGTGTCAACACTGTTCTGGACGATCACGTGGAATATGACACCATGCTGCGTATTGGAGGATCTTTTTCCGGATTTGCTGAAGCGTTCAAGGCAATTACGGTCAAGTACGGCTGGAAACACGTCGTTCTTGTGTCGATTTATGACAACGGTACGGCGCTCTGCTGGTTCGGAGCCAAACCTTTCCTTGAGCTTATCGGTCTAGATTCAAACTACACGTTTACGTGGCTGAGACTTGGTCCCCAACCAACGGACGAACAACTTCTCAAAACACTGGAGAAGATTCGAGCGCTCGCACGAGGTTTGTGACCCAATTCGTGAATGTTTCTTTACATCTTCAGTGAAAAAAAATTTTTAAGTGCCAAAATCAGAATCATAATGGACTATTACGTGCTGCACTATAAATGCTGGATTATAATGAAATAGAAAACATTTTAAAAACAGTACGGTAAACAAAAACTAAACTAAACTACCATAGGCAATATTAAGGCTGTAACTAACAGAGAATGTAACATGTCAAAAGTCCAGTGTGTCACGCTCAGCATTCGCCAGGCGGCGTCGTTCTCGCTGTTGAGTTTGTTCAACCACCAGGCACGCAACACAGTGTTACTGAAGTAGTCACTTATCGACTGTGCAATTTATGGACATTTTTCTGCATTAGTAAAGTTGCTTTTAAGCCCGCAGCGAATGCGTCAGATAAGGACTATTGCGATCGATGTTTCCGGCGTCTGTCAGTCTGCGAGTCAGTCCGTCTGTATGTCACGCGGGTTCACTGTGCAAGAACGGCTGAACGGATCAAGATCTTGTTTGGAGTAAAAACTTTTGGGGATCCTAGGAACATTATATTAGACTGCGATAAAAAAATTCGATGCGGCCTTCGGCAAATAACTTTGGCTACGTGTTTGTTTCTTGTGTTATTTTACGTTCTGTCGTCTCTGACGAATATGCATATTATTTGTGCAGTGGTCGTATACTGCCATCCGCACCCATGGGTCACTGCACGGTTTCTGTTCTACGCACAAGACCACAACATGACGAACGGAGATTTCGCTTTCTTCACGTTTGACAGGCGACGCGGACCCGTCGATGCGAAACCGTCTATAAATGCACTCGACGAATTCGTGGATAATCCTGACGATCTGCCAAAACGTCGACGAGTTTTCAGCGTCATAAAGCAGGTTGCTAATTTCTTCCGTGTACTGTTTCCCTTTTTTGATTGCCTCATATTTTCGGGTTTATGATGTTATAAGCTGCGTCACGTCAGCTTTCAATGAACGACTAATTATAATAATTTGTTAATCATTAAAAATATTGAAAAAATTAAAACCACTGACGAAACGGAACCAACCCAATTTTTTTTATTTAATAATAATTTAATATATATTATGTAGGCTTATTCGTCATATTTAGCCATTTAATTTCTAACATGACAACATAAACTGCATACAGTAATTATGCAAAATAAAGTGGCGCCATCTGATGAATGAAAGGCATGGTAATGAAGAACTATCGCCATCTTCTTTCGTCATGTTGATCAAAGCTCTAAAAAGTAAAAAAAATCATAGATAATTGTGAAATAGTTAATTACTACCATCACTGGTGTCAAAAATTTAAGTAAGTAAGAACGTTCGTTTGGTTTTTTGTACGGTTAAATAAGGGCAGAGAATGTTTTCATGGTTATTTTCATTCCGGCGCAACGGCATATTCTTAAACTAATAGCTACAAATGACAATTTTGATTAAAAACGAAATGATGTTGAAGTTTGCTAAGAGTGGTTTAGATCTGATCAGTATATCTAGAGTTAGAAACTATTGAAATGAGTGTTTTATGTTACATTCTAACAATGAAATCGCTCTGATAACTGAAATTAATGATTTTCACACGACACATTATAGACCGTTTCAGGGCCATTTTACAGGTCAGATGACCCAACCAAGCTTGTCAAAGCACCGAAGAAAGCCAATTGATTTTTTGAAATTAGACTTCATTCTACCACGACCAAAATGTGTTACAATTAATAGACACGATGTAACCGCTTCTAGGCACAAAAAAGTGTCTCACGTGACAGAACACTTAAGGTGACATATACGTAGATACATAATGCAGGTACATTTAGTAAAATTATTGACAGCAATGTGTTCGGTACAACTGTCTGTGTATCGTGTGAGCATTTTAGATACTGTTGGCCAGTTTTGATGGCACAGAGGCCGCGGCGTTTAGACTGAGAGTGAAAAACGCAAACGCCGGATGGCCATGGTACACGTCGTATTCGGTATGTGCATGCCCTTAGGCCGACATTATGCTACTGTTTCGTGCCTCCGCAGAATTATGTTTTCGGGTCATGTCCGCCCGTGACTCTGTATGTCGCGAAGTCGCAGGACCGCCGCGATGTTGACAACAAACTTGCGCCTTGGTGTAAACTTGTTGCAAGTGACATGTTCGCGAAAGTGGTATGGTGCTTAGCGCACATGAACCGCTATACAAGAGGTCCCGGGTTCAATCCCTGGCCACGTGTTGAAAATTTTGTCTTCGGCGCGTTCAGCCTAGTGCCCACTCATCCGTGATGAGTTGACCAGAATTCTACTTGATTAGAGGTAAGGCAGAGGGCAAGAACTGGCCACTGCTTTCATACTGTATGCCGAAGTCACTGGAGATGGTATGTCACGCTAACAGTTGACACCCACTTTACCGGTTTATATGCCGATTTCGTGAAGCCGTCGTAAATGTCATCTGCTCATTAACTCTAATCATGGCATCAACAGGCGACAAAAACGCTTCAGATGACGTATGCAGCAGCACGCAGCAGCGGGGCAAATGAATGACGGGTGAGCAGCACATCCGCAAATTATCAGTCCGCTGTCATTTGTAGATTCCATATTATAGAACCGTGGACGAAAAGAGTTTACATGCTCTGGGTTTAATCCATTAACAGCATTAAAAATTCACATCCGCAATCCACGACAGGTCTATAACCTAATACTCCATAGCCTACAGGACGATGTAAAATATGCTGCTGCCTGTGCAAAACGGCCAAACAGATCAAGGTTCTGTTTGGGGCGGGGATACGGGGATCCAAGGCACATCGTATTAGATGTGGGTTATGGTCTCCCTATGGCGAAGGAAAGGGAGAACGGGAATCGATGCTGCTTTCGCCGAATTACTTTGGCTACTTGTTGTGGCTATATGATACATTCCGGATCTCAAAATACCATGGTACGACCATGGTTGTACCATGATATGACCATGGTCGTACCATATAGTATGACCATCACCTATAATCATACAACCATGGTTACCATGGTACGCACCTTGAGTCACCTATAATCGTACAATTATGGTACGACCATGGTCAAATTACAATGGTAAAATTACCATGGTAAAACTACTGTAGTACTATGGCAAAATTGCACGCTACCGCTTTTTCGCTGCCGTGACCTTGACCTTGCACGCAGGCGAGGAAGGCCACGCACGGCCTGGATGGACAACATCAAGACGTGGACAGGACTGTCCGTGGAAGAGTCAATCAGTATGACAGAGGACAGGAACAAATGGAGAAAGTACGTCCATGGTGTGGCCAACCCTCAGATCGAGGACGGCTAAAGAACAGAACAGACCTTGGATTCATGACGACACTGACCTAGCTATTCTGAAGATGTATCTCCAAACTGAAAATGAAGTTGCTAGGTCAAGCCATTCAAAATATATAGCCTGAGTTGTAACAGTACACAAATAGCTCTCAAGGTCAAAGGTCAAAGTCAGATGTCACCAACTTCCAACTACTTCTAGCGGTCACCATATGACATATTCTTACCAAGTTACGTCAGTTTCCGATCGGTAGTTTTCGAGATTTTGCGTGGACAGGCAGGCACAGACAGACAGACGCCGCTAAAAACAATACCTGCTCGCAGCACAGCTGGCGCACAGGTAACAAGACGCTGTTTAAAGACAGACAAGATGATGACACGATGACCATAATGTAATACGTGTGGCTACACTAGCAAATGTAGCGTCATCAGGCGAATGAGACTTCGTCGGAACAGCCGTACATCGGGCGACTTTATCTTTCACCTCTAGTAAGTAAAAGCTGGCTGAGATGACTTGATTGACAGCGAAAGAGAAAGTCAGCCATTGTATTATTTTACAATATACCGTACTTCCGTTACTTGCATTTTCTGACCTATGCAAATATGCAAACGATCTCTTGTCATTTCAGCGCCCCGATCCCATCAAACACAGTGTTTTATTGAGTTTTTTTTCCAGACAGGACTTCGATCCGTGCAACAGTTTATGCACGACGCACGCCGCCGCGTAACACACAGTCGAACAAATTTACGGACTGATAGACGTACACACCACGCTACGGGAACATCGTTTGCAGTAGGCTGCATGATCCCACACTGTGCATTTGATGCAGCCTAATACAGTGGCGTAACAGTTTCATTAGGGGCCCCCCGGTTAGATTTGGCTGGGGGCCCTACCTCTACATTTTCATAAAAAGACACATGCTCATAAATTAAAAAGTCAATATAGTATCATTTGAAAAAAGCGTTTTTTAAAGAAAGGCCTATCTAATTACACAGTAGTATATCCAAACTTGTGAGCACGGGCACGTTTCATAGCAAATTCTTTGATCACCTGGTCGAAGTCCGTGTCCTTAGCGCACTCGTGTTCGATGCTGATGATACTGTAAACAAAAAATGTGCGGGAAGAAGAGAGGAGAAGGGAGGACAGGACACATGAAATTTAGTATTTTTATATTTTTATCCTTTTGATAACTAAACAAAAAGTAAACAAAAAATTTTTTTTCCTTGCCCCGGGCGGGGGCCCCCAGCACGCGGGGGCCCTCCGGGGGCGCCGGGGCTCCCAGGGTGGCTGTTGCGCCACTAGCCTAATAATAACTGTCTAACAGAACACTTGGTAGGCCTATGTCTCATTGGTCAAAACAAAACTACAGAATCTGGGCTCTGGCCCTCGTCCTGCTGCCGTATCCGTTAACGGCAACCTCTTTGAGCCCGTGGACACGTTCGTCTACCTTGGTAGCCTTCAGTCCTCTGATGGATACTGCTGGCCGGACATGAAGCGTCGCATAGGACTCGCAGCTAGTGCGATGTCGTCACTACACCGCATCCTCTCAATCCAAATGAAAATCCGTCTCTTCCAGGCTCTGGTACTCTCAATACTTCTCTATGCTTCCGAGAGCTGGACTCTTCGCGTCGCCGATAGGAAGACACTAAAGGCCTTCGACTGTGTGTTACGCGGCGGCGTCCTTCTACATGTACTTGAAATTTGTTCCGCAAATTTTCGGGGTTCGCTGGCATCAACACATAACTAATTCAGAGATACTGTCCCATGCCGGCGTTGGCACAGCAGCTTTTGGCCACATCGCACGACTGGCCGACCATGTTCCAGCTCGTCTGGCCTCCGTTGTCAGATCAACGCATCTCTTGGTCGTCTTCCCAGTAGCAGTTGGAACCGTCGTCCTGGTAGCCAAAGAAACAGATGGGTAGATCTTGTTCAGCAAAACTCAGCAAAACTGTTCCCCTGCTGATCTGTGGTGAAAGGCGGTTCTTCGTTGTCATAGTGCTAGAACGACGCTACGGCCTTTGCCGGCTATGCAAAGCTGATAATGATGGTAATGATGAGTAATAACTGTCTGCATCACAGACTTTGTTGGAGATTCTGAAGTTTAATCTACACGATGCTGTTTATCTGTATCTACTCACACTCAATCAAACTCTCGCTGAAGGTTACCAGGACTATAGAGACGGACGTCTGATTCGCAACAAGACTATTGGACAACGATTTGCAGGTGACCTACGCATTCCATAGTAATCCACTATCGTGTAAGCTACATACAACGGTCTGTTTCACTTACTTATGCTTAACTATCTGCTGGAAGTCAAGAGGCAGGACCACCGACCACGTAATAAGTGAGAAGATGAGTGCAGTGGGAGTAAACAGTGATGGACACCATCCGAAAGAAAAAGCTCAAACTGTTCGGTAACCACATCTGTGAAATGTTAAAGACACTGGTGCTGGGGATGGTGGAAAACGAAAGACAAACAGGACGACGTGCACGGAAGTGGATCGACGACATCCTGATGTGGTGTGATGTGATGTGGTGTGGTCAAGACATCAAAGGAGTGATGACAATGGCGGAAGACAGAGACAAACGTAAAACATTCGTGGTTAGCCACTACGGTCCTTGCTGACCACTGGATTACAAGAGGAGAAGAAAGAGGACTTATCTATGTAATCCTTCGTTCAATTTTTGGGCTCATGACTAAAGGATTTTGTTCACTTTGTTTCAGTTAACTACAGCTGTGTACAGAAAGGTGTCATGTGCTAAATTATGTTTTAATTTATCTAGCCATGCAGTATTAATCGCCTAATATCCTTACCGGTGCCGCTGCAAACGGCATCACGATATCATATAAGTAGGCCTACATCCAAAATATTAATGAAACTATTATCTAAAAACATAATGACGAGCACAAAAGACGCAAAAAAAGTAATTCTGGTAATGTAGTGTAACTGCTACGTGCTTGCTGCATATCCAAATGTCACCTCTAGTAAGTAAAAGCTGGCTGAGATGACTTGATTGACAGGTGTAACTGGTAATGTCCTGATAAAGAAAGATGCACAACGACTTGGTAGCTACTATGTTTGGGACTACGCAGTTGGACAAGACTCTTATCAGAAGTCAATGATGGTCGACCTTACTCAACCTCAAGACAAAGTCAGTGATGTGCTATTTCTTAGCTAATTATTGTGTCAGATTTTAGGCTACCACCACGTTGTTTTCAAAAACACAGGATTCCAGTTCATCCCCGTCACTTTGTGTCAAATCGCAACCGATTTTAGGCTGAATCGAGTGCATGCGATGCCGACTATTGTGACCGATGTTACCGTAGCGTGGTGCGTTAGTCTGTGCGTGTGTCTGTCTGTCTGCCACTCTGTCTCACAAGCACCTGCGGTTTGCAAAAACGGTTAAACGGATCGAGATCTGGTGCGGGATGCATACCCCTGAAGACCCACGAAACGTTGCGTTAGATGTGGGTCCTGGTACTCCTACGA
>Ga0126335_1001657_pt1 | contig 12706 bp, 6 predicted proteins | sample OlaspJWI45metaG_FD_108409 | JGI IMG/M metagenome (GOLD analysis project Ga0126335, IMG submission 108409) | Marine gutless worms symbiont microbial communities from Oahu, Hawaii - Olavius sp. 1 OAHU.JWI-45 metaG | ecosystem: Host-associated > Annelida > Digestive system > Unclassified | place...
GTTGTGTGTAGTATGTGGTATGAGTATCGCTTGTCGTATAGGCCTAGCATGGCGGTTATGTACTCGCCTGAATCGTATCAATTCGTTGCATCGTTTCAATCATAATCACGTTCGTTTATTACACAGAATGACAAATTTCAAACGTCAGAAATAATGCTAAGCTGCCTATAATGATGTCTCTAAATAGAAATATGTGCCGAAATGTCGGGACACTTCGGCACTATCAGACTAGTGCCGAAATGTCTTAGGTCCGAAGTGTCATGGGTCCGAAGTGTTTTGACATCGTAGCGACATCTATGTAGTCTTTTGTTTTTCTGCACTGTTGCCATATTTATTTCACTAAATCCAGATGCTATAATGGACGAAGACGACCTACCGGCTAGTTCAGATAAAGAGCAAGGTATATCTTCTTCCGGATAGGTGCCAACTCGGTTGAGTAATATCGCATGATATGTTTAAAGTTAGCTTCACCAGGGTCATTAGCATTACTTTTTGAAAGTATTGGAAATACAGATTCAAGTACTTATCTCGAACTGTTGCCAGTACCAACTACCCATACTGATACTTCATTTTGAAAGCATTAGTAATGCTGATAAATTTTAAGTGACACCAGACGTGACTGGCAATCCAGAAAACTATTCAAACAAATTACGAACAGAAGTGGCCACTGTCTCCACCACCCGTTGCCGGCAAAGTGTGATGAGACAGTTGTTTTGTCATTGACATTCTGTAAAACAGCCTCAGTTATTTGCCATGACAGATTCAAAAATTCTTTATCTGCTCCAAACTTTCTAATTGTCATTAACTCTCTTTGTAACTTTGTATCTGTACATGTTTTATGTTTACTTGATTGTTTTTTATCGTGATGCTAATCCAGCCTTTTGGCTGCAAGAACCCAATAAATGATGACGATGACGATGACGATGAACAGTCATTTAGTTATTAGTCTTAGTGGTAATATGTAATGTGTATATACATCGATGCTTAATGTATTCTGTGGTATTGTACACGTATGTTGTAGTTGTACTAGTGTCTGGAGGACTTCAGCAGTATCTCATTCGACATGGAGCCAACTTGGCTTGCAGGCAACCATGCAGAGGTGCTGGAAGTGACAGAACAACATTTCATGATCTTCCAGTATGGTCTTACTTCTATTTGTTTTTATTCACTACTGTATTATATTGAGTGGGCCAAAAAAAAACCGACCCCTATATTGAGCCAATTGTCGTATTTTAACGTTAAGTTACAAGTAAAGTTTAAGATGCATTCTGAAGCTAAAATCATTTCTGACAAATCGACATGACCGTTGAACAGATTTTACAAAGATTTATGCGACTATGTTCGTTTAAATGAACACGACTCAACTCTACAGAAAACACAATGGAGTTTTAGCATTACGTTACATTACCATGATGTTAATTCAGCTCGGTGTTATTTGTCATGAAAATTTTTTATGGAAGATAAGGCGATGGTGTTGTGTTGTGATCTTCTGTGAAACTTGCACGGCACCAGCTTTGTCTATTGGCATTATTTTTTCGTGAAAATTGACTTCAACTGAAATTTAAGATTTTTTTTTCTAAGTTTTCTTTTCACCAATTTGTTGACAAATATGCTGTTCATGTGCAAAGAAAAAATCTTTCCTTAAATTTGTCAAAGATTGGTGCGGAACGACTGCAGACTGCAGACCAGAACAGGATTACTTTCATGTGACTGAGCTAATATGCAATCAAGAAGGCAACACAGGGTCTAGCAGAAGTCGAAGTGAAATGATAAACCTAACAGCGATATCTCTCAGTTCTGGCTGCCGCTAGAAGCTGTCATGGATGCGAACACGTCGTCCCTAATGTATTTTCCAATTGTGTAAAAATGATTCTGGGGTGCTTCGATTATATCGTAATATTTCCATTGAAAATTTTAACACATTTATCAGGTTTCGGTTTCATCTTGTGTAGAAAGAAATGATTGAAATGCTGTATTGTTTATACAGCTAAACATGTACATGTGCAGTATAAACAGTGTAATCTGTTGGGTCTATTTTTATGGCTCACTCTGTAGTTGTAAATTTGTTAGTATTGATCTTAGTTGTCTCTCACTTGAAGAAGATTTTTGGCCATTGATTTTGTGTCATATAAAATTAATTCTGAACATGTCAGCATTAGTTAATGTACATTTTTGTGTATGTGTTTACTGATTATACAGTACATTTTATGAAAAAAGTATGATACATTTCAGGACATTAGTTTGATAGAAATATTGTAAAGCGTACGTCACTACGTCTTTAACATTGTAATGAGATTAATTTTTCATGTAATATTAATTTTGCTGTGTTTAGTTAGAAACTACTTTTTTGTCCAACAACATATTATTATGGCATCTGATTTGACTGTAAGTAGGGCTGTACCGAATATTCTATTCGTATTCTATTTGGGCCAAATAGTGTATTCATATTTTGCCGAATAATACTGGTAAAAGTAGACCAAATACGAATAGTCATTCATTTGTCCAGCAAACAAGCAAACTTAATGTGAAACTGTGAGCTCGTTTCTTAGGTTGGCCAATGATATATAGCCTATGGAGTCTAAAACCAAAAACTATTTGGATGCATTGTGAGTACAAAACTGACTGCTTTTTCACTTAACTTTGAATTAGTTTTTGTGAGTTTAATGACTTTGTGAGTATTTTAGGCTCATACTAATAAATTAATGATGCAGAACGTGTATGACGATGTTAACGTTAACGATGATGAATGACAATGACATTGCTTCGTATTCTATTCATATTTTGCATTCGGTACAGCACTACTGGTAAGTTTTGCAATGAACCAGCACAAACCATTTTCTTTGTTGATGCTGCCATGATTTTACAATGTGAGATAATTTGTATTTTGTTCCTCAACATCGTAGTAATTGTAAACGGTTGAAATTCAATTTGTGTTAGTAGTTCATGTTTTATAATAAAATACTTGTAGGAAATAACATATACAACAGCCGGCTTATGTTGTAGGACAGCTTGCAGCTGCGTATTTTTTTGTTTCTTGATGCGGAAGATTTGTGCCGAAGCTGTCGTGTTTGTCGTCACTGGTACTCTGTCAGTTGTGATAATATACTTTGGCAGAGAAGGCTTCAGGCTGACATTAGCAGTTGGAATATCATAGGCCATTCATCAAATCCTGATGTATTCACCAGTGTCTCTGAAAATTTACTTAACAAAGACATGTAAGTTGGTAGTGTTAAGTTTCTGAATTTATGGTGAAAATATATTAACTAACTTTGTATTTGGACTTGGTTTAACCTGGCAGTAAAATAGTAAATTAGTAATATTAAATATTAAATGTGATGGCAGCATTTTTTATCTACAGTACACTGCATACATGTACATATGGGTAAATAAAACGTTACAATTTATCAACTGACATCTCTGCAGATTTGAAAAGCTCAGTATAAAACAGAAGTTTTTTACCTTTTATTTGGACGTGGCGAAGATGACAGTGATTTATGATTTGCTGTAAATGATACTAGTAATATGGGTTATGAGGCTTTGTGAGTGAGGCAGTCTACAGATAGTGGGGAAACGTTAGTTTCTAACATTCTGAGAAATCTGTGACTCTGCATTTAAATAATGAGTTCTTTTGAATAGAGAAGGTGACACTGTATTTATTGAATCTAAACCCAGCTTATTATGATTTAATGGGAATGAATGGAGTGGTGTGAAGTTCGTTGTTTCACTGATTTTGTACTAGTTAAGTATTTAGTGAACAGAAGACAGTGATTGAGTTTATAATTCTTTAATGTTACTTGACTTATGTATTTTTACATTGTTAACTCAATCACGGATGTTGCAGATACTTACGATGCTCTCCAGTTGTAGCACAGCTTTCTAAGCAGAAACGCGTTGGCTTCCACCTTCTTTCTGACATATTGCGGTCATTCTGGCCTAAGAAAAAGCCAAAGTTGGTGATGTTTGGCCCCGGTCTAGAGTCAAGCACGAGTCTTATTGTGCGAAAGATTCTTGAAGGACATTCAGATTTGTTTACAGTTGTCAGCATGTTTCCAGGACAGTTTGGTGGTATGTGGTATGAGATTTTTTTAGACAATTCAGTTTTTATTGTTATATTATTTGTTCGACATTTTCAGTCAAGCCACATTATTGTCATGATTATTATGAGTTTGTGATTATTTCATATCACTCGGGATTCAGTTTTTTGTGTTAGTTGATTATATGGTAACAGATTGTTATTAAAATAGCAGTGTACTTTCAATATGATTTTTGCCTTCAGTTTGCCTATTCAGTAAATTTATTGCTGGTCAGTGGTTGCAATCCACCAAATTAAATAGCAGTAGAATGAACCTTGATGTTTTGCCAACAAGATGATCAAGAATATTTTGCTGCCAGTTAATTAGTCTTATTGGCCAGTTTCTTAGAGTCATTAGTAATTGACAAGTTAGTTTCTGTAGGATTTGCACTGTGTTGCTGTCACATAGGTGTTGGTTCGGGTTTTACGCTGAGAACGACTGATGAAGCTTCACTTGACCTGATAACGCTGTACACGGCGACGCGGTCAGAACGACAACGTCGATCGGCAGAAGAGCGAGCTAGTCAGAGTCGATTGATGGTGGCCACACCGGGACAACCGGCTGTCAGTGAACTGCACCCAGCTGTGAAAGAACTGTGCAAGACACTTGATGGATTTGTCTATGTTGTTGATTCCACTGAAGCAGCTGACCAGAGTCTGTATTTGCAACCATTTTTGCGTTCACGGCCTATAAAGGCAGAAGATGCAATTTATCAGTTTTTCCCAGTTCAATTTACCAGTTTAGTTTACCAGTTGTGATGTCTGTCCTTCTGTCTGTCTGTCTGTCTGTAATAAGCCACACCACCTGACGTCACAAGCTATTATTAGCTAGGGCCAAGTGGATGCAAATCATCCCAGCGACCAGCATCTACTGAATTTTTGTTGATTTAGTATTATTTGTATTTTCAACTAGTTACCATCAATTGTCGGTGATGAGTCACTGATCCTGATCAACCTTATACCGATTTTGCTTAAAATACAAATTCATATTAAACTGTGAAATAGTAAACTTTTTGTTTTATATATGTGCATCTTACTGAGCCTTCTTCTGACTCAGATTCAATTTTGCTGTATTAACCTGACTGCAGATATTTTGCTGTATTTTTAAACTTAGATTTCACATTACCTTCCTGCATGCTGAAATAAGTTTGTGACTGATTACTGGTTTGTTACCATGTCTGTAGACAGAAGAATAGTGTCAGTTCAGTGAAGTTATTTTTGACAATGGAAGACAGGGTTTACAGTCAACTCATCCCTAAGTAAGCTCCTCGTCAAGTCTAACCTATCTTTATGCCCTAACCTAACCCTAACCAAAACCCTAACAAGTTCTAGCGAGTTGACTTGGGGACAAGTTGACTGCCATTCAGACTCAGACTGGAGTTGAGCACTGTAGAATGTTTATTGTGATGGGCAGTTATGGTTGGTCGTGCGGAACTGTTTGCAATGGTCAACGTGGAATGGTCGCCACCGGACAATCCCATCCTCGTCCTCTCTTGCGTACCAGACAGTGCTTCATCACGTCTCAGCTGCATCGACGTCGTCAGGAATCTTGAGCTTCAGAAATTCACTCGACCTTGGCAGGTTTGTGTTGACTCAGGGAATTACATAGTAAATAATAAGTAGCGACAAGGTTTTGTCAATATTTAACTGACGTTACAAGCTGATGTTTACCTTAATTGTTTACGTTACATTTATCTTGCATTTTTGACCCATGAAATGGTGTTCATATTGTGCATGTCTGTTATCAAAGGTTTGGTAAATTAAGTGACGTGATTAAGTGATTGTTTGTCTTCTGGATTTGTGTCATGCGACTGATAATATGAAGTTGGTGTACTGCCTCTTGGTGAGTGAGATTTACATTTAGCCCAGGGTTGGCGAAGAAGAAGAAAAAGAAAAAGAAGGTGATGATGATGATGATGATGCACGACGATGATGATGACGACCATGATGATGACGACCATGATGACGATGATGATGATGATGATCATGGTGATCATGGTGGTATAATTGTTTATGTTGTATTACAGTTAAAGTGTTTCTTCTGGTACCGGCCTACCCGGGTAGTCCCGGACCAAAGGCTGTGAAACGGTTGTTGTTGTTATTGTGTTGTAAGACGTGGTAATTGGTACACGTTTTAGGTACATGATTGTGTGGTGGAGACTATGCGGGGCATTGAAGCTGCATTTCACTGGCTCGTGCAGACCTGTCACAGGAAATGAGTTCAGAATAAATTCGTCTTTGGATTTTTTGCTGAAGTTGATTACTGATGCTTGATTGCTGGACTTGCATGAAGTGTCTTTACTGATGCATTCAGTACTTGTTTTGGACACTGTTGTGATTTTTATTGTCAAACTGCTTTTTGTTAATACTTTGTTTCTTGTGTTTTATTATGCAGGACTGTAGCATGTATCAGATTGGTGCATTAAAACCATTTCTGCATAGATGTTTGTTTTGTAAAGACATTGTGTTTACGTCATTTGTGCTATAATATGTTAATGTAATGTAATGTAATATGATATGTTTATCTAGTTGTAAAGTTGTTAAAGACGAAACATAGCAGACTGTATAAAATATGAATTACCCATTATTGTGATACCATTGTATACTTTGAAAACTGCAGTTTAAAATAGTTTTTTTTTAATTTGGTAGTTTTATTTTGTTACAAGTAACAGATAGGCTAATGTATTTGATGAAGTAATAGTAAGTCTAACTTATACTAACAAAAGTGTTACAAGAATATCTACATTTGATGTATAATCAACAAGTTACGACCTGATGGCGCTATACAAATCTGTTTATTATTATTATTGCTATGGGACGTGACGATAGCTGGCCCACGGTGCCCAGTGTGGTGCCATCTTTACGGTATATCAGAGAAAGCGACCCGGAAACCCTAAAAATGGCAGAACTGTACTTCCGATCACGAATCTGATGGCAGATTCTGAATTGAGAAGCCCGGATTCTGTTCAAGTTTCCTAGTAACCATACGTCTATCTCGCTTAGTTTCGGAGACAGTTTCGCTTGTGACGGACGGACAACGCGGACCATTACTATAGCTGGTCCTCACATTCTGACGGGCCAGCTATTACCCAATGAAGTGTTTAGTTTAAAGTGAAACAACGAGCAGAGGTGAGCATTACATTGTGAATACGACTACTGTGTGCTAAAATACTGACGGCTATTCAGCAGGTCAAAAATCTAACAAATGACCAAAGTGATTTGGCGAAGCTGCGTCGAATCTGTGGGGAAAGTCGGGATGTTTTTTGGTCTCATGAGTCTCCACCCACTGAGTTCTTTACCCCAGGCAGGACCTGATCCGTTCAGTGAGTTCAATGCCCTGTGTATCAGGACGGCCAGCTGTATTGCCGCACTGGTAACCAGTAGAGTTGACTCAAGACTGGCTGACGTCATGTGTTTGTACCGGCGAGTGCCAGTAACAAACCGTGCGGAAGCATTTAGCGCAGTTCGAAGACGTAGAACCAGGCTGTGTGTATTTCCGAATAACAGTGAGTTGCAGTAGTCGTGGCGTGAATATACAAATGCCTAGACTATATATACTGTCTGCCTTGCTACTATACTACTACTAACAACACTGCTAAACAACATTATCTCGTATCCTTGGCAATGATGACGTCAGATATCTTCTTGCAGCAAGGATGCGGCACGTAGCATCGCTGGCAGTTGAGATAGAACATCAAGGACTTTTTCAGTTAGATAGAGCAGTTGTGAACACGGGTTGCAGAGACTGCAGTTAGTCATGGCGTTTTGTACGATCAATATGACGTTGGAAAACCGTCGAGATTTTGGTGCTATGGCGATGCTGTTACACATGCTGTTAGCTGCCATTGGAGCCGTGCTCATCTTCTGCTACTTTGTTATCAGAAGATTGCTCGACGAGTTGCACGGCTTGCTATACCAGCACTACAGCAGCTTCTATGTCGAGTCGGTCATCGTTGTTGGTGCCGCCATGGTTCTCATACATGGATACGGCGTCAAGGTAGGACACGATAAAATGTGCTAAAGTTTTAACGTCTGTTAGTCAAAACCTGATACAAAACCGCTTAGTCTACACGCAATTAAGTACAACCGTTGTGCAGGAAAAGGGCTTCACTGCTTCAGCCTTTTAACAGTCTGCAGCCTACTTATAAAACAGGATTTTTGGGACGGCTGAATACCAATTTGTAATCACCTGTGTTTGGTGACCAGGGTTTGCGCTCACTTGCCAAACTCATGTAAATGTGCGTAGCATTCAGGTATACGTGTATACTTGTTGTGCGTCTGTGCGTAATGTTTAGGCTTCTATAATTCGCGACTTTTTTGTCTTTGCTTGCATGAATTTTCTTAATTTTCAAAGTAACCACAAACAATATTCAAATCGAAATGCAATTAACGTGCATCATGGTAATACATTGTCGAAACCATAGATGTAATAAAAACGTTCCCAAAGAAATAAAAACGTAAAAATGACGAAAATTTAAAAAAAGACGTTTGTAAACGTTGAATGAGAAACGTAACCAGTAATTTTCCGCTGAACAGATAAATTTGATATGCCTATAAGCCTAATATAATAGGCTTATAAGGCGAGGAGGAAAAGGAGAATGGAAGGGAATACAGAGACATTGCAGTGCTAAACAAGCGAAACTCGTACAATCTCAGCAATTTATTATTAAGAAACTTTGCGAGCGAAATATGAAAGCTGACTATTAACTTGCACAGAACCCATGTTTGCAACATTTTTTGTTTTAGAAAAACGCAGAAAAATAAAAAAAACGTTGAAAACGTTAAAAAACGTGACAAGAATAAAAAACATTTTTGACATCTATGGTTTAAACACGTGTGTGTTGTAGATGTGTTTACACGTGGGGAACTGGAAGAAGTTGTATCGCAGTGCATTCTCATGGAAGGTGATGATGTACTTATTCCTGGTGGTGACTTTCATTCTGTTGGTTGTCATCGTCATCTTTCTTGTTGTTACTGCAAATCAAGACGGTATTGCTATCGCGGTATGTTCCCTGCGATTTATTCAGTTGATAAAAATAACGATATTTCACAAAATTAAGAACTCAAGTCATTTATTTCGGTATAGGCTACGTCTCAGAACGTAACGCAGATGGACAACAACATAGTCTGTACATCCTAGAGCCTAAAACCATTCGAGTATGTAGGCCCACTGATCAAATTGAAAATGTTTGCGCAATGCATTGGCTCGTACTCTGCGAGGCGACGGCCTGTCAACCGAAGTGTCCGAAGTCTGATGACTAGATATGAGATATGTCTGTCCACTTCGTGTCTTTTTCTGATAAAAAATTGTCGTATTTATTTTAATCTATTGAACAAGAACAACTTGCTGTCTGTATGATTAGTGACTCCTAGTGTCATTATATGTTCATTGCTTTGTTATAGGGGCGAATGTTAGTGCTACTTGTAGCCTTTTTGTTCCTGCTCTGGGTTGTATACTGTTACTGTGAATCTTGTATTTGTGTTATACTGGTGTTGAATTCAATACCAGGGTTAACAAATAAATAAATAAATAAATAAACTTAGATACGAAGTCAGAAATAAATCACATATGAAATGATAGTATGTAGGCTTACTATCTGGTGTGCACTGAGTGCAGAAAATGTGCTGGAAGTCTCAACATCGTGCCTCTAACTGGTGAACTCCGCAAGAATATCATTCTCATTCGTCCTTTTTACTTGACACCGTCAGGCCTTGCTGGAGTTAACAGAAGTTTGCGATGCTGCCTGCTGTGTACAGGCAGGAACGTCGGCGATGAATGAAGCTGCGGGGCAATACATGATAAATATCGCCATGAAGATGGCTGTCGACCGTGTCCAACTCAAGGACGAATGTTGCGGCTCTGTTACCTACTTGGAATGGTTCACTCACTCGTGGATAGACGACGCCTACATCCTTAGCAACGCGTGAGATAGCTCCAGCTTGCTTTTTCACTTACACCATTATCTATGCAACTAGACCAGAACCGAAACCGAAACTGCCGAATTTGCATATGACCTTGGCGTGTGCGTGTATGCGCCATTCTCAATCAGAGAAAGCTGGGGATCACGAGATTGTTGCCAAAGAAAGTCAGACGTGAGCAAGTAAATAGTGGTTTAACGTAGCACTCGACACATTATAGGTCATTTCACGGACAGTCGAGGGATTGGAAAGTCACATGGACCGTAGGTGGGCAGTAAAACCTAATGTTAAAACCCCGTTACACCCAATCACCGAGAGCGCCTATATCGTGAAAAAGCATTTTAGAAATCAAGACTTATGCATTTAATTTATTTACGTCAAGTAGATGTGTTTTATTCGGCCGCGTCGAATGCATGAAATGCGGGCTATTGCTACCGATGATCCCGGGCATCTCTTAGTCTCTAAGTTTGTCAGTCTGTCTGTTACGCGTCTTCACGAGGCTTCGCTGTGTGGATCGAGGTCCTGCTTAGGATGAAAAATTTTGGGGTTCCGAGGAACATTGTATTAAACGGGAGGCAGATTCAGTGCAGCCTTCGTCAAATTACTTTGGCCACTGTTACGTGTTCTCAGACTGTAATGCCTGGCAGTTCCGGCTCGTACTACGCTAGACTCTAAGTATGTTTAATGTAATGTAATGCTATGTGACTGCTGCAGACCGGCGACTGCGAGGAAGTACAGTTTTCCGTTCAGCTGCTGCAACCGTCACTCCGAGCGTCCATGTATCGACGTCGACGTCAACGACGCAGCGGCTCACTTCCAGTACAATCCAAGCACCGATGTCACGGTCTATCGTATTGGCTGTAACTTCGGCGTCACGCGCGTTCTTCGCGAGGTCGTCTACGCAAACATTCGTTTCTACGGCTGGATTGCGTTCGTCCTCGAGGTGACCGTAACGTTGTACGGTACTGTTATTCTCATTACCACTCGCGTATCGGCGTGGTAATGTTTTTGTTGGCGTCGGTTTGTGTGTTTATGTGTCTCTCATATGAACCTACGAAATCCTAACAAGTTTTAGTACATGCAGAAAACAGGTCAAATTCGTATATCAAGGTCATAGGTTCAAGGTCAAGGTCACACGAACAAAAACAGTACGCACGCGGGTGGCTCGCTTTTGATTTAAAGACAGTCTTGTTCAAAACGTTTATTTCTTCAAAGTAATTACGTATAATGAAATGAATCCTTCTTGCACGATAACCTCATTTTATTTCGCATGTTCGTTTTTCACCTGCACTTTCACAGTCGGTCTGACACTGCTTTTTTCTTTCACTATAGCACAGGAACTGTTCCAAAATGATTTAATTGTCGTGGACTGCAGGTAGGTCTTATCCGTGTGGGTTCCGGGGCTTAGAATAGACCCACTCCGTCTCCTGGCCGGATGTCGTAAGAGGCGACTAAACCAGGCACTATTCAACCTCAGTGGCCTCATCTGATTACTGATGATGGACTAGAGAGAAAAAGGAACATTCGGAAGAGGGCTCCCTTGTGGGAACCCTTCCGCAAGAACTCAGCTCTTTGCAGCTGACAGGCGAACCAGTCATGGTTCAAAGAAAGAAGAAACCCTCATGTGCCCAATGAAGCTCCTGAGAAAACAGAAAGAAGCACCATATACATGTAACAGTTAGAGACCTCCTGAGGTTTTTAACATCCTCACAGAGGTTATTATAGTACCCTGGTAAGAAATCCAGGGGCTTTACTGGGGGATGGACTATGGGCCCATCTGCGGCCTGGTTCTACGAAGGACAACTTTGCCTCCACTGAAACTGGAACTGGAACTGTATTCAATGAAATGCTGATGCAAGTTCTTGGTCGGATTTTAGTATTTGTCTGTGTTTATCAGTTTTTAAAAGATTTGTTTATTGTATCCAATCGTACTCTTGATAAACATAACTCGACATAATTTAGTTTTGCCCTAGGCAGCTTGCACATTTTTATTACAATCTATTCACAAGCCATTTTTTTATTTTCTCTCTATTTAACGTACCTTGTTTGACTTTATTTGATCACATGAGATGGTTTAAGCGACATAACAATCAAAACACGTGTGTGCAGCTGTTGGCGTTCGTGCTGTTTCGCTACGTTCAGACGTCCACTGACGTCGCTCTGTCGTGGTCTGACCCAACCCTTATTTGTCCCGGCTACTTGTGTAACATCGGCGCACCTGCCGTCCCGCTCAGCAAAACCACCAACATCGAGGAATTTAGCAGACAACAGGAGAGGCTCGAAGAAACACTTGCGATGGACGAAGACAGTAAGTAGTTTGTCCAGTGACTGCTTGTGTGACAATTTCATGTCTAAAGATTGTCGTCGGTGATATTCATAAAATGAGTTTTTCGTATTTTGTAAGCTTAAAAATTGCCTATTTTTTATTTATTACTCGGAGGGATTTTGAAAATGCGTCTTCCAAGATGCAATAATCGACAGTATTTAATCCGTTGAAGATTTAAGAAATAGTTATTGTTATTGTTAGTGTGCCTCTAATAATAATAATAAATAATAAATATTCGTTTATTAAGACATCCCCCCCAGCCTACCCCTACCAGCACCGCTCCTGTGGTGCACTATGTCCCAGCTGAAGCTGGTACCAACTTATACTGCTTGGTGGACAGAGGCACGTGCATGTAAACAACTTGCCCAAGGTTGTTACGTGGTAGCGCA
>Ga0126335_1001658_pt1 | contig 12702 bp, 8 predicted proteins | sample OlaspJWI45metaG_FD_108409 | JGI IMG/M metagenome (GOLD analysis project Ga0126335, IMG submission 108409) | Marine gutless worms symbiont microbial communities from Oahu, Hawaii - Olavius sp. 1 OAHU.JWI-45 metaG | ecosystem: Host-associated > Annelida > Digestive system > Unclassified | place...
ACACGTACTCTCTTCTTATATATATATATATATATATATATATATATATATATATAACCATCTTTCCAACGCAGCTAAAAGCTATGTAGGCGTAAAGACAAAAATGCCTTCCATAAATATATATGTATATATGCCTACTAGCTTTTAGCTGCGTTGGAAAGTTGGTTATGTGATCGGTCCATTCTAATGATATTAGCCGATGGAATTGTGATAGAAACAAATACACTATGACCCCACTATGTCCACACTGTGTAATCGGCTCTAACTTTCTCAAACCTTAACCGATTTTTAAAATTCTTTCGCTGCTGGAAAGGGTATGCAGTTAGCTATAATGTTATGTAATATTTCCTAGCGAAGCTTGAGGATGTTGCTGCGCTACGCTGAGAAGACAAAATGTGCATTTTTGAGACACAGTATGAAGCTCGGTGCATTTCAGTTTGTGACGATGTGTGGACAAATAGTGAATGAAACATATGAGTACTGAAATGAGTTACTCGTCGAGCACTGTATATAGAAGTACAACAAATGGAGAGTCGATTACGTTCGGATGAGCGTAAACTGTACGGAGAGCGCCATGAAGCCGTTAATCATTGCAACATTAGCACCATTGAGTCGCACGGATTATCATTAATAATTCACGCTAACGCTGGGACACCACTCCACAGCGCAGCTGAACAGAAGTTAGTTCCGTCTCATGTCGAAACTAAACCTGAAACCATACTGTGAACTGAAGTTAATGCCTGTTAACATGTAAACCAGTGATAATTTCAGTCGTATCGCTTCTTTTATCGCTTCTTTATTTTGTCAAAAACTGACAACATCAATACTGCTTTGTTCAGTCAGTTTTAGCCAACAATATTTGTTATGTTGAATCAATGAGTAGTATTTTAAACTGTCAATTAAAGTATCATCTCGATGGTTCAAAGCCATATCTTTGTATTATCACACATATATAAAGCCCATGCTCTTTTCTCAGGGAACACTGTTGATTCCTAGTTCAAGTTTCGCAATACATCGGATGTTGCTGAGGCTTATCCGGCATGGTCGATCTTTATGGTAAAGCGTACCATGAGAGTACATGTACATATTTATGGAAATGGCGACAAGTCCCTTGCGAATGTACAAGACGCTGAGTGCTGATAACTTTCAGTTAGACATCTGATGTGTTGCAGCATCAGCTCAAACAGTTGTAGGAGCAGCAGCAGCAGCAGCCGACTGGATGCAGATGCCCGGCGCACGACGGCTCTGCGTCACAGCGGGAATGTATTAGCAGCCGGCAAGACGATATTCCGTCGTCAAATCAATGTCTATATAATAAGCAACAAATAACGAGCGTTGTTCGTATATACGGCGACGAGCTATATATCAGGCCCACGTGGAGTAGAGTGGGGCACGGGAGGGGGTCCAAATGGCGACGCTTGGTGACGATTGTGGCGCGCAGTCATCGATCTTACGAGCAAGACACGTCAGCATCGCGCAGCGCGCACAAAGACGTCCGTCCAACTGAACCGTTGACGACGGGTGGGTGGTTGTCCCAGCTTGTAGTATATTAGGATTTATATTTCATTGCGCTTTTATTACGGCGTGCGACCGAGGTGCCGGTGGCGTTAGTTGGTACGTTGAACGTCGATGAGAGGGCGGTTTGTGGCGTCGTGTGTGGTCGTCCCGCCGGAGTGGACGCCGAGTCGCCCTCGTGCTCACGAGATTGATGCATTATTGATGCCGTTGCCGCCCTTGCCGTCAACGTAGCTACGGGCACCAGTCGGCGAGTCCCGCCGGGCGGTTTAGATCCTTCAAGTTGCTGCGCCGGCGTACGTTGCCTGGTCGAAAACGACGTGTGTGGCCGGACCGGGACGCGCTCCGCATCTAATGATCTCATCTCGGTCTATTGTGGATAGACTGAAGAACGTAAACACCAGCTGATGAAGACGAACTGTCGTAGCAAGTAAACCGCCGTTAGCAGGCCTCAAAGAACGTCAAAACCGTCACTGCAGGCAGCAGGCATAAACAGTTATACTGTTCCGAAGTAACAGATGGAAGACAGGCTGAAACGTCATTCTGTTGATGATAGTGACAGACAACAACTGAAGTCTTTACTGTCATGTCTCTGGCGTATTCTCATCATTTTCCAACATCTATTATTGCTGGTGACGCCGACCAAACGTCTGAGTGCCCCATACAGAGGTACGTCTACTCTACCATAGTTTTTTTTACTACACGACGCTGTGTAATTGTAATTTTTCATGTCCGTTTGTTCATAACACTGTCTGTCTGTTTTGCTTGTTGTGTGTGTACTTGTGTTTTGCTTGTGTTAGCCTACCATCTGTATGGTTAATAAAGATGAATATGACATTATCGAAGACGGGCTAACACGTAATAACCAAACGTACAAAATACACGTTATCTCAGATTAACAGTGCGACGAAACGCAGCATTAAAGATAGATATCTTTTAAAACTAAGAGATAGATACTAGACAATATCTGCGAACACTGTTGGTCTGGGCTTGTCTTAGCCGATCAGGCCTAAATAGAGACTCGCTGACAATAGTATTTACTGAAGATTTGTGGTGCCTATCTGGGCTGTCACCAGGAAGAATATGTACCTTTCTAAATCGAACAAGTCGGAAAATATAGCATAGCATAGCTATATTGCAAATGAGTCGTGAGTTTTCATGTCAGTTACGGTGACCGAATTCCAGAAATGAACTTTGTGTTTGTCATCTAATGAAAATGCCGGTCGAATTCATGTGTTAAGGTCATCAGGTCAAGGTCCAGGTCACACGAACAAAACGGCGTGTTTGTGTGTACTGTTCGGCTGTAAATCGTGAATGTCTTGGCCTACAAAAGGCTACAATCTTAATGTTTGGCGCACTTGTACACCTTCGTGATATTTTGGTCAAGGGCGGATATCAAGGTCATGGGGTCAAGGCCACGGTCACGACAATAAAAAGTCAAAAAACGCGGGTGATCCACCTTTATTAAAAGACAATCTCGTTGAATATAATTATACAGTATATCTGTGTACACTACCTATAGTCATCAGTGAGGTACGAAGGAACAAACGCTGCATCTGCAACTGCAACTGCAGCTCAGCTGTCGTCATCGTAATCTCGTCATGGTTGTCGTCATTGGTTGGTCACGCTTGGCTGACTCCGCTGCGCTCCAGTGCTAATACAGTGCTGCCACATAGCGGAAGTAACAGCGGTTCCGAGACCAAGATCTTCCTGTCGCCGTCGCTCGCTCGACGTCCGTAATTTGCTTTCGTCTTCGCCGATCAGCAAAGCGCTGCTAATCGACATCAAACGAGTTTGGTAGAGGCCAGTCAAATACCATTAGGGATGCGTGCATCGCCCAAGACACCGCTGTTCTCTGAAGCTGCGCAGCGACATCGCGAACCAACCGAGCTTTTCATCTGCTCACTATCGATATTAGTACACGACCTTTACGACTAGCTACAAAGAGAGATATCTGGCTTGAAAAATGTTGTTGTAATCACCGAAAACGATAAAGTAGCGGGAACCGGGGAAACTGGTTTTAGAAGATCGCGGTTTGGGGATTTGTATCGGAGACGACAGAAGACAGATATGCAGTGCCGGAAAGTGCGGAGATTATTTTAGGCCTACTTGCATTTACATATATTATTAGCATTTTTATCAATGCATGGTGTGAATCTTCAAAACTCAAAAAGGTATTTATTTTAAGCTAATACAAGATTTTAAAACAATGTGGCATGGGACATTTAATTTAACCGGCTCTGTTTTACGGAATTATATTATCTACATAAGAAGTAATTTAACAAATTCTATTGATAGAAAAAAAGTAAAAACTGATAACAGAGAAAGACAGCTGTATTAAAGAGTCGACATGCGAGAATTATTGATGCGGCGAATCTTCGCTGCAGCAGCTTCCAACGTAGCTTGCCTTGCAGAATGTGCAAATTAGCTTCGTTATAACGGACAAGACAGAGTGTGACTCACCGTGCTAATAGCGCTAATGTCGTAACAAGGTAATTGTAAGATGTTTGAGTTGGATTCTGATATGCTGTTGTAATAGAGTTAAGAAAAAGCCTAAATTTCGGGTAAAACGCAAAACTGCCTACATTACAAATTGTAATTTACAATCGCAAAATGTAAGACTACAAACGTTATAATATCCTAATTGGCATACCACCAAAGTGACTGAACTGATTGTTGTAATGACTCAGCTTTTGTGCAATAATGTGGTTTTATAAAATAGCACTTAACTTTGACTGAAAAAAAATTAATTTTGTTTAACTTGTGCATAGAATTATTTTTCGGAAGTAATGGTTAATAGCATTTTGTGCACGACAGATACAGTAGTTAGACTAGCCCTACTCTGTTTGTCTCTAATTCACTGACCAGTCTAAAATGAACCATCACCATGACCCATAAGTGAAACTTTAACACCAATGTAAAGTAGAGCGACCCCTTGACCCATCACGTTGACGAATAGGTACTCGAACAAGTCCCCAGTTTGAACAAAATTTCACATACGACTAGACAGCATCACTGCATAAGGTCCACGACATAAGCCCTGCAGCAGCGCAGCCGAACCCCATCTGCGACGTCCCAGCACGTGTGACGGATGACACCAGATGATGATGGATCGTGCGTCGATGAAGGATAGATGGATATCCGATCCGATTAGCCGAATCCGACAGGATTTCCACTATTCGGTAGAATTCGGCGAGTAGCAGTGCAAATGCCGAGTCGAACAATTTTAAATTTATAATGTTCTGCAATTCGTGAATTTGCTTCGTGTGCGTTGGTGAAAGTCTGCCGATGTTTGCCGTCCAGCAAACCCATAGGGATAGACCATCCCATGATGGCACTGCAAGCTTTTGCATTAATGGTCCACCACAGGTTGGGCGGTAGCCATAACCTGTTATATATGCCATAGTGGTAAATATACGAAAACGGCGGATACCCTTCGTGGAGTCGAAACCCCTGAACCGATTTCAATGAAACTTGAAATATATGAGTAACTACGTCCGGAACCCTATCCCACATGACAAATTTGGTGGGGGTAGCTCTACATGGGTGGTCTGGGCAAATAGGCGATTTGTCACATCTTTGGGTTTCTTTTCTTTCTTTTTTGCATTCTTCATCACGCCTACGGGTCGCATTTCTTGACCGATCTCGACGACCTATACACCGAAACGCGTTTCTGCGCAAGGAAGTGCCTTTTGCAAGTCTTGACCAAAAATGGGTACCCCTCGCCCCTAGCTCCCAATTTCTCAAAATTTTGCATTACGAAAGCCGTTTTTCGCTCCAAATACGCAAATCTTGCCGCAAGTACTACCAAATTTCATAGTCGAATAGAAACTTAAACCATGAGAATTTCGAATTTTTGGTTACAAGTTTGACCGGAAGCAGAAAATGGCCGTTTATGCGCATCTGCAATATTCGGTTGAGCAAAAATGGCCCTAAACTTCGTGTAATTGCCAAAATTTTACGTCCTGTAAGAAATTGGGCACGGGAAGCTCAAATGTGGTGTTGAATTTTAAACAGAAAGTTGATATGTGACCGTTTCTGCGCATGCGCAGTAGAAAATTGACCAGAAGCGGCTGAAAACGTGGCTCAATTGACAAAATATCAGGTCCGTGTAGGAAATCTGACACAGGAAACTCAATTCAGTGGTCAAATTTCAACCGAAAGTAAAAAAGTGGCCGTCTCTGCGCATGCGCAGTAAAGATAAATAGCAAAATGGCGCTAAATGTCCGTCGGATTGCCAAAACTTCGCGTCTTTAATTTAAAGAAATGAGACATGGCGAACTCGACGAACTATACACCAAAACGCGTGTTTCCGAGCAAGGATGTATACCTTTTGGGAGTCTCGACCAAAAGTGAATACCCGCTCCCCTTAGCCCCCAAATTTTTAAACTTTGCATTACGAAAGCTGTTTTCGTTCCAAACACGCATAAATCTTGCCGCAAGCGCTACCAAATTTCGTGGTCGAATAGAAACTTAACCATGAAAATTTCGAATTGTCGGTTACAAATTTGACCGGAAAGAGAAAAATGGCTGTTTATGCGTATGCACAGTATTCGGTTGAGCAAAAATGGTCCTAAACTTCATGTAGATGTAATTGCCAAAATTTCACGTTTTATAGGAAATTTAGAACGGGCAGCTTAAAGGTTATGTGACACTTCAGCGGTCGTCACTTAATCGGGTGACGTTTAATCGGGCGTCTGAATGAAATAGCACAAACACAGTGAAATGTTGACATTTAAGTTCACATAGAAGTAGTTATTGTATACTGTTCACATAGTGTTCATATAGGTCAGAGTACTTAGAGTTACAGTAACACATGTCTTAGCGTGCGAATACTTCAGCGCGACCATGGGCTGCGTCTGAACATCTCAGGTATTGTTAGTAATCACTAGTTTTAGTGTGTTTTTATTGTTTTATTTTTCTCAGTTTTATTGGGGCAGATGTTAGTGCACATCGTGCCTTTTTGTCCTCATTGTCACTTATTGTCTATATTTTGTACTTTTGTCATTGAGCAAATAAATGATGATGAAATGATGATGATGATGACGACAACCCGCCCTGTGAAGTGTCGCCGCACCAGCTCAAATCTGGCATTGACTTTTAAACCGGGAGTTGATATGTGGCCTTCTCTGCGCATGTGCATTAGAAAATTGACCAAAAGCTGCTGAAAACGTGGCTCAGTTGCCAAAATATCAGGTCCTGTAGGAAATCCACAAGCTTCTATAGTTACAGCAGACGCTTGGATGATGTACCTGTGTAAGCTGGCGCATGTGATTCGTTACATCGTAAAGTCACAACATTTTCATTTTCGCTGTTTTAGAGCGATGGCTTTTATACAAGCAGTAAAATTGAGTGCAGTTTTGTCTATTTTATGGTTTTATAGTCTCATTTACTCTTTAAAGGGGTTGCTGTCAACTCCTCGCCAAGTGAACTCGTTAGAACTCATTAGGATTTAGATTAGGGTTAGGGCGAGTGTTAGGGTTAGGATTAGATCAAGGGTTAGAGTAAGGATTGGGGTTAAATTTAGGGTAGGGCATAAGGTTAAGGCCAGGGTTAGGTTAGCCTTGGCGGCGAGTTGACTTGAGGACGACTTAGCTTGTTGACGAGTTGACTGTAAACCATGCACTAGCCAAACTCAGAGGCGTCAGAATTTCAAAAAGTCAGATGCCCCTGATTTACTTCCTTTATCTCCACTTTTCTTTTCCTGCGTAAAGTAAAGTATTGGGGGCCTATCTGTGCCTTACTGATGGCCTGATGGCCTTATGTGATATTTTGCAATAAGACATTTTCGCAAATTACAACTGCTATCGAATTCATTGATGCAGAAAATATTTTTCCAATTTGCACTTGCCATTTTAAAGTATAATTTGTTAAAATTATAAAATTTATGCATGTAATAGAAAAATGTGTACAAAAAGTTGTTCTTTTTTGTATTTGAGTAATTGTGGTCGTTGTGAAGATGAATTGTTAGTCGCGCTGTCGTCATTGCTGGTTGCTGACTTGTAGAAAACGGTGCTTTTTATTTCAATTCTTGCTATCTCTATATAAGCAAATTAAATTTCATAGATTTATAAAAAAAATTAATTTAGAGACTTTTTTGATCAAATGTCAAACATAATTTTTTGTCTGGTCTATTTTAGCCGCACAATGTATCGCGATAATAAAGTTATCGCATATTCTACTCGGCGCATTGTTTATCTCCCGTGTATTCTCATCCCTCTGTTTCTTCTTGCATTTCCCATTGCCCTAAGACCTGAGTCGATGTGCGTATAAAACACGCAGTTTATTCCTTGGTAATTCCCTGTGCGTCGCGTGAATGTCGGCTCGACTGGGCTATGTTTGAATGATCGCTGTGTGGCGAGTGTCTGATGCCGGGCCATGACCGGGACGCCGTCGCGACGACGCTGATGCATGAGGCACGTGTTAAATCCGGCGAGCGATCGAGCGAAAGGCCAGCCGAAGCCATGATGGACTCGGCAAGCCGGAAGAATCTGTTGGACATGCGCGACCCGCGTCCCAGCCGGGACTATATTTACGCGATCATCGTCTCGGCGGCGCGCGTCGCTGCACGGCGCGTATCAATCATAATTCTGCACCGCAAATCGACCGCAGCAGCAACGCTGGTGGCATCGTCGTCCAGTTTCATCCTCCGACGAATTTCGATTTAACGGAGAAGCATTCGTGACATTCATGCTACGTGTAGAATTCTGGCACAACAGGCGGCCGTTTCACAACTATCTCAAGTCCACCATGCCCCTGAATGCCATATCGTAGCGCAACCGTGTAACGACACTGTAATGCCAAAAAATAAAAACTTGTGTATGTTTCAGATTACTCCAAACATCTGCATAAATATTAATAATTTCTGACAGAAGAATACTCATTCAATCTTTACTCAAATATATGTATGTGTTTTTTTATAAAATGTGACAAAATGGGGAAATAGAGTTATAAGAATGTGTACTTACTCTGTGATAGCTTCTATTTTTGTTGTTTTCTGTTATAAAAAATTCGCAAAAAGTGTATTTAAGTATAGGTACAGATTTAAAAATAGTTTTTGTACCAAAAAATTAATCGATTTAGAATCAGATTTATTAGGTTCATTCGTAAATGCAATAACAGTCGGTTGTTTTAGACACAGTGCAGGTGTGAAATACTTTTGTAGATTTGTACACGTTTGACGTCTTGATGATGTTTCTGCTGTTACTGATAGGGCCCATTAGAATGTCCAGCATTGGTTAAACGAACATAAGCGCTATACGCGAAAATGTATACGAGAAAACACTGTCTTGAAATGACGTTTTGCAATAAAGTAATAAAAATATAATTGCAATTTGCATTTGCTAATTGTGTGGCTGCCGAGAGGCAGCTACGAACGGACAGTCAACTCGATACAGTGGCGCCACGGCTGATTCAGCAGCTGACGTTATGCATAGATGTACACAAAATGTAGTTAATGTAGTTAATGTAAAAATCAGAAGTGCAAAAAGTTAACACTAACCAGCATTCATAAGCATTTTTCTGACCGAAAGTCTGGCTCTGTATAAGGTATATAATGTCTTTCTACGAGTAAGACCTTTTTTCGTTCTAATGTTACAAATATATAGAAACTTAGAAAGTCAAACTTTTGGTCAGAAAAATGCTGGTTAGTGTTAAGTTTTCCACCATTGATTACACAAACTACAAACATTGTGTAATTTTCCTTGATGTAACATATTAAATAAACTTCGTGTGTATCTGTGCGTAATGTCAGTCAGCTGCTGATTGAGCCGTGGCGCCGCTGTGTCGCTCTGCGAATATCAATTCGTCGTCTGGTGGCTCAGTCGTGCGGCCGGCTGTTTTCGCCGAGAAAAGACGAGAAATCAGTTTATCGTCGTTCGTCGACGATTTTCACTGATTGTCCGAGGAGCCGGCCTCAAAACTAATCAGTGTGCCGGCCGGCCGGTGTGGCGGCGGCGGTCGGCGGTTAATGCTGCAGCGGTCGCCGTCAGTGCGGGGTCGATCTCAACGGAAACACCGGAGGCCGTTTCTTTGCCGAACGTAAACGACGTTAGGCGGCCGTTCAGTCGGTCTGTCGGTCGATGCCCGAGGGGCGAGTACAGGGCGGCGGCAGCCACAGACGGTCGGGGACCTTGTGTGACGCCGACGTTGCCGACGACGACGCGCAATGACGTAGCTTGCGTTGCCGTGCCGCCGCCAACGTCATCCAAGTCGTATTTACGCGATAACTGACGACGGAACGGCGCTGCGCCGCGCGCGTAGATGTAACGTCTGCTTTATGCCACGGCTTTATGCGACCGACTTACGAGCGTTCTATTTACGACGACCAAGACCTGCGGTGCCGCTTGCGTTTACATGCAACCTCGCTGACGACGCCAATGACGACTCGTGTGCCTCATTGCCCCATACCTCCCACCACGATTTATTGTCTCCGGGCTTTGTGGCGGCGGGCATCTGGCGGCACGTCCGCAAACGGAACGGCTGTTAAATTCCTGTCGTACACGAGAAATGGACCGGATTACGTCATAATCGTCGACAAATCATTTGCGGCGCCTTAGCAGCAATCGCCGGAAACTGCAGTCATGCATGCGAATGAACGCCAAATATGAAACAGAATATCGCTCCGACAAGAAGTAGAACGAAAACTAGAATGTATTTGACTATCCAGTGAATCGGTGACTCAGGGTAGCATCGTGGCTTGCGGCCCGAGAGGTAGTGAGTTCGACGACCCCTATGCTGCAGTTGCCCAGTGACGGCTTGAGCGGCTAACAATTGTCATAACTGTCACATAGCGGTCTTGAGTAGACTGTTTACTCACCGTGGTGGTGTTATATAGGCTAACTCAGCCTTGCCTTCCATCCGTCGCTGATCACCTGTGTTGTGTTAACTTCCACTACCTGACTTGACCTCTCATCCCTCCGGGGTTGGTAAATGAGGACCAGCTTCGGCTGGGAAGGAAAAGGCAGGTATGGTTCATTCCATTCGTGGATAAACGTGTGGCTGTGCAGATAAAACTGAAATCCCTCGACAACGCGTGCCATACCTGAGCGCTTCTGTAGTGAGGTTCCTATACTAAGGAGCGCTATATCAAGTGCATGACCTTTACCTTTAGGTCCTACCTTTACCTTCAGCTGCTGAATTGCCAAATGAGGTACAACTTATCATACAAAAATACACACACATAAAACATATTACGTAATAACACTTGATTATAAAAATACAAGTATGAGTTATAATGACTATTAAGAATTTTTGGAGTAAAATGCTATAGTGTAAACGGACGTCAAATTGACAACGTAATCATAAGAACAAGAAAATAAAGTGATGTATGCTGCTGGGTTACCCGTGGCTTTTTCACGACTTGATTTTAATTGTTAAATCGGCTCAGTATAGTCACTCCATCTGCAGTGGTATCTGGCCACGATGGTGGTATTTCGTGCGGGCTTCGTCTGCAGCGCTGCGTAGGTCTCATGGAGGGATATCGCCACTGTTCGTGTCTGACATCGCAGATATCCTGGCTCGGTCACTCGAGATGCATGCTAACTCGGCCCGTAAGCCGCGACAAACGACTTCCCGTAACAAGCGATTACTCGGCAAAGTCAGCCGTGATCGCGTGACCGTGTCGTCAACCGCGCGAAAAGTGAATTATAAAATCGATGTGGAAGCGCGGGAGTGGCCACGCGCGCGGAACAGTTAAAGGTTAAAGATGGTCGTAAATCGTACGCTTCAGTGCGTTTGCCAGGTTCATATAGATAGTCTGACGGGCATGCGGAGAGGCTGAAGTCTTATCTGGCGAACCCAGAGGAAGAAGTCGGCTTAAGACTGCCGCTGCTGCTGTTATTATTAACAAATCCTCCTTCAGCGCTGACCGATGACGATGCAGCGGTCGCGTGCAGTAACACGCAGAGCATGCAAAACAGGAAACGCCCGGTGTATTTTTTATACAATAAAATATGAAGTTACGATGATAACCTCGTGACCGTTCGAAGACATTAAAAAGTCAATACGATTATGATTCGCTCGTATGACACCGTGGTGTCACAGATGTCTATCAAATTTAACGTGTCTTCACTTTCCGTGCCTTAGGTATGTGTTGTTTATTGGGGTGTCGGTGAGAGTACTAAAACTATAGCAGCCACGCAAAACTTAACATGGTCTACAGACGTCAACACCACTGGGTATGTTGGGGATGTGATCCCGACAATACTTGTTCAGTTTTGGATGCAAAATGTCTTCTATTAATCCTTCAAAGTTTATCAAAAGTCGGTTATTGTCAAATATTTAGTTACTATTGCTTTTTAAACTTTGTGTTTACAATTAATTTGCGACATTTCATTTTTCATGTCAACTAACATTTCAAATATACAAAATTGCCTAGAAGGGTGTGTAATTCTTCATCCTCCAAACATTCGCAATCTAGTCATAATGTAACACTTGTTTGGCACTAAACAATGACATCATTTGGGGTTTAATGTGTCTACTCTAGATAAATACCGACATTATAGGCCTGCTGAATTTTGTAGAATCCTACATAACATTGTTACGGGTCACCCTATCCCTTACGGCCTACTTAGCTGTTAACTTATACCGGGCGCAGCCCGGTTAGGCCGCAGGCCTACGGGCGTAGCCCATAGTAAAATCACCCGTGTGTGCGTACTGAGTTGGCCGTTGCCGGTGCTAAGTAGTCTGTACTTTTTGACTGTCACGAAATCTTGTCACACGAAATTTCCAATGAAATGTGACAAAAGTCTAGTTTTCGTTGTCGCGGAAGTAGTAAGTGATCAGTTTAAAGCGATAAAAAATATCGGTATTTTTCTGTAAATAATGGTAAAAAATAATTTATTCGGGTGTTTTAGACCAACACGTTTATATTGGACAAACACACGAATAAAGTATTTTTTACCATTATTTACGCTTCTAATGAGCTTCGCTCACGGGCCGCTGCGCCCGGAGTTTAGGTTTCCTAATGGGTTATATGACTGGTAATATGTTACCGTGAAGATTACGGAGATTAGCAAGAAACAGCTTTGAAACAAAAATATAACTTTAATAACAGGTAAAAACTAAGTAACAATGACGGTAAAACAGGGCGGCGAACGGTCGGTGTGCTCGGCGTCGTAGCAATCAGTACTTGAACTGGATGTGGTCAGCGTATCGTTCGTCAGACAGCTCACGGCAGTGTCACGA
>Ga0126335_1001659_pt1 | contig 12702 bp, 7 predicted proteins | sample OlaspJWI45metaG_FD_108409 | JGI IMG/M metagenome (GOLD analysis project Ga0126335, IMG submission 108409) | Marine gutless worms symbiont microbial communities from Oahu, Hawaii - Olavius sp. 1 OAHU.JWI-45 metaG | ecosystem: Host-associated > Annelida > Digestive system > Unclassified | place...
AACCTTCTGTGCTCGAATTTAGGCTCAGCTCAGGCTGTTCCACGTCGCATTATATTGTTCGGATTCGCCACTGTTCTAACACGACACTGCGGCTAATACAACAGATGCAGATGTACGCATACATACCGACTATGTGTTGAAGATGCAATCAGTGCATCGCATCAGTGCAGCGTCTGAAGCCAGCACTCACATCTGATTTCGAGATGCGACACTCTCTTTCTAGCCTCTAATGAAGATTATCAGCCTTGGCGTGGCTGCAGCGACAGCAGCTTTATACGTCTGCTTATCTCTTTCTCTCTGTGCGGTGCTGACAACCAATCGCAACCAGCAGCACCAAGCAGGTGCGCTCGTGCTTTTAGCGGTGAGATGAGTACCACATGAGATGTCAGACTGATACTCGACGCCGCTGAGTAAGAAATGCTGCAATCTGACGTGAGGATGAGACGTGCACACTGGTCCATGATGGCCTTCGACTTGGTCCTGCTACAACTGTAAGATGTTGTTGAGAAATGCCGTGTTTTGATTTAAGCTTTATATTCGCCTGCAAAAACGGGTGGCAGTCAACTCGTCCCCAAGTCAACTCGTTTATGTTACGGTTAGAGTTAGGGTTGGGGTTACGACAAGGGTTAGAGTATGGATTAGCGTTAGGTTTAGGGTTAGGGTACAAAGTCGGGTTAGTTTGGGGGCCGAGTTGACTTGGTGACAACCGCAAAAACAACGTGACGGTAAAAATTGATTATCTCGTGTCACTTTTCCAGCACGTTGCTGCGTTGCATTCAAAAATACTTTTAAATGTTCAAATTGCTTATTGCTTGGCAAATAAATTGAAATTTGGCCAGAAAACGAGACGTTTCTTTTCTGTCCACGCTTGGCCCACGCAAATGTGACGAGCTCGAAGACGCCTACGCAGACGCTAATGCGCTGTCAATGATGCTGTAGTCCGAAGCAAACGCAACCAAAATAATTATATCAGTGTTTACGCTGATGTCGCTGCTGTAAAACACCGTATATCTTTTAGTCGACAGAATTTCCGCCACTGTGTTTCAGTTAAAAAACACCCACGTTAACTTTGCACCTTACTCGGATAATTGTAAATTAACCGAAACAAAACTTTACAGCTTGTAGCTGTTGGATAGCTGATTAAAACCATGCAAAAATTTTAAGTACAATGCGAAATGCTAAATTTTATTATATGTTTATAAATATCTGTAAAGCATGTTACTGAGTCCTGTCCGCAATCGCCCAATGATCAGCTGATCGCGGCCCTGCCATGACGTTAGAATTACGTCACCGATACCAATGAATACTTATTGACAAATTCAAAACTTTTTGCATTGCTAAAATCAGAATCTATTCACCTACATTCATTAAAATTTTTGAGCGAGTTTGCTTATTTTTTTAATATATAAAAGAAAACGTTCAAATTGCTTATTTATTTAAACACCCTGTATAAACAAGGCCTAACTATCAACCGTCACGCACAGGCAAAGACGCCAATATTTTAGCAGTAAACAGGTAAAGTCCTTCACAGGCCACATGGGCCCACTCGGCGGCGCTGATCTCCGTTTTTGTAGCCCTCAGCCAGACACCAGCTTATACTGTGGATACGGGGCTAGTGCATCGCGTGGTGTGTCTGTTTACTTCTCAGCCGCAGCTGGCACATATTTACTGATTCCCGAGGAATGAAAGGCTGAGTCGACCTGACTGACTTAACTTGGCTGGTTCTGTACGGAGCTAGTCACCCATCCACGTACAGTACTAACCTGGAATGTGGGCCCACCGAGCTATGCGTCAAAACATTCGACCGATTCAGTTTTTAAATTTTACAGGGAGCCCATTGCAACCAAAATTTAATATTTTGACTTATTCCCCGATCCCGGTCGCATTCGGATTGCTCTCGTTTCAGATTGCAGCACTTAGTAAGCATCAGGATGTACTTCAATACTTATGCGTATTGTGTCAAACATTTTATTCGCAGGTTGGCAACCCTGCTTATACGAGTTACGACATAATGATGCGGCGTGTAGAAGACCGGCCCTGGATTGGAAAATAATCACCTTCTGAATGCGGCTCGAAAGCCCGTGTGACTTCGCGCAGTGTGCACACTAGTCTACACCGATACGCTGGCTAACAATGGTGTTCCACGCACGATATCCCAGTGGTGCGCCGGTGCGGTAACTTATACATGTAGCACAGCGATAGGATAGTGACGTCGACCGTGACGAGTCAATGACCGGCTCGATTGACGATAAAACAGCATGGCTGTTAACAAGTTTTATATTCACACTCTGTGCATCTATCAGACACCAAACGTTATAATTTAGTACCTGTGTAAAAACCGGGATGACAACAAAAGATATCCGATTATTTTAGCTGTTAATTTCCGATTTTAAATATGCCTCTATTCTTTGTGTATGGGCATTTTCCAAAGTGTTATGCACATTTTGTATTGTGTGTAACCTATGCTATTTATGAATTCTTTTATCGTACTGGTCGCTACAAAATGTTTACATAAAAAGAGGTGTCTACACACTGATTTAAAACAACGTCCACATTTTTTGTTCTACTGTTGTTTCAACAAACATTGGCCGAGTTCTATAATATTTGGCAAACAGTATAGCCTACTAAAAATTGCAACATAATAATTATTCATGTGTCTACCTCACCTATACAGTTCAAGGTGCAGTGCACCTTGAACTGCACAATAGTAACTTTTAACAAAATAAGTTACACATTACTGTTGTACAAACTAAAAAAAATACCCAGCTTTTCGACGCAATCATTGTCTGCCAACGCCTAGGTACTCTTATCCTCAAGTTTTAAAGTCGATTTAACAGCTCTGTTGACAGAGCAAATTGGCCAGAATTGGCCAAAACCACAAATTGTATTTCCCAAGGTAGTGTAGCAACATTATGCAGGTAAAGTTGACATATCAGTACCTGTTGTGTTGCAAATTTCTTCGGTATACTCGCTGCCAAATTTTATGGAAATCGGTCAATGTTTGCAGAAACTACAGTAGAACAAATATGTGGACGTTTTTGGATCACCGTGTAGAAGTCCCTGCTTAAACTCACTGCAGGTGCTACACCAGCTTCTGGCCATAAAACACAGGCGAGCGCCACACCCGTTCGTGTGTTGCGGAGCTGTGAGAGGGAGATCTCAGCTAATACCTATTTATTCTACTTATGTAGCAGTCAGTTACACCATACAGTTCTCCTCTAAGTTCTAACATCGTTTCCTTGTCCTGGAGAGGTTGTTCGCTCGTCGCATTGTCTTCCACTCTCGTCTTGAAACAGTGAAACTTACTTTTTAGCTGGCGGTTTTCGCGAGGAAGGTCGAAGCTATATGTTTTGCCGTTGCCGGTGGCCTATCTTTCTAGTTACCCGCCGATCCAACTCCGAGATGGAATCTTCGCCTCATAATAGTACGCCAGTGACTAGAGCCTAGGTCCACCTCAATAACGCAACACAGACATCTCGACCAACCTTCACCTAATTTTTACACGGAGTGCAGAAGTGAGTCATTTGGCTTGATGTTTGACCTGACTCGCGTTTCAAGTGTTCTTGTTTCGAGATATAAAGTAAAAAGTCAAGTCCTTTCCCAGCCAGGTCGCCCACTGGGCGGCGCTGATCTTCGTTTCAGTAGCCCACAGCCAGACACCAGCTTACACTGCGAGACCACCGAATGCGGGGCTAGTGCATTGCATGATGTGTCTGTTAAATCACCAGCCGTTAGGCCAGTACCAAATTATGCTGCTTAGTGACATAGGCACATGGGTAAAAATAACTTGCTCAAGGTTACTATACGCAGTCGTACCCGGTTAAGACTCGAATCCGTGACCTATTAGTTTCAGATACAATGCTCTACCAAGTGAGCGAGCCACCAGGCCACCGTTTCTAAAGATAGCAACGCAATTGCTTATGCGACAACAAGACAGTAAGAATTATTGCGAATATTAACAGGTCATACATTAAGATGTTATTATCTAAGTACTCGATATCGTCTATTAATATAAAACTTGGCAAAATAAAGAATCTAATGTGGAGGTAATTTGTAGATAGTTCATACACTAAGGAGAAGTTAATTTTTTGTGTGCTTTTAGGTTTTTAGATTTAAAAAATGTTTTAGCTTTTATTAGAGTACTGTTCAGTATGTGTTTTTGCATAAGCTGTGGTTTATTTGTATTTCTTATTTGTATATTGTCTGTATATGTGTGTTCTGCTTCCGATTGGCGTAATAAACGTATAATATCTCCACGTGATGCCTGCTATAGTCTCTGCGGCAGCTATGCCGCTGACCTAACCTTTCGCGTCGACGCATCAAGGGTCGGCGACATCGACTATTATGCGAGCATTACTTGAAATTGCGATGTATAATGGACATGAGCAAAAACGCGAACTCTACATGCCATTTCGCCGGCTGACATTTTCGTCTGTTGCACGCAATTTTTCTCTATTATACCGCGTTCCTTTTATGTGGCGACGAAAACTTCCTGTAAGTCGTTTTGATCGTTTTGCCCAACCCTCCTACCGCGAATGACTAGCTATAGTTTGCCGTGCGCGAATCCAGGGTTCCCAAACAAGATTTATTACAAGAGACTAATTTGTCGCAGACAAAAGCCGCGTCACGTTCCAAATGATTTAGAAATGCGCTTGTTAATACGGTGGCGGCGACAACAGCGCTCATTATCTGTTGCATTAATGCCTCTTGTGATAACAAGCAACAGTAATACGATGCGATATACACAGCTACACACGCTGAGTTTGAAAACAGAACTCATATTTCAAGGAGCTTTACTGCGTGTATGCACATTTATTTGTCTAATTCAGTAATGTGTCAACGAAAACCGAAAGCAGAAAAAGTGAATAAAAATATTCTGTTTACAAGCATTGCAGCGACGTTTGCACTTATCGGTAATTAGGGCAGTTTGGTTAAACGTTCTTCAGATGATTTTAAAACGTTTTTTCCCAAATTTTATTCTATTAATAGACTTTTGCAATTTTTAACGCAGCGAGCGAAGATTTGTAGGTCTAACATTGAACAGTTGTTTAAATGGCGTTAATCCGCTCTTGTATCATGCGTTTTTGGGTTATAATTTAAATTGCATAAGAAGTTTAATAGAAAATTATAAGCGCAAAAATGTTGGAGTTTTGACGAAGTCATTAGCCAGTAAAATGTCTAAACAAGCAAGTAAACACGTAATGATTTTTTACATTCATTCCTGTTTTATGCCGGTGCAAGAATTATATTCATCTTTATTCGCCATTAACATAGTAGATACAAGTACAGAAAAATAACATAGTAGGCCTATAAACGAACAATAGCCTATAGAGAACATAAAAGAAAATAACCTTAACTATAGCAATTATCAGTTGGGAGACTTTTAATAAATTTAGCACAACGCTTCGACAACGGAATATTAGGTAATCCTCATAAGCCAGTCTCCCAATTTTAGAAAAAATACCATTGGATGCACGATAGAAGGACCTTTTGGCATTGTTTACAAAACATCTCAACTTAGCGTCACATGCAATATAAACTTCATGCAAAACCGCTTGCAATATAATAGATTTATCTATCTATCGATAAAACTATCAAATATGAACGGGCATCGTAACATCTTTACACTCCAAGGTAGCGATGGGAGCTCCTGGCCACCTAGTGTAGTTATTTTCGAGCATAACATATTGGAGTCAGTCATATATACACGGTAGACAGCCTAGATTTACAATAAATAAACGGCGAAATCGGTTATGACAACTGTCTACAAGTAAACGCTGATTTACCATCACGATGACGACGAGGACAGCAGAAGATTGTCAGCTGTCACTCATTAAACAATAATCACTAATAATAATGGCAATAACGTCCTCTGGTGTTCAGAATGATTAGCATCGTTGTAGCTAACGACGTTCTTGCACTTTGAACCGCAGTTAGTAGCCTATACAAGAGGCGATGAGAGGACGTGCTGATTCCTCAACATGTCTGAGAAACAGCACGGTATCGCGAGCATGTTTCAATTAGCAAGTATCACGCATCTGAAACTAATGCTGCAACGACACGACATGGTCACCGTTACAGGAATCATACTAATTACGAACCACGTACAAAAGTTAGTGCTATCAGTCTTGACATACTAGTTAGCACCCAAGGTCGTTTGCCGGAAGTAATTATATGCGTTATTATCTCGCCCGCCACAATGTGGGGGCCAGCTATAGTAATGCTCCGCGTTGTCCGTCTGTCTGTCTGTCGCACGCGAATATCTCCTAAACTAAGCGAGATAGACATGTAGTTACTAGGAAACTCGAATACGAATCCTGGCCTTCCGATTCAGAATCTGCCATCAGATTCGCGATCGGAAGTACAGTTCTGCCATTTTGGGTGTTTCTGGGTGGCACTTCGCCGCCCATTCAGGCCGAAATGGGCGGTTTGCCTAGTAAATGTAGTCAGTGGATCAGTGAGAACAGTCACCAGTCGGCACCACACTGGGCACCATGGCGGGCCATCTATCGTCACGTCACATAACGGACGATACCTAAGTGTTATACTAAACGTTTGCATTAAACAGGGAAATGTTGGCTTCTAGAGTTGGGGACCCTCATGACCATCTCCCATCCGGGTATGGGTATGGCATAAGTCCTCGACGTAATTGCAGCTCTACGCCGCAGCAATTACGCATTTCTTTTCAGTGATTATTCCGCAGCTAGAGTGCGATGTTATGTTTCTCACAGCCACGTACTTTAGTAGAAGCAAGCTGAGTGGACACTGCCAGTAATTAGTGGCGTCACGTACGTACGGGGATGACAAAAACTGTAGTGCAGTGACGCGTCGCCTATGAAGTACAAGTACACACGTAGAAATGTTGTATCGTCGAGTAGCGTACAGTAGTACACTCGATCTGTTATACGTATTCAGCTGATAGCTGAGTGGATGTAATGCACTATTAGCCGCTAGCAACCTAAGTTGTCGGAGGCTATATGTTTTACCCGTGAATCTTCTTCTTTTTTGGTCACCGCCACTTAATGTGACCAAACCGCCGATTGTGGCCGGATAAATAGTATACCAGTGCTTAGCGCCTATGTGTGGCACGAATAATTCGTATAGACGTCTCCACCAGCTCTCCTTTATTTTTCACAGGGGGTGTAAAAGTGCGAAATTTTGCCACGTTTTTTGTCCCGTCCTTACATTGCGAGCGATGTAATTTAAACAAAGAACAACGATTCAAAAATTCAAAAATCTAAAACAATGACATATAGCTCCGATATCTGTGCTCTTATCTGCCGCAGACCTCGTGCAGCTAGCAGAGTTGTCCGTGGGTCCATTTTGTGTGACCCGACCAAACCCAACCCAATAGCCTACAACTAACAACGGAGCTTACAGTTTAGTAGTGACGTATTTTTATAGAAAGAACTTATCTTGTACTTTTAGTCAACCAAGCATACTTCCTCATGTTCTTGAATGTCATTACACGTATTAAAACAGTGTCACTATGTCATTCAAATACAAGCTGTTCAAAAATGTTTAAAATGTCCTCAGCAGCAGCTCAGAAAGCCAACACGAAATCCTTTCAAAGTTTTAGTACTTTTGCTGTAGTTGACCCAACCCAACCCACCAAAAACTGAAAAATCTCGACCCAACCCAACCCAAACCAACCCAGTCCAGCGCAACCCATGGATCAACCCAACCCATGGACAACTCTGAGCTAAACCTCCCCCCAACTCTAAGATCCGTTGTCCCAATTGGGGCCCCTAAAGTGCGACAATTGGAAAAACGGTTACATCGCTCTAACTCAGCCGCATGTAGACAGATTGCTTCAAATTTTATAAGATGGTTTAGCTTTTTTTGGCGTCCGCGCCTGTAAAGACGAAAGACGCAATATGTAACCCGGTTGTGATGTCTGTCCTTCTGCCTGTCTGTCTTTAATAAGCCACGCCCCCTGACGTCATGAGCTATTATTGGCTCGGGCGAAGCGGACGCAAAGCTTCACGGTGACCGGCATCTAGCTTACCGTTTTTTCCTACTTTTTGGTTTGTAGACCTTTATTGCATGCCTATGAGTCTAGTCTCCCCTGCAGTTTTTAGTCTGCATTGTGAAGCGTATATCATAACGTGTTCTGTTGCTGTTAAAAATGACGAAACCATCCGAGCTAAAAGGTCCATACTCGTATATCATGGAATATTGGTTTTATTCTTCCATCAACATTAGTTGACGACGCCTTCATACCAAGCACACGAGAGCTGAAGCGACCAGTACACGTGATAACCCAAGTCACGTGACAGTGTTCGTCGAACACGATTTTTCAATAAGTCGCTGTCAGCTCACGAGTTCCGACCACGTACGACGTTGCCTACTAATGACCCGAGTGTGGATCGCGCGCCTAGAAAACGATAACTATAGCCGAGAAGGAGGAAGCATTGGATTAATTCAGTTTACTTGTAATATTCTATACGTATGCAACTTCCAATCTCTTTCTGTCATGCTCTGTGTTTCAACACAATTGTAACATGGAGAGAACTGACTGCTCATACAGATGTATTTTCGTTTGCAGCCCAAGCCGTTTGTTTTTCCAAATATTTTTAAGCTTTTCGAAAAACTGCATAATTTGCTTTCCCAATTCTTTCTTTGGTGCCCTTCTCACGTCCACAATTATTCAACATATGGCAATGATGCCCAGAGAAACAAAAACAAAATCTAACTATATCTACTCCTATCTGTTTCCACCCGCCCACACACGATACACCAGCTCTGTCATCACACTGTCCCACATCAAGATGACGTGGGACAACTACGGAGAGAGCGCAGATGACCGGTCATTGTAGAGGAACTGTGTCGTCCAGGTGACACAGCATTAATCCCCACACGTTAAATACACGATAACAGGCCTAAATCTATCTATAGGCTACATAATTATGTTGGACATACCTGTCCAAAAATGTGTCCAAATGCATTATTTTGATTCAAATATTTAAAAAATTGGAAAGTCGGCAATGCTCCCTCCACAGACCCTACCGCCTATGGCGCTTCAAAACCCTCGTGCTTTCGGCACGCTTTACTAGTGCTTCTCCCGTATTCCAAAATTCTGGATCCGCCCCCGATCACACATAAACTACAGTAGAGACAGCCAGTACAAATTGACAGCTTGTCGAGTTGTTGTATTTTTTTGTTCAAAATTTCCGGGCTCCAGTAGCTTCTTAGCCCGCTAAACGACGATTCTGTGTGAAAGCATAAATGTTTATTATGACGTTTCGAGATTGAATCATCAGACCGCCCGGCTGACAGGTAAGCAGAGTGTTTACAGAGTCGCCTAATAGCGACAAAGGCGTTACGAGAGTTCACCTGGTTTATGTGATGAACGCTGAACAACGCCAAGAGGTTGCTAACCCTCAGACTGAGGCCAAACCAATCTGAAACTAGTACACCTCTAGTCACGTGCGATATTGTGTGTAAACAATAACGAAACGAAGACGTTTGCCTCTTCGCGGAATTTTTTCTGTCCGCTCGTTCTTTCTTTCTGCATCAGCAACATGATTAACGACGTGCCTGGACGCGTAATGAATGTCGAACTCCTTGCGGACGAATCGGCTACAGACTGTAATCACGCGGCTCACACGATGGTTGTTAGGGGCCCATTGTGCCACGGTATTGTGTACTGTGCAGTAAACATCTCGAATATCATCACCCGCCGTCTCTTTCTTATGCTGCTAGTGCTGTGTTCATGCTAATACAACGATGGTGTCACGGTGATGTTACCTGGATGACCGCAATGCAGAGGAAATTGGCGGAAAACCCGAGACGTCTGCATCTTCCCATTACGCTAATGCTCGGTGCAGACATCCCGTGTTGGAGCAGCACCACAACTCGGACCCGAAACGCGGGTGGTCTGAAGCGAGCACCCGTGTTCACGGGCCAGGGTTTATCAATATAAATCATGGCGATTTCAGTGTAAATCACAAATACTTTATTATTTCTGACTAATTTGTACACAAAAATATGAAGCATAACTACTGTCAACAACGAGCTTAAACTTGTTTTAAGCATGTTTAACAGATTTCAGTAGTTACTTACCTTGTCACAGACAAATCTTGCACTGACTCAGTGTAATCCCGGGAATGCATTGATACATACGTAAAGTAAAGTAGCCATCTGCTGATTACAGTTTTACAGTCAGTAAGCTATACAAGACCGGTTTTGATGCTTTGTCAGTTGATGGACCAGTTGATACAACTAAAACATGTTTTACACAGCATGAGCTGATAACAAAACTGATGTTAGCAGCTGCAAGATAAAAGATTGCTACCAATATAGTTGCAGTCTCCTAAGACTCCAGGATGAAACCAGACTGGAAGTCAAGAAATGGCTTTTAATGACCTTGAAATTACATTCTTAATATGAATGTACTTAGTGTGCAAATATTTTCATTTTTTGCTGATCAGTGGATGTAACAGGTGTTCTGGCATGCAATATCGCAAAAATCCTGTTAAAATAAAAAATCGATTTAAATAAATTGTTTTCACATTTTAAAATAATTTTAACAACAATTTCGTATTTTTTAAATCTTGATTTTTTTCAACCCTGTTCCGGGCCGTGCACAACACGGGTGATGTGAACGTAGTTTATGTTTACGCTGTAACGCTGGTGCCCCCGCCGCCTTGTGTGTGCCTTGCATCAAAGCGGTTTTTCTCCACTCTCTCAGCCGCTCATCGAGGCAAGTCGCACGCAAACGTGAAGACGCATAAAGATTTTCTGTGCACGGAACGCCATATCCTGCACTTTATCAATTACATGACTAGACGTTTCAGAACCGGAGACTGCGATCATACGTTCAAAGGCCCGTCCGGAAGAGCTCAGTTTTCACTGCGTTACAGTCTGCTGCAATAGGAGCCTACTTTTTAATGTAAAGGCGACACATGTGCTTAATGGTTTCTGCAGTGATTACTTTTGGCATGTTTTACTAAAGTCCGCGTTTCTGATGATGGAGTCTTCCGCCGGAACGACAGATGAAGATATTCAACGATGAGATCTTTCACGAGAGAAACGTCCTGTGCTCAAAGAGCATTTGCATCCACAGATTCTGCACGGAAAGACAGATAAAGGCGTCTTCTTACTCCTGTTCTTTCGTTCTCGCTTGTTCGGGTTTTTGATAGAATGTAAAATCAATGATGTAGGCCCCTATGACGAGGAAAAATCATACACGGCGCCTAAAAGAAAACGCAGGGCCTACCTGTACGCCCAAAATTGTGCCGGCAGCAAGAGACGATGTGCGTGTCACTGACCGATGGTAACGATGCTCGCAATTTATTCTACACCAGTGAATACTCAGGGATGAAGCTGAAAAAATCCCTCTGGTAAAAGTGTAGTAGGCATTTTTGAGAAGAAAACATTTCATGTGATGTTTCTATAGCATTTTTTCATGCTGAATATGAATCTGCCGTATGCCCAGCTGAAAAGGTCATTATTTGCTCAAAATCGCAAAAACAAAATGGCGTCCAAAAATCTACCAGCGAGTCAAAAAAGTAGCTCCCTAAGTATAATCGGCCTTAACGTTGTCAAATAATAACCGATTTTTAAAATTCTTTTATTTCTGAAAAACGTATAAAATTTAATACTAAAAATTAACATTTTTCCCATCATACCTGAAGTATGTTGCTACATACTTTGGGATATTAAAAATTTCATATTTGCTGCAAATCTGGAAGAGTATGCAAGCAAAATGTATTGGCAGCAAAAGGCATTTTTGAGGAAAAACATCTTACGTAATGTTTCTATAAGATTTCGGAGTGCTGAATACGAATCTGCCGTATGCCAAGCTGAAAAGTTATCATTTGCTCACAAGTCACAAAAACAAAATGGCGGTAGAAAATCTACCAAGTGAGTTAAATATGTAAACCCGGGGGGTAGAATCGACCTTAGCTTTGTTAAGCGTTAACCGATATTCAAAATTAACTGCTGAAAAGAGTACGAAAAGTACTACCAAAAACATTAATATTTGTGCACCACATCTTAAGTATGTTGTTACACTACCTTGGAAAAGTTTTAATTTCAAATTTGCTGCAAATGTGGAAGAGAATGCAAGCAAAATGTTCTACTCTACTTTGGGATCTCAAGCTACATATATCTTATATTAATTTCATTTTATCCTTTGATTGTATTGTTTTATATTCTATGCATGTATGTCGTTGTACTGATGTTACTTACTTACCGGCATGTAAGTGGCTTCCGCCCTTTGCCGCGGATGTTTAAATAAATATATGTAGCTTGCAGCATTCTGGCAGAATCCTTAATAGAATCTGTAAACCGTTAGCGAACTGGCGAACGAAGCTTTTTTTATAAATATAAACGTCGTTAAATAATAATAACGCAAAGAATAATGTTAATTCCGATCAAGTTTTAGTCCCGTGATGGAACATTTTGCAGAGAGCGCCAGAGTCGTATACGAAACGAAAGTCACAGGTTTACAGGCCCTACGACAGTCTCTCACCGAACACGCTCCTGCGGCTGCAGGAAGCTTATCCTTTCAGACAGTGATGGACACCATCCGGTGCCGTTGTGGCATCTCAATAACTTTGGCGCCGTTTAATATTCTGATCCACTCTGAGCCGTAGTAATACTCTATAATTTGCGTGATCTGAACTATGGATTGGACTCCCTATAATTGTCCATGTCAACTTCGAGCATTATAAACCAGCGACTCTCCACTCCGAA
>Ga0126335_1001660_pt1 | contig 12700 bp, 10 predicted proteins | sample OlaspJWI45metaG_FD_108409 | JGI IMG/M metagenome (GOLD analysis project Ga0126335, IMG submission 108409) | Marine gutless worms symbiont microbial communities from Oahu, Hawaii - Olavius sp. 1 OAHU.JWI-45 metaG | ecosystem: Host-associated > Annelida > Digestive system > Unclassified | place...
CAGAAACTAGCTTAGGCATAAATGTAGCAACTGTTAGGAAAATCTGATAGCGTAGTGCTGGCGTTAGTAAGTGGAGTTCGTGTTGGTGCTAGTTTTGCCAGAGCACAGATAGCGTATGAAGTGTTAAGCTTACATGGGAATTCTCCGCGACACCTCGACTCACTTGTCCCTGTCGCTGATCTACCCGGTCAAGGAGTCTGTACACCAACCGATGGTGGAGCGCCCGTCAAATACTGAACTGTTGATACTATCATATTCAGACCTCATTCCATCACTGGCACTTTCGCTGTTCCATAATTAGCGGACCCCTTAAGCTATCACTGTGTAACTTTTGTAATAAATGGTAATTTTTTTACAATTTTTGCTGAAGTTACAACTAACTAATCTGCGTTGACTGCAGCAAAATTTTCATTGCATTTTTGAGATAACTAACTTCACCAAGAAGGAAAAACGATTTAACGAATTGCTGATGTTGTTAACTTTGTATAAACGTTTTGCAACAATCAACGCAGGCAGCATAGTTTGACATAACTTTAACAAAAACTATGTAAAATGTTGTTTTAATACAAAAGTTACACAGTGATAACTGAAGTTATCCGCTAATTATGAAATACCATTCAGTAGTAATGTTTCGTTATTCGGCCTACTTCGAATTCGTTGACTGACTGGGGGTTATGCCTACGAGTTTTGTGGCGAAGGTCTTCAGTCGTGGTGCGGATAAGGTCGGTAATTTGAGGCTGGCATTATTGACGACTCGTGGGACGTGGTCCTCGGTCGTCGTCGTCGACGTTGCGCAGTTGACGCGACGTCAGCGACGCTGTACATCCCACCAGCGTACCGAGCGACCAGCTGCTGCAACCGGGCATTGTACAACGCCACGCAGTGTGCGAGTGTGAGCTCGCCCAGTCACTAGTCTCAAGTATAGCGATGAGCTGGTCGCTGTCAGCCAGTCAGTCCTGTGACTACGTCTGTCGACAGCGTGCGTTGTTCGCGCATTTTGACATTTTAAACGAACTGTTAGTTTCGATTTGTGATCGTCCTGCTACCTCTGCTCTGTTTGAGGATGTTTTCTTAAAGAATGTGCGACGCTCGGCGTAAAAAGGTATACAGAAATAATAATTTATCTACAAGTTTAAAAACACATTGCACCGCAGTAGGCACATTTGTATGCCGTCTTAAATTCTTTAATTAGGAAACAGTTCTTGTTTGTTAGAGAAATTAGGAAAAAAAATTAAGGTGGAGCTAAAAAAAACCATGTGATCACAACGACATGCAATAAAACATGTTATGTTGACAGCGATACATTTTTGCTGGTAATACGAGAGCATATCGGTTCGTTTTATGAGTATCTAAATCGGATGATTTTTTTATTTAGACATATTAAAAAGTGTACATGAGTGATCGTGTGTCTCTGCTATTGAAGTCATTCATATAGATATACCTTTGTTCACCCATCCAATATCTTACTATAAACTATAAACCTAAGCAAACGCCTATATTTGAAAGCAAACTTTAAAGTAAAGATAACTTTTCAGCGAGAAAAAAGTTGCGGTAGATGCAGCAAGTGCGCAGAGGTTGGGATTATAGCAATCTAGCGTGCTGTTTTCTTGCCATTCTGGTGGACAATAGAGCAGACAGATCACCGAATGATTTATTACCAGCTTGCATCAGACGAGGATGGGGTGTTTTGGCTATTGCTGATCGTCATCAGTTTTGTCGGTGACAAAGCACAGCTCAAATATCCGTCATTTTCGCCGCTGACTTTCTAAGCGGACTGCAGTGTGGCGGGTAGAGCTTGAATGAAAAAACTCAATAACAGTAGAGTTTTGTGGAACCGAATCACTGATTGCATGACTTCGTTACCGGCTAAGGCGGTAAACTGTATAACTAGGCCTAAATAACTTACTGGAGTGTTGTAAAATGTATTGCACGCAAAGGTGGTCTGGAAACCAGACAGCTTGAAAGTTTGTAATTATTACGCCGCACCGAATGCAGACCGATGATACCGTGGCGTGATGTGTCTGTCAGTCAGTCTGTAACGCGCCTCTGCTCTGCGTGGATCGAGGTTTTGTTTGGGGTCCAAGGAACTTCGTATCAGATGGGGGGTTCTGATTCCCCACGGCGATGGGGAGGGTATTCGATTCGGTCGTCGCCGAGTTACTTTGACCACTTGTATTTGTGTATGTATATATTGACATTTTTTACATCAAACTATTCAGTTGTTCTTTGGAGTAAAGAATCGTTTACATCAATGCGCGTTAGCGTCACGTCGCCAGAAAATGCATTAGGAGATGTATCGCGAATTGTGTGAATATTTTCTGCTCTGGTGTTACATCGGCTTAATGTTTTGGCAGGTGTTATCTTGCGCTATCACTTGATGGATACTCTTTGCTCATCGTCTCCGTGTATGTGTGTGTGTCGTGTGGCAGCCGGTGGCTCAAAACGATTCATCTGCCTATTCATCGCGCCATTGTCCATTGCTACGCCATCGTCTGCAGCCCCATACACGTAGCCTCGTCTTTCAGTCTCCAGCCAGCCCGCATCTCGACCGGAAATAATCCGCCGAGTGACGTCACCGACTTGATGTTCACGTGACTTACACATACGCACATAGCCTAGGCAAGATGATGACGACAGCTATGATGTCGGACGCTGAGAACCGAGTCGTTCTCAACGTGGGTGGCATCCGTCACGAGACATACAAGGCCACACTTAAGAAGATCCCAGCGACGCGGCTGTCTCGTCTGACCGAGGCGCTCGCTAACTACGACCCAATACTGAACGAGTACTTCTTTGACCGACACCCAGGCGTCTTCGCTCAGATACTCAACTACTACCGGACCGGCAAGTTGCACTACCCCACCGACGTGTGTGGCCCGCTCTTTGAGGAGGAATTGGATTTCTGGGGACTCGACGCCAACCAGGTATAATCTTGTAATCCATGTATTAACAAAGCAACCAACGTTTCCCGTTTAACTTTTATGCATGCATATCCATTATTTTCTATAGATTAGGCGCACGACATTTTATTCTTGTGTGTGATATACTTACACAATTATTGACGTTGTCAAAATGTGAACCTCAAAAAGACAACTTTGGACTCTGATGCGGAGTTGGACATGGCTTCGTTTAGTAAAAACAATATGTTTTCACACAATAGTTATTATTGATGTTATAATAAATTTCGTAACTCTTTTGAAACACACTGGGTAATTTCTGTTATAACTTACATAACTGAGGCTCGTTTCCAATCACGTGGATTACATACGATGGGTTGGGTTAGTTGGGTGGTAATTTGATGGTTCGGATTGGTTTGGGCGAAGAAAAGCAAACTCAGGTCGAATGCGGCACATTTGTAACCAGTATGCGGTCTTTACGGTGTGGTGATAATCATCCCCGAGTTGTGTTCGTTGTAATGCGGAGGTGCGTGTATAGCTTGCATTGCATCGCAGTCGGTCGGTTTCAACGTACACTGAAAACGCAATGTATTTGGAATAGAGATAAAATGAAATGTATCATTCGTCCTGCCCTGCGTCTACCCTCCTTCCCTTGAGAGAGAGAAGGCACTTGCGTCGCCGCCGCAGTGCCACAAATGGAAAGCACTTGAGGCACTTCTAGGAGTACCCGGTCCTGCATGACAACGAACTGATTTGACGGTGTTTCGTGGCAGGGAAGGACACCTTCGGCAGTCTGATGCTGGGTGGACTCAAGTTAGATGTATCGGTTTTACTGTTTGTTGCTTTCAAGCCACTTTGCTGCATGCACAACCACCAGCTGGCGACAATAATGTTTGTTTTCTGACTAAATATTCAACTGTAAAAAGTAGCATAACTCGGCATACATACTTCGGTAGACTTAAAACGCATTCATGCAACTTCGCTTACAACAGGCTATATTTGTCGTCTTAATAATAGGCTTAATAACTGTAAAAAATACTGTTCACCGACACTGAGCGAGAATGATGGCAAATCTTTGACACGACATCATGCGCCGGACAAGCTTAGTGCTTCCGTTCACCATTATACATCTCTACCTGCAAACCTTAACGTCTTCCTTTCTGAGCATCAAAGTTGGGCTGAGCACGCAACAGTAGCAAACAAATGACCATGTCATATGGGTTTATATATGATGTTTATTCACCACGTAGGTAGAAAAATCAAAAACAAGTAACAGTATTGCACAGATAGAACACTACTATAAGTCCAGTGCACACAACTACTTGTCAATCCAGCCTCCAGGTCCAGATCCTGACACATGCTGGGCTGTAATCTGTACTAATGATGCTGCTTAGGAATTTTGTTTTATATTTATTGTACATGTCAACAAAAGAAAGGTCGCCACAGTAATGCTGAACTTCAGAGACCGACTCACACCTGTTAAAGTGGAATATTTTGCGAAAGCTATCATTCCAGCACCAAGTACCAAGATCTCGAACCTTATACTGAGGCAGGTTTAGAGCTCCTAGACAGTAAATCAGCAATGGTAAGCATATAGATTTGACAAGAGACAATTTTACAAATTCGTCTGCATTTTTACACTTGGCAATAATAGAGTTGCACGATGCATAGAATTTTCTTTTAATATAACCACAATCAACATGCAAACTGATGCCTGCCACTAGCACAATGCCTAAATACTTGATACTCTTGACCCATGGAATGGGTACATCATTCAATAGCATCGGTCTAATAGCCGTTTTCCATTTAGACCCAACAGCCATGCACATAGATTTCTTACAGTTAAAGATTATACCATGCTTTCTACCATATTCATAGCATGTGTCCAACATGGACTGTAATGTAACTACTGATGCCGACAGCAGCAAAATGTCATCAGCATACATAACGCAGCCAACATATATGTCCTTGATACAACAGCCATAGGTTTACTAGCCTCAAGCTCACAGAGAAGATCATCAACAGACAAGTTGAACAAAAGAGGAGACAATACACCTCCCTGCCGAACTCCGCAGTAAACATTAAAAAATGAACTTAGAAACTTAGAACACCGTTCCACCTAACAGCTGCACCAAGTTTACTATACCAGTTCACCACTATTTGCATGAAACACATTGGTGCGTTACGAGATATCAGCTTGTCAATCAAAGTCTTATGATTAATGCGATCAAAGGCTTAACTGGCATCTATGACGACAAGCAGACAGATGTCCGATGTCGTCGCTTCGGAATGCTCCTCGCATATATATATGAATGAGTACGGGGAACTCGCTGCCGTTGGTCGCTTCGGTTATACAACTGTGTGTTTATTGCCAAACTGCACGAACATTCTCGCAAAAGGTGACGCGTATATAGCTATAAAATAATACAACAGAGGCTTCCTTTTGCATCCCCGTCGCAATGTAACAAAATACAATGAACAAACGCCCTATACAGAGTTGCAAGCTTTGACGATAGAAAGTTTTTCCGTAATTCAACGTTCTAGTTGAATTTCGTTGAATTAAAAGTTTTCAGCAGCTGATGAACAGACAAACAGACCTGACCTGTCACAATACTCCACTGCCTTGCACCATCTACGAGCGTCATAACCACCTGGGTGATGGACAGAATACAATGAATATTAGACTGTAATATCGCACCAGCTAGCCGCCTAATAGGTTGTCCAATACAAATGTCATTATTTATATGCGGACGTTTAGCAATACGGGGCAGGCGACAGAAGGCGGGCGCGGCGCGACGGCTCTTCGTTTAATTATTCTCTATCACGATGGACGACTGGGCTGGGCTGGGCTGGGCAGGTCCTAGATCTGCTCTGCTCCGAATATTGCTGTAATTTCCGCCGTAGCAGCTGCCACAGCCACTACCAGCAGCGACGACGTCGGCAACGACCACTCGGAGCCGGCGCGCGGCAAGACAGTACGAAATGACGAATATGATGCCACTCGAATGCAGCAGGAGATTAAATGCACGATACGTCCTGCGTCGACGGCGACAAGCGGTCTCCTTCCCACGAGCGAGCTCCCTTCTACGTATTGCGTGGTCTACTCGTCGGTCCCATACTATATGAAACTCAATCTACCCGCTGCTGTTGAATTCCCGCAGTGCCGGGCGGACGGTCGCGACGATTATATATGTAGGCATTTCATTTGTTGTCGGTGGTCGATCGACGGGTATACTGTACATGGATGAAAGGAAGGGAAGGCGGAGGATATATTCACTTTCAATTTCCTTTCGCTATATATCCTTGTCGACGACGTTATTAGTTTGTCTTAAAATAGATAAAGTGTAATCATTCCGGTAGCCTATACAGGTTCAATTTAACGTACGTTAGAACGCGGGACTAGGCTTATAGCTGAGCACTCGGCAGTGTAAAGTCGCCTCGTCGCTTAATTATACTTCAACATTTTCGTCGGCATAAAAAACTTGTCCAGTTAATTGATACAATATCGTTATTTCTGCAATATTTTATCCACAACATGATTGAATAATTTGATCTTGCCAGTGTTATTAGTTTTATACATTTTCTTTGTACTTTGTATACGACTTCACAACATTTGTCTGCAGATTCGCCACACAACGTTTATCGATTTACCCTATCAGTCGTCTATACAACCTGTTGACGCGTTGCTATAAAAATAATTTGTTGTTATGGAGTCGCTTGGAGTCGCTTTATTTTATTTTATTGACCAAAAACGCTGATAAAACTAGTCCAAAACATAAAATCGACTTTATTTTATATCGAGGATTTTTTCTGCATGTGTCTGCACTGACCGAGGAGTGCACAAAATGACGGTGTGGCTCAATGCAGCGCAAGTAGGCTACTTCAAACACGCTCTTCACTTAGCTAATCCCAGGTGGTCGCTGCTTCGAAGCTCGCTTGCACTGACCTCATTCTCGTCGAGCCCGGCGTCAACATGGCTTTTATTATAGCGATATCGTGCAGATGTAGAAAATCTTGCCATCCATTTGTGGCATTGCCAGTGGCACCTACGTTTTCCAGCAAGACAGTGCGTCCATACGGCTTAATGTAGGATGGGATGCATGGCCGACCTGAAACAGCGAGTAAATGACACTTGTAAGCTATAACTTGGGATCGCTTGTCGCCGAGCGTTGTGGACGATGCCACTGATGAATGGCGTAAAGGACTTCAGGCGTGTGTGAGTACTTACTACTGAACAGTGAGTCGGTAAAATACAGTAGGCCTATGTCCTGGAAAAAGTAAACCATTGCATACATTTTCGTAACTTTGACAAACAACGTCGGAATACCGCATCCAATCGCAAACTAATCACATTCCAGTAAAATCCGTCAACGTTTGCAGAAGTTTTAGCAAGTTTAGCGAGCTCACTCCAAGACATGAAGTGTCCACAGTATTGGCAACGTTTAGGCATGTGATTGTCAAGTGCCAAAGTCAAACACATTTAAAGTCTGTCTTTAAAATATCGTCCACGCGCTCGAATGCGAACTTGAAGACGTGTAGGTCAATGCCTGACTGCTTTGATGACCAATTATTCACCTGGTTGAGATGTTTCCACTCTTCGATCAAACGCAACTCCAGATGGACAACGTCATGAATCCGGCTGCGGTACACACGCTCCTGCGGCTTTTCCCAGCAAATTCGGTAGTCAACTGGGTTGAGGTCAGGACTGTTGACTGGCCCGAGAGTTAAAGCGATGAAGTCTGGTGTTTCACGGGTTAACAGCTGCACAGTTTTCACCTACCCTATTGGCAGGAGCGTTGTCCTGTCAGCAAAGGTCGCTTCCTGAGCAGTGACTGCAAAGAAACTTATATAGTTTGTCGTCGATATTTGGAGATTAATAACTCTACTGTTAATGAATGTTTTCTAGCGAAATTTTGTGGTTCATTCTGAGATATATTCGCAATACAGTGTACGTAATTTTGTTAGGATGCGTTTAGACATTTTTTATCCAATATTGTCCGTGGTTTACTTTCTCACGGACACAGTGTAGGTTGCTTACTGTTTGGTGCATGAACGTGAAGAACTTGCCCGTAGTCTTAACATGACAGAGGAACAAAAACCAAAGTAATTTGGCGAAGGCCGCATCGAATCATTTTTCATCCCCTCGCCGTAAGGGAATTGAGACCGCCCCCAAGCGTCTCTGCCCTGAACAGGACCTCGATCCGTTAAACCGTTTTGCACAATGCAAACACATGACACATATTGACAGTCAGACAGAACGACACACCACGCGACGGGATCAGTAATCGCTACAGGCCGCATTATGCACATTGTGCATTCAATGTGGCCTATCAACGGCGGTGAATCGAACCCAGGACCTTTCGATCGCAAATCGAACGCCTCGCCTAACGATTGCACCACAATTTACACGCCGTAATAAGCGCCCAACGTCTGCAATACACGCACTAATGATCAGCTGAAGTAGATTAATAAAACTAACGAATGCATCTGTCACGGACACAGGTGTGGAACCACGCTGATGGATGATGTTAGTTAGCGAGCTTCTACAGAGAAGAAACGCGTAATTAGCCCTTGGTCACGTCGCCTCAATCCCGCATAGCGTTTCAGCATATTACAATTTATGTATACTGATGAATGTAAAAGGTGAAGGTCCGGACACGATATAAAACCGTCTTAATGAAAGAAACCTCACTACATTTTTTCACTGATACTGCTTAATGTTCGAACATTGAACAGTTAATTAGGCATAAGTGAAAATTGCTAAACAATTCGATTTTATTAAATGATAAGTAAAATAAGTAAAATAAATAAAATAAAATAAGTAAAATAACGTTTTTTCCAGAGTTGTCAATGGGCCGATTTTTTTCTGGGATCCAACCCGCCCCGAAATATTTTCGACCCGACTGGCTATCACAAGAAAAATACTGACCCGCCCCGCCCCGACCAACTCATGATGGCGTCAAAAGTTGCATTTGTAATGCAATAGGGCCTATAAGCATCCTCCATATTGTTAAATATGTATAAAACAATATAAACATATAATGCAAAAAAAAATTTATAAGTCATTGGTAACCTAATGCGTAAGATTGAACAGTGTGAGTTTTACATGACAGTAGTGAATAACCATGAGCAAGTTTGAAACGTTATAGACGGATACATTTTTAGCGCACAAAAATAATTCTTAAAAGAATGCTTGACCCAACCGTTGACAACACTGTATGTTTGTTCATGTTATGAAGTATGTTGAAGTTAGCGACCAAGTGGCCCAAGGAATTTGGCAAAGACCGCATAGAACCCCCCTTCGCCGTAAGGGATGGGGACCTTTACTTAATATAATGTTTTTGGGTCCCCAAAAGTCTCCACCCCAAACAGAAGGTCGATCCGTTCAGCCGTTATTGCACAGCCTGCCGACGTGGCAGACACAGACTGACAGACGCCAGTATCATCGATCGCAATAGTCTGCATATGGTGTATTCGATACGGCCTAAAACGCTAGGTTCGTTTCGCGCGTCCATGCGTAACAACTACGCATCAGTCAGACTAAGTGAAACTGCAGTGAATGTACACTGTGGCTTTGCTGTGAACACAGGTGGAGCCTTGCTGTTGGATGACGTACACGACGCACCGCGACACACAAGAGACGCTCCAGACTCTCGACCGTCTCGACCTCGACACCGACAAACCTACAGAGGAGGACATCATGAAGAAGTTTGGTCTGGAGGCCAGCTACCAGACTGGAGAGCTCACCTGCTGGCAGCGTATTAAACCGCGAGTCTGGGCACTGTTCGAGGAACCTTACTCATCGGCTTACGCCAAAGTGAGTACGATAAAAATCTTACGATAAACAGAAATCGAATCCGTATGGCTATGGAAAGAAGTGTGCAACTGTGCATCGGCGACTTTGCTGGACAGTCTGCTCTGTTTTCTGCTTTTTCTAAGCTATATTTTTGCACTAAACTTCTAAGCATACACGTAGTTCGGTTATGGCAAGCAAGTTCGACGCGCATCAACGCTGAAATTTCGTTTCTGCATGGTGCAGCATACGTACTTACAGCTGTCGTCACATGCCGTGTCGGCGTACGTGAAGTTTTAGCAAATATGTGAAAGTGAGCGTGTGTTCTGCACAGCACGCCGACTGCTGCGGAACGAGTGAAGGCCTAAAGATAGAGATGACGGTTGTTTTTGTCAACTATAGAATAGGAACCCACTGCAGCAGCGTCAGAGACAATAGCTAGGAGCGGGAATACCGTTGCACCTTGGGAGATTTTTAGCACTAAAATATGATGTCTACAGCATGACAAAGATGGACAAGTTTAATTCTGTAGAAAACTCATTCCTATGTTTAACTTTTGCTTTATAGATTGCATAAAATACCTTAGTGTCCTCCGGACCTAGCTTATAGCGCTCTTGTTGACTTCCTGGCTGCTGTAGCTGTTGCCTTAGCCGTTCAGTTCAGTTTGCTGGTTACTTTCCTACGCTACACAGCGTCATGAGCCGAGGAAACGTTTCCATATCGGCAGCAGCGCGTGCGTGCTGAGAGATGGCATTATCGTGCTGAGGTCGATGATAAAAATTCGAGACAAATTCCAGGCCGTCCTCAGCATCTGCTGTGTGTGCTATATTTGATACATGCCAGTTGCCATTTCCTGCATCTAGCTTAAGTCGTGCATATCTTATAGTAGGCCTGTAGCCAGGAGAGGTATAGGTCTCCAGAAGAGCAGCCATAATATTGTTCGCACTGAAAAGCCTTGCCGTTAACCACACAATCTACAGTGATGTATTGTTATTTGAGTGAACATGTGTTTAAACATTGTGTTTAGCACCATTCGTCCGTTCTGGTTATCGGGTTTTGCTCAGAGTTTATTGATGTGATGGAAGTCAGCTTTGATATGTGGAGTATGACGACATGTGGTAAGCCCGAGCCAATGTGGGTGGTCGCACGTAGGCCTTCTTGGCACACTGTGGTAGAGCTAATCAGCCGAGCAATGAGACAGAAACATACAGCGGCATGTCACGCCAACGTCGTGCTAACGCGTCGGTACTCTAAATCAATGAAGCTGTTCGACATCGAGTTCGCTTAGTGCTGGGATGGGTGGCCGGCAAACTGTATCAGTCAATCAGTCAGTCATCAGAAATTGACGGCTCTACAGTGCACGGTCGACGCCGAGCTGCACCGGTCTGGTAAAACGGAAAGCGATAAAATACGATGCAGAAGTCAAGATACAAAACGACAGTATTGAACGTGTGTGACGTCTGTCTGTTTATCTCCACTTGACCTAATCTGACTAATTGATGACTTAACATTAACGCAACCAGTTGTAGTATTCATTTACGTAGACGCACCGTGAGTCATAGCGCATACGTGGACTGACAGTTTTATGAAGAAAATAACAGCAGCATGAAACTGGTTACACATAAGGCACAATATAGTTCACTTTTGGATGGTTTATTAGTTACTATATCTTGCCAAATAATGTACTAAAAACAAACGACGTTAGTCAGCGTGTTTCAGTAAAGTTTTATTTTTTTTTGGTGAACATTGGTGAAAAATCACTGCATTTGCTAAATCCAACTATGGATAAACGCAACTTATTTTTAACTCTGATGCAGGACAATAGCCAGTTCCCAGTTTGCTGCATCATGCCAATTACACGGTTAGAAAATGATAAGCTGCGTAGGTGACTGACGTCTGTCAAAACTTCTCACGTCCTGTGACGCTCGGCAGCACGGTCTGCACTCTGCACGCTCCATGAGTCGACTGGGTCGATTTGGACAATTTACGAACGATTTACGACGTGATATGAATGCACTAAGAGCCAGCCGGCTGCACTATATCACACAAAATAAACAACGAAAAAGATTTCCTTTCAATCAAAGGCCGACCACGCCCGCTGAAGTGACCTTGACTTTGACCATATATACAACGCCACTCAAACGCTCTGCATGGTTATGCTTAAAATGTTGAAGTTGAATGTGTTACTTTACGGTTATTGGGAAAAGCAAAACTGCCATAACGCTGGCAAAATAAATCATAGCGTTTGTCCAAAAACAGTGCGATGCGTATCGAAGTGATGAACGATTATTGATTTTCAAGACAGAGATAGAGGTGGTCAAGCAAACCCGCGTTACGCCGAGAGATTGAACAGAGATCAACTTATACTGTCACTTTGGTGAAGTTGAGAAGTCTCGCCATCCAGTTGTCTCAAAAGCTAAGCCTGACAGGCCGTATATCACAGCTCGCTCGGCGTTCCAACAAAACCTAAGATAACCAGTGGCCAACTCAGAGGCAAGGAAGAAGCAGTTGCCTTCCATCCCCTCCCATACGTGTTGTAATGTTAGTATTTTTAGTCCGCGTCAAACACGAGATGCGGTCGTTGTTCCCGTAGCATGTGTGTGTCTGTCAGTCAGTCTGTCTGTCACGCGGTTTCACCGTGCAAAAACTGCCGAACGGATGGAGGGTTTGCTTGGGGTGGAAACTGTTGACGACCCAAGGAACATAAACGATTCCAATTTCTCACGGATTCGATGCAGCCTTCGCCAAATTACTGTCCTCACTTGTTTATGTAAGTATTAATTCATTGGTTCCTGCTGTATGCTGTTTGTCTGGATTCGCCGCTGTTAAGAACAATAAGAACAAGCAACATCGTTCTGGTCGTCTGTAATCGCATTACGTTGCTGGCAATCTCGACTTTATTGCCCGTGTGAGCCGCGACCTGAGCACAGCACATGGAATTTACTGTGACATCTATACAATCGATAACATAACCGGAGTTCGAAAGTTAAAAAAGTAGCAAAAATGGTCA
>Ga0126335_1001661_pt1 | contig 12698 bp, 8 predicted proteins | sample OlaspJWI45metaG_FD_108409 | JGI IMG/M metagenome (GOLD analysis project Ga0126335, IMG submission 108409) | Marine gutless worms symbiont microbial communities from Oahu, Hawaii - Olavius sp. 1 OAHU.JWI-45 metaG | ecosystem: Host-associated > Annelida > Digestive system > Unclassified | place...
AGGAGGATGCGTTGAAGCGATAGCGCTGTTGTGATTTCTAGGCGCACAGTAGCCCATGCCTATACACTAGCATTACGGCGATGACTGAAGATAGTTTGCGGCCCAGGTCAGCTAAGAAAGCAGCGACGGAAGAATTTACGAAGCCAGAGGTTTCCACTGCTATCGGCTGAAAAAGATAAGAATGTAGCAAAGCTGCATACTTAGCACATTATTGTTATTATTATTTTAATTACCTCCCTCGAATACATCGTAGTAGTGTGTTTTGTCGCATCTGTTATCCGTGTAACAGTTCAGACTTTAATTTTTTGGAATGTCTTGATCAATAAACTTAATGTCTTGGTACGTAGTTTCATCATTGAGATACCGGTATCATATGTCAAGTTTCAGTTTACACAGTTATGTAAATTAAATAATACAAAACAAAACAACAAACGAACGCATAGCGTAACAATAAAGAATCAAATAATGGTAAATACATGTACTTACAAATAGCATCACTTTTCGGCACTGCCTAGACGTAAGATCCGAGTGTGAACGTGACTTAGCTATAACTAAAAAATGTGGTAATGTTTTGCCACTTATAGCCGCTGGCTCGGGGCGCCCCGAAACATCTGCCATCCTAAATCACAGTTCGCAGCAAGTTGACACGGTTACACGCACAGGCTCATGCGCCGTGTACCAAATTTAAAAAAAACCGAAAATTCACCAGAAGCATGCTTCATACGTGGCTTAGTTCGGACCTACTTGCTGAACTTACAGCCCTCTCCTACACTTTCAGGCCGAATTTAAACTTCTCGTGTCTTCGGCGCTAGCTCCTGGGCGCCTTTGGCACTCGTCGCCAGCCCCCTAAAACTTTTGGCCCTAAAATAAAATTGGGCAAACTGGTTTTTTTTATCCCCCTGTAAAAATTAAGGGAAAGATATTGGAACTCTCTTGGCCACTGTTTAGCCCTATCATCGGCGCATCGTGTGCATTTTTTCAGATTTTTGACATATAGCTCCGTTTTGAAACCAGAGCGCTTGAAATGCGAGTGGGGTCAAAAATGGAGGCAAAAATTGTTCACTGTTTGATCTTTATAGAAATAGGGAAAGGCTGGTGGAGATGTTTGTGCGACACCTAGGTTCTAAGCGTCGGTGTAATTTTTACCCGGCGGCGATCGGCCGTCTGGTTACATTAAGGGCGGGTGACTAAAAAGAAGATTCAGAGGTAAAATATATAGATTGTAACAACTTTGTTGCCGGCGACTAAAATAGCAAATCTAAATATAAACAAAAAATCAGATGTAAACATTGTTACAACAGTTTTCATGCTCCTGTGGTTTTGTCTAAGTATAGTTTCGTATTACATTTCAGACGACACAGGGTGAAAAAGACAACTTTACTGACCATGTTTGACCAAGTTGCGAGCTCTGCTTCGCCACAACGTTCCGTTGCGCCAATCCAGTCTTTCAGAAACGATTTGCTTCAGCATCGTCATGTAGAGGTAGACGGCGTCGTACAGAAACAATGAGTAGATCGAACCCTGCTCACAAAGAACATTGTTGACTCAAAGAAGCAAAACAGTTTGTTCGAGCTAATAGATATTTGAAGTAGTAAAAAACCTGCAGCGCTAGAAGTGACAAGATATAAAATAAAACAGCCACTGACTGATAGAGCCCACATAGTTTAGATGGTACTACAGAAACAGAAATAGTCATCTTTAGTTACATCAAGAAGCGTAGCTATCGCTGACAAACCGCTCGACGCTTGTGCACGCCATGCTGTGCTGTCAGCAGCTGCCATCTGATAAATGACTGCGATGTATTGGTCTGATTTTTGTTTAAAGTTTTACCTATTTCTCTCCCATGTGACGCCCTCAATGAGAGGGATTTCCTCGAGCTATTGGGTTCATATTTGATACGGGAGAACCGAAATGGCTAGTCTACAATCAAATGAAGGTAGTATGATGATCGACTCAGTCATTTGGGCACAATACATCAACGTGACAGACACACAGACAGCCATGTCGCCATAGCAAATGCCACGCCAACGCATTGCGTCGGGCGGCAAAAATGCATCAGAATGCACGTGTGTCGACGTTGAATGTACTGTGGAAGAATAGTGGTTAAAAACGTCAACGTCTTTTTTGACTCTGCCTCAATTTTCCACTCTAAAAATTTTGTATTTTACTCTGACTGCGGCAAACAATTTGATGCTGCAGAAGAAAATAAGGGCACAATTTTTAGACGCTGAATTATAATAATTCGAGTGTCGGCTGAACATCTAAGCAACGATTAGTCTAAGCGAGCGATATAAAGTAAGTCTCAGCTTGGCCTACCATAATTCCCTTGCTAAGAGCTTGGGAGTAGTTCCAAGGTGGCTGAGCTAACTGGACGGGAATCATCCTTTCAAATGCACTCATCTGTGAATCATTCAGCTTGATCGACAGCGTCACCTGCAGCACGAGTCAATTTCAAGACCGTAACAATATAGATTAAAGTAATATGGAGATGGAAGAGATTCGCGGATCCATTTGCAATGTAACTGTAAAGCGCCGTTTTCACACACTCGTCGCGTCGGCGAGGCTTTTAACTTTTCGCGCGATGACGTGCGTCAATACAGCGACGCGAAGATTTATCCTAGAGTCTTGTTTTTTTGGCCGGTGTTCGGTGTAAACAGGCCAACAAGGTAGCTGATAGTTTTTCGCGTTGCGATCGATTCGCGAAATCCCAACCTCTGATAGCTGATAGCGACGTTGATTCGACGCAGAGTGGCAACGGCGCTTAACTGTTGCTGACCTATAACAATATAAGTAAGTAAGTAAGTAAGTAAAATGCGGATTTATATAGCGCATAATATGTGCACCTTTAATGCGCTGGAGTGATGGACACACTAATACTGGTTGAAGAAGAATGTCTTTAGTAACAATAGACAATACTCCTCATAGCATTATTAGGCCGCATCGAATACCGAAATGCGGACTATAGCGATCGATGTTCCCGTAGCGTGGGTGTCTACCAGTCTGTCTGTTACGCGACTCCGCTGTGCAAAAACGGCTGAACGGATTGAGTACCCAAAGAACATCAGACAAGTCCTGATTTTCTTAAGGAATTCGATACGGCCTTTACCACATTACTTTGACCACTGCACACTGTAAACTTAGTGCAATGATGGCATCAGCATTACTGCTTATTTTTCAGTTTAGGCTACTGTGCGAGAGTTGAGACATGTATGTCGCTATCTTGCTGTAAAGATATTAGCTGTGTTCATTGTATAACCTACATTACTTATATTGATGTGCGTTTATCGCATCTTAATAAAGATTACTTACTTACTCACGCACTTGCCTTAATTATGCCGTGATTTTGTAAAAGTTTTGTAACAATGTATATAACTGATTTTTTGTATATCAAATATATTAACTGATTTCTATTTATTTGTTACAAGTCGTATATTGCCATTGTAATAATTAACCGATATCTTGTGACTGCTTACAATATAATTAATTTTGACATGGTATCATAAAGTGTACCTGCAGAACTGACTCAAATGCCAATCTGGCTATTTCATCCTGGCCATCGCCGGCCACCCACGGTGTTCTGACGTTCTGAGGGGGCACCTGATCGGCCACGACATAAACGTACTGTCCATCGGTCATGTGTAATTGATGCGCCGTCAACATGAAGTCGCGAACGAACTTTGACGACCCGCACAGAATAACAACTGAAACGCAACGTGTCGCAGCCGTCGTAACCAAGTTGCTGAAACGATTGTCATAAGGGGACCTGCACTGCCCCTCACAGCATCAAGACCAATCAGTCTGACAATAAAACTACGGGGGACAAAGGTAAAACTGGCGGCAGACCAAGGATGACATTACGAGACAGGGCACACTGAAAGAGAAGTTACAAGCAGTGGGCGTCAGTGGGACGCACAGCGCAGCAGGAAGTATCGACAGTGACTGTAGTTGACTGAGAAAACTCGTCACCGAATGTCCCCAGTAAATAGGAGAAACTAAGCCTAAGCTACAACAATATCGTGATAATACATGTACGACGTTACATGTAGCATCTATTAATTTTAAATTTTAAATTTAGTTTAATTAACTTTAATGCCAATAATGACGTTCCCGGCCGATATCCCAAGTGTAGCGCACCTCCGCAGCAGTTTATTTGGCTAAAACAGACATGAAATGTACAAAATGTGCGGCCTTGTAGCCAACGTTACATGCAACCCTTGACGGATTTATCCTCATCCTCATCATTATCACCATTATGTTTATTCGTTCAAAAATAACATAAGTGCGATAACTAAAAGCAATCAAAACAACAGGTACCACGAAAGACGGACATCTTAGCATCGGAGAGCACTTACTGCCACCTCTAAAAACTGAACTGGAAGAAAAGGCCGTTTTTTTCCTTAGAGACAAAAATAATTATGATAGATATGTTGTGAAGGAGCTAGGTGCAATGTTGAAGTAACAAGCAAGCTGTCATGTTTCACGACGTCAGAGAATACGCAAAATGTACATTATAAATCTAACTCACACATGCTCTACTTCACATGTACATGTAAGAACCATGATTTGCTCATACGAGTGTACTATCTTTTAGACAATTACCACAGCTAATATGGCGTTGTCTACTGCAGGAAATGCCAGACGTAAAAGGTTAATGTTGCTAAAACTGGTAGCAAAGTGGCATTGCATACTTCTGGACTGTGTTTGAATCTCGTTCAATCGTTTTTCAATGGTCTGATGATCGACGTGACTCGGTTTCAGTATTTTCGTCTGCAGTAGGGTGACGTTGCATATCTCGAACTTGATGACAATCGCGCTTGCGATGCTCTGACATTCGTTCGTGCTCATCGTCACCATCGTTGCCAAACGCCACTGCAACATATTACACCACAAACACCACCTAGCTGAAATGACTGACAGAAATCAGACACGTTTTGCACTGCCTTTACATAGCGTCGTGCATGCAATGCCATCGCAAATGTTGACTGACTAATTGCGCCGAATTGACTGCAGTTTTACCCATACTAGTAGCAACAATAATGTAGCATAAAAACCTAGTTTTCGAAGCTGATTTGCGAGCAAAGTTCGTGGTGTTTTCAAATAAAGGGCATTGGACGAGTACGCACATTGTGCATAAAGATGCGCTGAGCTCTCAGTGGTGACAAAGCTTTTAAAACAATTAATTAGACCCACGGGTTCACAATATGTGATAAAAGCATCTTACGAACGTGTGCTCTGGTGTAACACAACTTAAGCTTATTTTCAGTGGTGCTACGGCTGAGTAATAATTATTAAAGGTTTTCATTATTGGCAAAAGTACCGTATTCAGAAATCGTATATTACAAAATCTAGAAAACGTATGTAAGAATATTAGTGACAAATACATGTAATAAACTAAAATCAGTATGTTGACAACGAATTACGATGTGCGTATAAGATACGATATTACATATGAAAATTAGTTAGGTAAAGTGCTGTTGTAGTAATTTAGTAGTATCCCGACTTGCACTTTGCCATTTACCGACCACATAGCTTTGCTGTTTGTGTTCTAAAACTGTGGAACGATCTTCCATCTTTACTTCGTTATTCTACACTGACACTTAGACTATTTTGTAGCAGGTTAAAGACACATCTCTTCGGTTTCGTCTACGGACGTGCACTCGTGACTGCTTAGGTTGCAAGAGTGGCGCAATATAAATGTTTTCATACCCATACATTTTACACTACGTTTTTGTTGAATTTGGGTTAGTAGATAGGACATCTTTAGATTTACATGGCAAGATGCGATTATATCGCCCCTCGACAGTGGTTAACTGTGAAAGGTTAATAATCCTGACATTTACAACCACAGCTTCGAATACCGGCTTAAAAACATTGAAGACGCTACACCACAGTAGCACACGCAAAATATTGTAGTTACACGGAAAGCCGCAAGAAATCGAATCAAATTAGATCGTTCTTGCCGTGCGGCATTTACCACTGCCAAGACACGAATTTGCTTTCGTGCGTGTGGGCAATTTTTAGCATCAAAAGAAAACAAATCTGTCGTATAGCTGCTATTTTATTTGTGCCATTTTATGCTATTATACAAAAGGCTACCGAGATTACCGCCGTCTCGGACCCTTGGATATGCGATGAAAAGAAAAAGAGAAGGATGGAGAGTGCGCACCATGTTCTGTCTAAACAACATTGCGTGTCAACGTTAGCCAAATTACATGTACACTGCTTCTAATCACAGCTGTCATCAACTCTGTGATTCACACTTTTACAGCTGATCACAAACGGTGATGTCTTCTTTTCCTAAGATTCGGTGCCTGTCCCCGTTGAATCACTCCTGCGTAAATGAATGACTAATATGATTACTTGCTATCAGTCAGCAGTGCTATACAGCAAATGTTGACAGCACGTCGTCTCAAACGTTACTGCCTGGTTGTAAATAGCAGATAATTGTAACGGATGCAGGATCACGATGTGTTAGCGCCACGGGTGGAAACAGATTCGTGTACAAGATATTCATCATTCCAAGCACACTGAAATATCAGTAACATACGGTCCACACATTTAAGTAAGGAGCTACTAAAATAGACGTTTTTATCATACGTTGTAATGAACGAAGAGTTTGATGATAGATGTTGCCAGACGGTCGTACGGACTGGTGACTCGTACAAGAGTGTTGTACTCCACCGTGTCTCCAAGGTTCATTTCAGCCGATCCCCACGCAAACCACGGCAAATTGAAATAACCCATCAGTTTGCCGCCGTCAACAGCCGCTAAAACCACACACGCATTACCACGATCTTATTACCAGGCAAAATCGCTACAAACTCAATAGAAATTAATGTCAAATCAGGATTACCAAGTAGGTTCAGGACTATACACACGGCGTATTATACAACGTATAACACATGTACTTATCTGGCTACTATTTTTGTAATCGCCACACGCACCGACATTAACATTTGTTCATTTGGACATTAACTGCAAGATCACGTGCTCCACGACCCAGATTATGTGCCATTTTAACTAACGTTAAATAATAAACTCACTATTTAGCACAGTTTTTTCTTTTTATATCTCCTTCGACAAAGCACCTGCTGGCTTACCGCCTTTGCGCCGTCCCCAGTGCCGAGTCTCTGTTTAGCGCAGTGACTGTGTTGCAAAAGCCACAGGTTGTTGGCCTCCTTTGTGCGCCATTCGTAATCATTATCGCAGTATCCTAGGCAATTTTTCACTATCTATCAACAGTATCTGACTGGCCGGATGCTGCAAGACAAAGAATTGCGATTGATGGCACCTTGATCAGCACGCGTTATTTACGTACCTGCAACCTTCAACATTCGTACTACACTGTGTTTCCAAAAAATCCATGTGACTACGTCTTCGACGATAACTTGAAGAGAAAGCGTCCGATTGTAATAATTTTGGTACAGTTATTACTTAAACTATAGGTCATCGAAATATAGTTTCACTTTCCACTTCACCTATTCTGTGCAACTGCCTTACCTTGGGAAATTGTTGAACGTAAAAATTAGCTGTTAACCCGAACGCTACAACGCCGAGATTTTAAATAAAATGTGACTGTGTAGGTTTACTTACTTATTATTCAACTTCCGGTTTAAAAAGAACAACAACAAGATTTATTGCAGACGATAAATTTGTTTACTTTACGTTAAGTAAAAATTACATGTAAAATCATGAATATCGCAGACGAAGACGCTGTTCTCATCAAAAATCTTTATCTGTTGAAGGGCTGCGGCGCACGACAGCTGTTGAATGACTTTCCTGACAAAGGTTGGAAACTGGGAAGTATCGACTACTTCCTGAAGAAAATCCGCAAGACGGGTACCTGCCAGGCAGTGGCAGACCGCGTTTGGCGCGAACCGATGAGAACATTGAAACAGTAGATGGCCTTGTGGATGGCTTGCCCTTTTTAGTCAGGAGGACAAGCCCAAAACGCACGTGAAGCTGGCATTCACCGTTCCAGTGTCCATAAGATCATTCACTGTGATCTTTAACTCAAGTGCATCAAGCGATGTCGTGCGCAACAACTGTCTGAAGCCAACCGCGTCGTCCGTCTGACTCGCTGCAAACAGCTGCTGAAAAGGTAAGTTGATTCTGCGGTTGATTTCATATGGTTCACGGACGAAAAAGTGTTTACCGTTGAACCACCATTCACTTCGCAGAACGATCGGGTCTACGTGCCGATCGGAACAAAGAAGCGATTCATTCAACCCAGCCGTCTGCTACACACGCGATCGACGTTCAGCAAGTCTGTTATGGTGTCGGTTGACGTGTCCAAAGTGGGTGTGACTGAGCTGATGTTTGTCGACCCCGGAGTTCAAGTTAATGGCCAGTACTACCGCAATGTCTTGCTGTCTCAACAGATGATTCCAGCCATCAAACAGGTAGCAGGCGACACATTTGTCTTCCAGCAAGACAGCGCTCCGGCACATCGCGCCCGTGATACCATCCAGTTGCTGCAGAGAGAGACGCCTGACTTCATTGGTTCTGACCTCTGGCCGCCCAACAGTCCAGACCTGAATCCCGTCGACTACAAGATCTGGGGCGTCATGCAGCAGTGGGTGTATGAATCATGAATCAACAGCGTCGATGAGCTCAAGCAACGTCTCCACGACGACTGGTATGGTGTGCAGCAGCACATCATTGACTTGGTTGTCAGCCAGTGGAGGCAGCGACTGACAGCGTGCGTGCGTGCACACGGGAGACATTTTGAACATTTGTTGTGAGCTTGTAAACACAAAGTTGAGTTGAAAGCCAAAACGTGCGAAGCGAATAAATTATTGCTGAACTTTGTTTATTAAAATAACAAAAAACTGCTTACGGCTAAATCTACCACTTTTCAGGTTCAACAATTTCCCAAGGTAAGGCAGTTGCACAAAATAGGTGAGGTTGGAAAGTGAAACTACCTTTCGATAACCTATAGTATAAGTAATAACTGTACCAAAAATTATTACACTCAGGCGCCTAATATTCAAGTTTTCGTCGAAGACGTAGTCACATGGATATTTTGGAAACGCAGTGTATTAGTGTATTATTCATCAGTATTGTGTTAGTGTAGATTAGATAAGGATGTGAATTGTTATCGGGTTGCTAAGTTTATAAAAGACTGCATTACATTACGTGATATAGTTAGATTAGGGAATCCGGTATCCATTTTCATTGTCTAAACAGAAATTGTGTTCTATAATTAATTATTTAGCTGCAACGTAAACATTGAGTGAGGCCAGGGCAGTTCAACAGGCACAGATCTGGTCAAATGAAAAAATGTTGCCTAGTTGAGAAGTCGTAGACCTACAGTGTCGCATGCCCAGTGAGCAGGGCACTGACAACATTTAGGCCTGTTTGCATAAAACAGTATGCTGTTTTAAAAGATGCTTAAGAAGAGCTAGAAATTGAAGTAATAGGTAAGTAAGTACGTAAGCCAGTTGCAGTAACTGGATGCGTGTAAAAATCAATGCATTTTGTTTGCGTTTTACTTCAGATCTGCGGTAAATATAAACTTTAAAGGTGTGGTTAAAATATTAAAAGTTTGCAGAAAATTTTATACCATTTCTAGCAGTGCAAGAATTTTGAAAATCGTTTAAGGTTTGACAAAGTTATAGCAGACAACGTGCGAGAGGTTCTCGTAGACACAGTGTATTGATTTATCCTGTGCTTTATTTGCTGTTCTGGATGTGCGTTTGTCGCGCTTCAATAAAGTTTACTTACTTACTTAATACATCATAATACGTAGACTGACACGACATGTAAGCCTTGCCTATTCCACCCAGGGAAGCGAGATTTTATGTTTTTTTTCGGGAAGCCCAGTTTGACTCCACATCTTAGAAATAATGTAAAAAGTATAGGCCTAGTCGTTAATAGTATTACCGAGATTATACTGGAGAACATGGACAGATAACGGTTTTAACACCGGAAGTCTATCGTAAACGACACATTGGCTGAATTCACTGCATAAATGTTACATAACAGTGCAGTCATTACATTAATACATGTATGTGCAAAAAGTACTCGCAAGCTTGTTGGCACAGCACTTCTGCAGCTGTGAGCTGCACGCTAACTGCATTATGTTCCCTGAGGATGCATTTGCATCCATGACATGTAACAATTCGCCAGCTTTTTGGCGTCCGCCGCCTGTAAAGGCGAAAGACGCAATATGTAACCCGGTTGTGATGTCTGTAATTCTGTCTGTCTGTCTGTAATCGGAATGCAAAGAGCAATGAGCCCATAGGCCGCGCGGTGCAGCCACTCGCCACGCCGCCCTGACGTCACAAGCTGTTGTTAGCTCGGGCCACACGGACGCAAACCTTTCCGGCAACCGGCGTCTGGTTATTATTACAAGTTACCACGCGTGTAGCGACTGGTAGGCCTATAATGTTGTCAGTTGCGTCTGCCCGTCTGTATGTCTGCCTGTTTGGGCTGTTACTTTTATATGCGTTGAATTTTCAAATGGCTTAGCCCATATGCTGATACATCTTAATAAATGTAAAAAAACTTAACAGTTTACAACGCCTTTTAAGGACAACGCCTGCAAACTCGCACAACTAAAACGGCAAATATCACAAAAGATGGCAGCAGCACATCGCCAAAATGTGAATGTGCTGCGAAGAAATATCATCTTTTGTGGTATTTACTGTTTTAGTTGTGTGGGTTTGCAGGCGTTGTCCTTTGTAAGCTGTTAAGTTTTTATATTTATATTTGCTGTCTGTGCACGAGTGTATACAAAATTGCGATGAAACACCTTAATACACAGTACACGTATTAATACTTCCGATTTACAAAAGCAAATGGCCGCCATGTTGGATTTTTACTTCCGGTTTTGATTATGACCATTCATTCGTAATCGGGATGTCACTCTGCGACTGTGTACCAAATTTTATCGAAATCGGACCACCGTGGCCGAATTATGACGTCATATGCATTTTTCAAGATGGCGCCCGTCCGCCATTTTGGTTTTAATACAATATATGGTAGACCACCCACGAAGTGTCTTTGGTGTCTTAACTTGACTATCAAGTTTCGTCATGACCGGATTTATTGTTTCTGAAATATTGCTGTTGATATACTGTGGCTTTCTGGCTTTCGCTATATTCACGTCTGCGCATACGCAATATCACGGTGAAATCTACTTCTGGTCTAGAAACCAGCCACATATTTGGATTCAGGGGGTCGAGTTGCCTATTTAACATCCAACTTCCAAAAGCGCAGCTTCAAGAATAGGTGACGCTATTTGAACCCGCAATGTTAAGGCCCGTTTTTAGTATGTGATAAAACCTAGGTCAAATTTCAGCATCACTGTCACGGGAAAATGTCACGTAAATGAATACACGCACGAGGGTGGTCTGCTTTTGATGACTGACATCCTTGTTCTCAACTGATTTTAGCAGAAATGTTAACTGTATGCGAACTAATTTACACCAAAATTTTCAGGACAATGCATCATCTTCTTCTTCAGTTGGATGTAAGCGGGGCCATAAGCGACGATAAGTCTGTTCAACTGCTCTTCAAAGTAAACGTTTCACAGAGTTGCAGAAAACTTCGATGCGATGCAGTGTTTTTTTCTGATCGGTTCTAAGCAGTCAACTGATGGCGCAGATAGCACAGACTCAGGTATCAAGTTCCGGAAATTACTGTAGCTGATAGGCGATAGGCGTGACTAAAACGCTCTGTGGTTGATGGGGCCCGATTAGTGCAGATCATTTGTACATTCGTATGTGTTCTCGTGTGAATCTCACAGCTGTTAGCGTGCAAAACAACCGTAAGCTGTCGAGTCGATCTAAAGAAGCTAATGACAGATTAAAGTAAAACATGGACACGGAATTAATGCATCACCTTTACACTGTAAGCCTGTTTACTCCCAAGTTTGAGCTGGTACTCGTCTCGCCTACTTTAACTAAGTAAGTATAGCTTCAAGGTGAGTGGACTTTGGCGGCCGGTTACAAATCGAGATAGAGCTGTCATCATTTTCACCAAACATCTACCAACTGGACCCAGCGTAAAGTAATTAGGTCGATCGATCGAGATGAGTGACCTACCAGCATTAATTAGCCACGTACGCCGCCAACCATGCATTTGCGAATTGGCCTGAAATTCTTACTCAAGTCCTCGATAGGTTACCGTACGGCGATCAGTGGCCGACTGACGGCTAGCACTTCTGCTGTAAAACTGCACCCTCTTGATCCTTGAGAATCTAAATAGGAAAATTAATTTGTATACAGTCATTATCACAGAAAACTCTAGTGCGCCGCATGCACATAGTACTATGCAAACAAAGAAGTCATCTGACGCTGCCTGAAAGTGTTTTAACTGATGTACGGATCTCCCGTAATCTGTAGTGTGGCACGCCGAGGAGTCGTCGGCTGGAAGATCGGACACGTCGCGGTGATTGGAAGCCACAATCTGGTTGACAGAAAGCGTTAAGTGCTAAAGAGTTTGATTATGAGTGCAATCGAGCATTGGTGACGCAGAACTTGCAAATGACTTGCTCGGGTAAAGTAGGCCCTACATTGAGCTAGTGCAACTTGGCGTGTAGAAGCCGAGACGAACCTAATGCCCTGTTTACACATGCGCCATGTTGCCATGATGGCAGGCGCGATTGTTTACTACCCCATCGCCTCCAGATTGCACGTGGTCTGCTGTTGAAATTAATAACTGTAATTTTATACGTATTTAGCAGTCATCTA
>Ga0126335_1001662_pt1 | contig 12695 bp, 16 predicted proteins | sample OlaspJWI45metaG_FD_108409 | JGI IMG/M metagenome (GOLD analysis project Ga0126335, IMG submission 108409) | Marine gutless worms symbiont microbial communities from Oahu, Hawaii - Olavius sp. 1 OAHU.JWI-45 metaG | ecosystem: Host-associated > Annelida > Digestive system > Unclassified | place...
GAGAAGTGAAAGAGTTCCGCCGTCACGTATGCACAGTATGCCATGGACAGCACTTCTAAAGGCTCAACAACTGACAATACATGCAGACACAAGTAAAACATTTTATTACAAAAAACAATCACCAGATTGTATATTTAAAAAATGATAAATTAAAAAAATTAAAAGTAAAAATTTAATCTCCTGACCTCGAACGTGCTTAGAGAATCGCGTGACAAATGACGTGAGAATGCCATAAAGAATGCCGATCGTTAGACCACCGAGACTGACCGTAAAGAATGCGGCAACAGCGAGTAATATCTGTGATTAGCACAGACATATCTGTTATTAGAAAGACTGTCTTCAATATTGAATTGCACCAGCAAGCTTAACAGCTGTAAACTGAGCATTTGTCTTCAACTTTTTAGACTATTCTTACCTATGTTTGCGGTGTCTGTCTGCCAGTCTGTCAGTCATGTGGCTTAAATCGGCGGCGGCACGTGCAGTGTACGCCACGTGTCGTGTGCTTGGGGTCATTCGGTGCAGCCTTCACCAAATGCCTTTGGCCTCTTGTTCCAGATTTACTATGCTCAATAGATTTCTTTTATAAAACATTTTTGCATTAATTTATTAATTATAAAACAAATTTCTGTTTGGTGTTGAGTAATATGGATAAGTAATGACTTCATCACAGAGTAAATTTGTATCAAATTCATTCATTGTTCTTTAGACCCCCAAAAGTCCTCACCCCAAGCAGGACCACAATCCATTCAGCCATGTTTGCACAGCACAGCACAGCCATGTAAAGCCACATGACAGACAGACGTACACACTGATCATCAATCGCAATGGGCTACATGTTTTTATATCCTTGGGTGTATAGTTCCCAAGGTTGAAAGCAATAAAAAAGAGCTGCTATGGCTGTTGATCCGGATCGTCCTGGGACATGAAGATGTCATGCAAAAGAACTGCATTGAATTGTTGCAATGCCACAGACAGATGCTGTAACAAGAATTAAGTTTCTCTTTCTTCGCCACACACACTGCTGATTTTATGACAAAGGCCGAGATAAAATCTGAGGACGATGAGCTAAATGCTCCCAAGTTTTCAACAGCAATAGGCTGATAAGATTAGTTGGCAAATTACTGTATTTCGTTGACTTTCGTTTGGCTGCCAACTCTGACACCATTCCCACATCAGTGGCTGCCCTGTCAACATACGACTGCGCCAGCATCTGACAACAGTGACATCCCAAGCCAGCGACTTTCCACCCTGCCACGGGATTAAGATGAGCCCGTCAGTCCGTATACCATTTTTCCTGACCAATCCTGATGGCTCCTTAATATAATAAATATAACTAGAACTGTGGCAACTGAATTTGGATTGCCACGTGAGGCCGTGTGAAGCGAACGCCCTTCCAGCAAAGGGAGATGCGCGGGAGAAGCAAGGGTTAGGGCGAGAAGGGGCGTATGTGCGTCGGCATGTGCTGGGGTGGAGACGTTTGTGGGTGGGTGGCGTTTATGCAGGGGTAATTATGGCGGGGGTTCTTTGTGGGGAAGAGGCTTTTGTCCCAAGTGTTAACTGCAGATGAGCGTTGTTTGGAGCACCCTCATGTCTGACACTGTGAAAATTTGAACGAAATCAGACAATCCTCGGCCAAGTTATAGCAATTTAGCTACTGGACTTGGCCGCCGTGCACCATATCGGATATTCGAAGTGGGCGTACATGGACCACTACGTTGCGGGACCCCATTTTCTACGTACACACCAAATTTCGTAAAGATACCTTAATCGGCACCGGAAATATGTCCCAAAATGGAATTCGATAAAAAGCTGCGAAATTGTACTTCCGGTTTCAAGGTTGACGCCTGCCGTGCCGTCCTTAGGGGACCTTCGTGTGTGTCATCGTGCAAAATTTCAGCCAAATCAAACAACTGGCTGCCGAGTTATAGTGATTTAACTAATTCAAGATAGCCGCCATCTGCCATCTTAGATATTCGAGGCAGGCATACATGAACCATTCCACACGTTGCGGGGCCCCATTTTCCACGCACACACCAAATTTGTTGAAGATATCTTGATCGGCCCCCAAAACGGAATTCGACAAAACGCCCCCTGGCGGCGGAATTTTACTTCCGATTTCAAGGTTGACACTCGGCGTCTTTCTGGGACCTTCGTATGTGTAATTTTGCAAAATTTCAGCCAAATCAGACAATCGGCGGCCGAGTTATGGCCATTTAACTAATTCAAGATGGCCACCATCCGCCATCTTGGATATTCGAGGTGGGCGTCCATAGACCATTCAACACATTGCGGGAGCCCCTTTTCCATGCACATACCAACTTTGGCGCCGGAGATATGCCCCCAAAACGAAATTTGAAAAAACGCCCCCTGGCGACGGAATTCTACTTCCGGTTCCAACGTTGACGCTCTCCATCCTTCGGAAACCTTCATATGTGTCATCGAGCAAAATTTCAGCCAAATCAGACAATCGGCGGCAGAGTTATAGCAATTTAACCATTTTACCCTTTGGCGCCCATTTTGGGGTCCCCTTTGTGCCATCGGATCTCTGAGTTGGAAGGACCCACCCCCCACCCGGTTGGTACTGTGAGATACACCCACCATCGGTCCTTGACAATTGTTTTTTAGATTTCCGAAAAAGTTCTCCAGTTCGAAATGGCGTCGCTCCAAACAGGAGTAGTATCAAAATGTGGGTAAAAATTTGGCACTTTTTGCCCCTATAAAAATAGGAGTGGGGGATATTTCTGTCGACTTTTATGGAGGAGTTCCGTACCCCACCTGCGGTATAAAAACAATGGGCGTCCCTCTGGCCATTCTCCATCTATAAGTTCCAGTGGCAAAAAATACATTTTTAAAAATTAAAAAATAAATAAAGCACATGAGCAGAATATAAGGCCTTGCTTTGCATGGTGTAATAAATAAATAAATAAAACTGTTTAAACCTGAGAGACAGGTATATGCTCCATCTCACTAAGAGAAACCATGGTGTTGTACAGCACCACTGTTACAGCATCTGCATTCAGTGATGCACACACATAATTATTAGACACTTTATCTATAGGCTATTGCAGGAACATTGTTGGAATTTTTCCCCTCTGAAGTTATGACCTCATAGCATGATATACATGTGTATACAACTGCAGTGCATTGAATGCAACAAAGGTTTTTCTTACAAAAATGTGCTATACAAATTAACTCTATTATATATGCTTTTAGCAAGCAATGAGTGGGGTCAACAACAACAATGAATATGAATGTGTAATGAGGTAGTGATGTTGGTTCCAATAAGTGATGAAAAGAGTCGTTTTTGTCGAAAAATTGCGTTTTTCATCAAATTTCCGAATTTAAGATGATGTTCTGGATCGAGTTATGAAGTCATCAACTTCCGGTTATTTGCATGTTGTATAGAATTCATTTCCGAGTAATTCCATCAAATTTCATAGCCGTATGTTATTCCAAACTAGAGTTATGCTACATAATACGGGCTGTGGTGTAAAAAAATCAATGGACCCAAGTTCGCGGACCCGAGCATGGACGCCATCAGTCCTTATTTTAAGAGGTCTATGATCTATAGAGATCGATGTAGTGCCAAAGCTGAATACAGACGTTCTATAAATGCTAAATCACACACAGCTACTACGCACATATCTAACGATTTACATGAGCAGTTACTGACCAAAGACTGTATCCTTTTGGAAAATTTGGAAGACTAAGATAAAGAAGCGCATACTGTTGTGAACTGTGTTGATGAAGGCACTAATGCTACTGACATTACTAACAAGTTTGCTATCAACTTTCAGAAGGCATGTTTACCCAATAATCCTGATCGCAATGATAAACGAAAAGACGAATTAGAAACTAAGTTTAACAATTACTGCCCAGATTCTAAGCTCCATTGGATTACCACTGAGCTAGTTGATAAAAACATATGTGATACTAAATTAGGTAAAGCTGCCGGTTTCGATGGTATAGAAGCTGAACACTTGCGTTATGCCCATCCAAGAACATTGTGATGTTGTCTTTGCTATGCAATGTTATGATAATTCGCGGTATGGTGCCCTCTGTGTTTAGTCTTGGCATCACTGTACGTTTACTTAAAGGTCACAATTCAGACAGCAGCGTGGCTGCTAATCAAAGAGGTATTACACTTAGTGTGCACATATCAAAAAGTATTTGAGATGAGTATCTTGGAGATTTATGGTGATTATTTTGTAACCTCTGATTTGCAGTATAGTTTGAAAAACCTGTTGAATGTAATCATGCTCTCTATACTGTAAAGTCTGTTGTGCAACATTTTACATCTGGTAATTCTGTGAATTCGTGTGCTTTAGATATGTCTAAAGCATCCGACAAGCTAAACCACTATGCCTTATTTATTAAGCTAATGGACGCAATATACCACTTGCTATCATTAAATTTCTGGTATATTGGTACAGTATGTGTTCAGCAGTGCAGTGGTGCGTTTCAACAATACGTTTTCTAGTGTGGTACAATTGCAGTGTGCGGTTAGGCAGGGTGTGGCGAAATCACCTGTTTTCTTTGCAGTATATGTAAATAATTTAATTTTAGCAATCTCAAGTTCTGGGGCCCGATTTTCAAAACTTCTTAAGAAAATCTTAGGAAAAAGTTACGAAAAAGTTACGAAACGCTAAGAAAAGTTCGGAAAATTAACCTACAAGAATCTTAGGAAGATCTTAGAAATTCTTAAATTGTGAACTTACGACGAAGTTACGACGAACTTTGGAAAAACTTAGAAAGATCTTAGGAAAAACTTAGGAGAATCTTAAGAAGTTTTGAAAATTGGGCCCCTGGTCATGGCTGTTATTTCAATAACATGTTTATTGGATGTGCAATGTCTGTTGATGATCTGCCGCTGTTTTCTGCCTCACCGTGTGATTTACAGTCAATTACTGACATCTGTTGTAAAGCACTGGATAGGTAGGACATTAAACTAAATGTTAAGAAATCACAGTTAGTAAAACTCAGTAGGTCACATAACAAAGTTGTACGTGGTGTTGTACTTCATGGTGAGCTGGTAGACTGTGTTGATGAGGTAAAGAACCTAGGATGGCATATTTAGCCTGCAATGTCGTTTGAACTTAGTCTGCATCATAAGCGCATTCAATTCTTTCAGCATTTTAACACTACTCTATGTATGCTAAAAGTAATAGCTTTAGTAAGCCTGTACTGCAACATCTGATTAATGTTTATCATAAGCCATATTTGTTATATGGTGCTGATGTGATTGACAGGACTCCTGTCTGAACTAGCTAGTATTAGATCAGCCCTGAATTTTGAGTAAAATTTACAACGTTAGGTTCGATTTGTTAGAAGACATTTATAGTTATAGCGGACAGTCTGATGTTGCTGACTTTATAATGAGTAAGCATAGCGAATTTTTGTCTGGCTTACAGTGTAGTCATAACGTTGTAGTCTGGCACCTAGTCAGCACCATGCTGTAGGTCTAGCGTATGTCATGTTACATATCTGTTTGTCTATCTTTACTGTTACTGTGATTCGGTGAATAAAGGTTCATATATATAACATGGGAATTAGATAACTGCATAGTGTACATAGTTAGTGGTGTCAAAAAATAAACGTATTTTGCAAACTATGACTGCAACTTCAGTTATTTACATAATTTAAGAAATGGACTGAGTCAAGCACTAACACATGCAAGATTTATAACTAACACAATACTTGCATCAAATCCCACATTACCTAGTAAACACAACCATTAACCAACGAAGCTTATGATTTCAGATTATTTACCATTCAAAAGAGATTCGCCGAAAACCAGAAAATACAAAACATTGTTGACACCAACTTCTTGAAAGATAGCAAGGACCTAACGTGACAAACAACAGTAACAGCATGCTAAATATTTGCACTAACAATACAATACTAGTACTTCCTATACAAGTGGCACATCACATGTACTAATCTATGCGAGATATGCAAATATACCTGCTTCATAAACTGCTTACATCATCTACATAAATCCAAATTCCAAGACTGCAGTAATTTTTTTATTAATTCTATGATACTCTAATAGTAGCAGTGTAATAGCAAAGCAATTGCAACGGAGAGTTTAGTACCAAACACCAACGTAAAAAGGGCCCTAAGAAATACAATGTTCAACCAATATTACACGGACAAAATTCAGTTTAAATACGTCCAAAATTTTCAAAATATAATAGTCATAAAGCAACAGGGAAACGACATTCTTTTTCTAACACCTGTCAATGGGTCTACCGAAACAATATGTGGTCTAGCTCTAAAACACCATGACGACAGGAAACATAGTTTCAAAAGTTGCAAATTATCTCAGTAACACTTTGCCAAATACACAATCACATTACACCAAGAATGCAATAAGTAGATTAAAACAATTGTCTTACGGCAACTGGGTCGACGGCAACAATCAGCGATGAGAAAATGAAACATTCAGTGAGAGTGATAGAAAATCCTGAGCCCATCATTCCAGCGGCAGCAAGCCCAAACATCACAGGTCCTAGATGGAAGACATGTGTCAATAACAACTATCAACATATTAATTGTTAACTTCTGTAAAATTAACTGTCAATATTATAAAATAATAAAAGTTCCATGCTTAACCATTTGTCTGTTTGTCTGCTTAACTGCTGTGCCATTGGCTGAGCATGAAGTCATAGCACTATTAATAGCACCGTGTCATAGGCATGGCACAGTGCTGCTCGCACGTGCGATTGTGGCTCGTAATTTTTTACAGTGTTCAAACTAAGAAACTAAATGGCACAATACATGATAAGTTACAGTTAATTTGAGTAATAAGATCATTGTTTGTTATATATTTTTAAAAATTACATCGTTTATCACTTGGTCTGCAGTCATAAAGCACTGCATTAAATTCATCAATTAACTAGCTACGTAAGTAAGTAAGTAAAAAAAATGAATTCTAACAAATGGCTTCGTCTTAAACAAAAGTACTCTAAACAACATAAATCACCAAATAGCGGTGATTAATATAATGTGAATAGAGGCAACACAGCCTTTCAAGACTAAAATATAACCAGTAATATACTTGTTTGCTCACCTATAATGAGGAAATTCAACAATGTTCCCTGTACAAACAATAACAGGTAAATCACAAACACACAAAGCCACTGTAAGAATCTTCTAAAGTGCAAAATTATTGTTGGTATTCTCTAATTCAACTTACATGCAGACTAAGTGACAACATCAGAATGTAATGTAGAGAAGACTAAACACAAGTGACTCACAACGACGGCATAGAGCAAGGTTGTGCCGAGGTTCTGAAAGAAGACAACATCATGCAGTTCATAGGATGCCTCCAGAATACACCTGCCACACATCAGCAAACCAATGTTTAAGCCATGTGCAGATCCACTTCATGAACAAACAGCGATTCTGCATCTGCATTTTTGTACACGGTACTCAGCTCTTACAGATATATTACGTTGTTACAGCAAAGGAAGCAAATGCTGAACAATATTTTCATCTTGACTTCTGGTCATATGTATTAGTGTAACAACTGGTTGGTGAATCATCCCTATGCTCTATTCATTCACCCAAGTTACACGTATCAATACACCGATAGAGACAAGCCACCCAATCGTCCATGGACACTGAAGCTCAGCTGGCTTAAGTAAGTCAGGGCGACACAGTTTTTGGTTTGTGATCAAAGTTGATCCGCATGCAAGTCCTTATGTCCACTTGTCCAGCAGTTAGGATTTCTGACACCCTGGTTAACAGACAGATACACGCACAGAGACGCCCAGTGATCCACTCTACATGCTAAGCTCATCTAAGCTGTAACTGCTGAGCAATTAGGGAACCAGGAGTTGATATATACCCACTAAACATATAACATTGTTTTCAACACGATGTAAAGATAAACAACAGCACAGTTCACCATCTCTTCAAAACACAGCCTCTTTCACAGACTCAAAACAGCATCAACGATGATAATGACAACACTAACAAATTGGCCGAACAACGAACAGAAGGCTCAAGTAATTTGGCGACAGCCGCATCGAACCCGCTCTCTCTGGCCGTGGGGGATGGGGACCCCCCATCTAATACAATGTTTCTTGTGCCTCTATGAGTCTGCACACCAAGCAGGACGTCGATCCGTTCAGGCATTTTTGTAGTAGACTGACACACCACGATACGAGATCATCGGTCGCAATAATCCGCATCTCATGCATTGGAAGTGACCTAATACAGACTCACTATGTCACCAATGATGATAATGACAACCGCAACTGCACGGCGGAGTGAGTGAGTGAGTGAGTGAGTGAGCAGTTTCTTAACGGCACATCAGCACACAGAAGGCCATTTCAGTGCCATTACATGGTATTAAGATTAAAAACGAAATACATCTAACAACGATAAGAAGAAGAATGTAAAGGCCATTAAGCTAGTATAAAACTATGGTAACAAACATTATACAAGAGCATAAAAATGAGTTTCTTTGATAAAATCAATAATTACATGATTGTCAATGTTATCAAAGAGATCCTTAAGAGATGAGACCCTGAAGAATCGTTGTCGGATAGGCGGAGTGAGAATAGGAATAATAAAACACTGAAGCGTCTCTTGAAATTACACTACAAACAACCAGAGCTGCAGTTGTGTGCCTGCTGACTTACGCCAGTCACGAAATGACTAAGCAAACTGGCTCCATTGTTAGCAGACAAGTGTGCCTCTAACTGCATTCACAGACTGAGGCTGCAGATAAGACAAAGCGGAAATTGTGTTAGCTTTACAACACATGTGCGCCGCCGTGAAATGATTTAGCAAAGACCATGTTCTATGAGGTACCGGTAGCCCAAAACCTAGCTGGTAGATAGGGCGGTTTTTGAAATGCAATAAGGCTTAACGACTTGGCGACAATTACACAACTTTATTTCACCACAAACATGTGATAGCGAAAATTAAAAAAAATCGAAACTTAACTAAACTTAACTAAACAAAATAAGAGTAGTTACAATTCACAGTCCATGCAGTTCGTTCTCCAATATGACTACAACTACACGAAATCAAAACAGAACAGGTTAGTTGAGTGCTGATTTCTGCATGAAAAAGTCAAAGTAATTTGGCGAAAGTCGCATCGAATGAGAGCAATATTCCTATACATATAATTCACAAAAATTTCCCTCACTACCCTCCCTCTCCCCGTAGGATAATTGGGACCCCCATCTAATAAAACGTTCCTTTAGCTCCCAACTTCCCAAGCCTCCACCCGAAACAGTACCTCGATCTGTTCAGACGTGTTTGCACAGTTAAACTGCGAGTCAGACTAAATGACAGACCAATACACCACGCTACGGGATCGTCGGTCGCAATAGGCCGCATTACGCACGTTATGCATACCAAAGACTGTGAACGGCTTGCTCTAGTTCTCACAGAAAAATTGCCTCGAATAGCAACTGTGTCGAATCACCGAATAACCGACAAGCGATCGCACAGTAAGGCGCTCTGGCGGTGGTAATTTCACACTTGGGAAATTCGCCTTCCATTAGGCCACTCAGAAACTGGGCGTTCAACGCTATTGATTGGTCCCAAGGTTTCCATAACGACGAATAGAAAAGTGTACCGTAAAGCTGTCAGTATATACGACCTGACCACGTATAGCAATAGACTGAAAACGAAACAACCCGTGTGATTCTACGGCTTCTGTCCGCCTATAGGCGAAAGCGAAAGAGGCATATACTGAATTGAATCGTGCCTGTCTGTCTGTCCGTGCATCTGTGATCAGCTGGCAAGGCAGATGCATAATGCGCCTACCATAGATTTTCTACATCATGGGCCAAAAAACGTGCCTATTTTATTTCGGCTCTAACTATGTCAAATGGTGACCAGTCTTCAAATTTTTTCACATCTAGAAAGGACATGAAATTTACAGCAAAACTCATGTAACAATTTCCACCTCACCCTAAATATGTTGCCGCACTACCTTTGGAAAATTAGACTTCCAAATTTCTTTAAAATTACACGTGATAAGTTTTTAAAAACATATCACATATGACCAGAACGAAACACTTCATGTTATGCAGCTAAATCGATATTGATACTGCTTAATAGTTGACAAAGTGTTCACAGTTTGTTCGCGCACATGCATGAGGGCATCATCACCACTCATCAAATGTACTGTCAACGACGCTCTTGTCTGTACCACGTCAACCATTCAGCCAGCTCTGCTGCAGTTCGTCAACGTTATGCATCCGCGACTGAAAAGACTCGCTGCTGGACGACACCTCATATCTTGCAAAGACCAGACTGAGATTTGGACTGTTCGGCGGCCAAAGATTTGGTCAAAAGAAAAAGGTATTTCCTGCTTGAGAAGTCGTACAGCAATCTATGCTCAGAATGCACGAGTACGAGCACATTTAGGACTAATTACACAAACCCGTTTGCAATCAGAGAAAACACTCACGGAGGCAGTAGAAAAAGGAAGAACTTGGTGGGATGTAGGTAGAAAAATTCGCTCGTGTCGACCTTCAGGCCACTACACAGCACACAAGTTCAAGTTCAGGTTCAATACATGAATCACACTATGTCTCTGCACTAGACTGAACCATGTGCATCTATAAGGCAAAACACATTTGAAATAGCGGGCAAATCATTTCCGGAATGTCCGTGTAACACAAAATGCACTATATTTCCACATTCCGATGATGTTAAACAACACACATTTATTCCTCACCTGCTCAATACATATCACAGCATAATCGTCGTAGAAAAGCCACTTAATGGACGGACAATCGGTCATGATGAATACGGTATATACTTGATAAATGATAACAATTACCGGTAATAATTTGACTATTATAAACTTCATTCTTACGCACTACGTGAAATGCAGACGTACAGCCCTCTCTAATCCTCAAATACACCAACAAAATATTCATTATTGATTGCAGATTTGCAACAGTGCCAATTCAGCCAAAACTGGCTACAAATGAATATCGTGAGCAAAAGACAAGAAGCAGTATGTGATTATAACAAGTCTTTTGTTAACGGTATTCATTAATAGCCCATCGAGCAATTGTTAACGGATCCAGTGAGCGAACAGTGCAGCACACGGAAACGATGCTCTCCAGCACTCCTGATTACTTACCACCTGCCACCTGCAGGCCATAATAACAGCAAGGTCAAGTGACCCATCAGTCAGCAGTGCCCTCTCTCAAAGCTCTCTGACTACTGGCGCGGCTGCGGTGCTCATCTCCACGTTTCCGCGGTCTTGCGCCGGCAGTGACCAAAAACACTCAGCACATTTAGAGGTTTCTTTACGATTATGCAGTAGCGCTCTATATAAATTTACAATGACACTGACATTTATGAATCACAAATCACAGCTCTTCCATAAGCTGCTTTTATCTTTCCGGTTTTACACCGGCACCAACTTGTCTTGCTTGGTGACGTAAACACAATGGTGTGAACAACTTGCCCAAAGTTGTTGCACAACAGTGCCCGAGCGGGAGTCGAACCCGCGACCTCTCCATCAATTTTAAGGCTGCATCGAATGCGTGAGATGCAGATTATTGTTACCGATGATCGTGATGTCCGTCGATCAGTCTGTAAGTAAAGTAAGTAAGTAAAAAAATTTATGTTCGCGCAGCGGTCCTTACAGCCTAGGTTGTCACGGAAGCGCTATTTGCCCCCCCCCACGTCGGGGGGGGGGCAAATAGCTGATCCCGCGATGCGCAATTCCAACTGTCTGTTGTTCTTTGCCACAATGAAGCAGAGGCAGACAGGGGACACCACCTCATCACAGAAGCGCTTAGCGCTCAGGCATGGCATTGGTAGGCGTAATAACTGAAGTGCATGTAATCCAGCCAACCGACTGACAACGGCGAATAGTCATCTTGACCCAAAGACGTTAAATCCTTGCTAACTAAACCAGCATCCATAGCACTTGCCATACCACTACGATCATGATTGGGTAATGGGTAAGTAAGTAACACAGACGGAACTCAGGTGCAGGCTATATCAGGGCTCAGTCAACCAAGTAATTCATAAGTGCATAGACAAGTCTGCAGGCATCACTCGGCGGCTGACAACCGCTGACAAGCCCTGCAGGTTGTTGGCCGACGGTAAAATTCTTTCTGCGCCTGCTAATACTGATAGACTCCGTATTGCAAAGGTCTCTGTACCTGGACGGAATCGACCTATTATAGCTGAGGAAACAGCAGCAGCGTACAGTACTACAGCAAGTACGGGCAGATATATAATGCAGAAGTGCAACAACGACAGCACTAAACTAGCCCCAACTCTACCACTAACTCTACCAGGGCTCCGTGGCTACTATATTTCAATCCCCATACCCATCCCATATCCACAGATAAACCTGTGGAATCCCCACGGAATCCCATCGCAACAGAACCGGCTAATCAGCTCGGGAGGCTCCATCGTGAAATTCAAACAAGGCCGTGTGACCGAGCTGTGTCCCCTTTGACCCAATTCTCTACTGCTTATTAGTTGCCGGCAAAATGAATTTTTAAAACTGGACTGCATGGCAAAAGTCAAACATCATCTATGGCATTTAGCATTTACCACACGTTTAAAGCGTTTGCACTTAATCAAACGTCTATTCAAAAATCCCCACAGAATCCCCATAAGTCCATGGGAATTGATTACACTCCCCGTACCCATATCCACGGGAAACCCCATACCCACGGCAGCACTGGACC
>Ga0126335_1001663_pt1 | contig 12695 bp, 6 predicted proteins | sample OlaspJWI45metaG_FD_108409 | JGI IMG/M metagenome (GOLD analysis project Ga0126335, IMG submission 108409) | Marine gutless worms symbiont microbial communities from Oahu, Hawaii - Olavius sp. 1 OAHU.JWI-45 metaG | ecosystem: Host-associated > Annelida > Digestive system > Unclassified | place...
ATAAAACCGTGTGTCATTTAAAAGAATATTTAACAGAAACCATAAACTGAAGTAATACGTAAGTAGTAAGTAAGTAAGCGAAATTCATTATAATGTGCGCATGCAAAAATCAAAATGCATTTTGTTTTGCAGTCTGTTCTATATTTTTAGCAAATTTGAACCATTTTAACTTCCGAAGGCAGTGCAGCAACATAATTAAGGAGTGATGGGAAATGTTATGTAATATTTTTTGCTAATGTTGTACGCTTTCCATCAAAGAATCTTGAAAATTGTTTAACGTTGGACAAAGTTAAGGCCGATTATATTTAGGGGGTTACCTTTTTCCGACTCACCCGGTACATACATACAAACATACATACATACACACACATACACACAAAGCGCCTTATATATAGATGAGCTAGACAAAACAAACTTTTAAGCATGCAAAAAATGATTGTTCTGTACTCGTTGTAACATGTGGATGATAAGAGCCACGTGCAACATAGATTAGTCGATTTTCCAGAGAATCTTGCTAAATGCCAACATCTGAGCCAACTGTCGGTACTGTCCGTCACTAGGTCGTATGTTGCGTAAGGTAAGTGATAGTTGCAAGATTTCGCTGCCGTCGTTCTCAGCTTCTCAAAATGTCAGTAGGGGACTTTTATCTGTCCAGCCACTGGACGGTCGACGCCAGCGACGGTCACGGGCTGCACCTCTTATAGCCGTTCTGTATTATTAACTTGCCTTCACAATGGTGTCACACAGGAATGGTTGCTATTAAACTCCAATAGAATATCGGGGTTCCTGATTCAGAATCTGCCATCGGATTCGCGACCGAAAATACAGATCCACCACTTTTGGCACCCAGGATAGTGAAACTGTATTTTCCATGGACCTCGACTTTACCTGTTGAATACACAAAGATCGTTTGAGACTGATAGCGACATGAACGGCATTGTCGCGGCTAGCACTAGTACACAGCAAGTGAGAGATCTCGCGCAGTTTCCAGGCGCAGCGTTACGACCAATTCACATTGCATCGCACTAGCATTACGTACATCTTGTACTTTAATGCGTCGCGTAAACAGTGCGACAAAATTTCCTGGAGCTGCGAACAACAGCAATATATCAGTTTACGTTGTTGGTTCAACGGCAGCCGGTTGCAGCGTCTTCTGATTGCATGAACTACATGTATGAAGGGCCAAAGATACTCGCGCAGAAGCGCGGATCGATGTATGCCAAAGAACTCTGTTTATGTGGCCATTAACGCGCAGTTTATTGCGTAATACGGCGAAAGACCGTAAAGAACGTTGATGCCATTAGCGTAGCTCTGCAACGTTAGTGGCCATTCAAACGGTGCATACGTTGTGAACCTGAATTGTGAATGAAACCGCCGACGAACACCGGTTGATTATTTTATACGTGTACATAAACTAGAAAAAGATGATAATTAACGCTCGACTGCACCTAGAAGCCACCAGAAGTGTGCGCAATATGTTTTACTCATTTCGCAAGGCTTTTAAAAGTTTTTTTCGGGATTCAGTTTTTTGGGGGGAAATATGGGATTGTCTCAAAAACGAAAATCAGAGTGGCAGCGCTTGCTCGTTTATTTGAATTTGTGCTTCCATTTCTGGTTTGACTTGCGGCATCTTGCACGGACGCAGTTCAAAACCTGAATCACGCGCTGATTCGACAAAACAACTGACAGACTGAGATACCGAATAGTGATGCTTCAAGTGTTTGCTTTTCTACTAGCGACGAGAATACAATTCATTATCGCCGTCTGACAGACAGACGTCCAGAAGCGATCGATCATGCACGCAGCACTAACTATCAGCGCATCGTTACTCGGTTATCATTACGAACACCGCGCCTCTATAGATCAATTACGTAGGCAAGACCGTGCTGGTGATGGTCGATTTCAAAATGCAAAATTCGATACGGGTGAGTGAGTGAGCAGTTTCTTAACGGCACATCAGCACATACAAGGCCATTTCAGTGCCATTACATGGTGTTAAGATTAAAAACAAAATACATACGAAACGATATGATATGCTCAAATAATAGCGACATCGACAAGTTGTCAGTCAGATCAGTTTTGCGATCGAGAACAACACAGCTGTTCGACAACAGAAGGTTTCAAGTTACTACAGCGATCACAATCAGCCTTTGAGAATAGTTTTTCTCGCTCAGTAGCCATTCAGCAAAGTTCTAATACTGTAGTAACTCCCCAGCTGAAAACACGTAGCAAGTCGGTAACGTATTTTGCTATATCGTACAACAACGTTATTATTATTACCAGCTGGTAGGCGACTGGGCTGACGTCCGTCCGTCAAGGATTAATAACTATTTCTTTGGCGCCAACGGAAAGGGATTATAATAGGGCAAATCAATAAGCGTGACAGCTATCTACAGAGCCAGGCAATAACTGACAAGCCGATTAGTGAGGTCTTGTCATGCGATGCCCCGCTGCAAAACTGTGGACAAATGTACACACATGCATACAAAAATAGATCGACTGGGACATGACGACTGAAAACAAGGAGAGCTCTGTGTGTCGGCCAATCACCATTAGGCACAGTAATATGAGTGGGTGAATGTATACTCACGAGACTGGATGAAATCGAACCGGTTGGCGACGTCATCGATGGTGTCGTAAGTGTCAAGTTGCAGGGAACGATTGTACGGCCGCAGAGCGTGCTTGAGCGCCACATGACTCGTCGCCACCGTGTCCGTACTAAACAATGCACCTGCAGCAGCAACCGACCGGCAAATGACCTTCCCGATTACCATCAATCTTTACGCTAACATCATTCCGTCCGTCCGTCCATCCGTCTGTATGCGTGTCAGTCAGCTCGTGCCAAGAATCGATATCGTCAATGTCTCTTTTAAGATCCGATAACTCAGCGCGCGCGTAGCGTACCGCCGTCGGGTAGCAATACATAGTTACCGCTATCAGTATCCATTCGTTCGTTCATCCATCCATCCATCTACATCTACATCCTTCCGTTCATCCAGTCACGTCTCGGCTTGGTTTTGCCCATGATAGCACTGGTTGACCGACGTAATAAAAGGCTATCAGTAACAATAGAAATCTGCGTGCCTGCCGCTCGGCTAAGCATACTATACAACAGCGTTTCTATGAAGCTAATAAAGTGGCATATTTCGTAAATGTACGAATATACGGTACTGAAAACGGCAACTGCTTCTTACATGTACATAATTAAACTATATACGAACCAGGGTCTATGTCCTTATCAGGGAAATTTGCAATAAAATAAACTTAGCTGAATAAGTCAACATTCATGTACTGTATCATCAACAATAGAGCAAACAGCGAACGTGGCGTAATAATGTGCTCAGTCACGTCTGTCTGTCTGTCTGTCTGTCGCGTACGGGCTCTTACTTTTGAAAGCTTGACCTACAAACCTCATTTTCCGTACGCAGTTACATCTTTATAATACCTGGGCTAAGTTTAAGTATGACTATCAATATCATAAAGTCATAGTTACAGGCAGGTCATACGCGCCCAACTAAATACATACACGCCAATGGTCTGATAGTATATTTGACTGAGAAGCTTAATGTGTTCTGAAAACAGATTAGCACCCCGCCCACACTTAACAATGAATGTGGCACATTTTCACTAATCTGGACCAGTCCAAGTACAATTAGGCCTACGCTAACTGCACACTTTGTTTTGCTTTACCTGGCAAGCAATATAATATTGGCAACAATATACCTGGCTGCATCACCCTACCGCACATCGACTGTCCATATTGTGGCATTTACGAGCGAAGCTAGAAGACCTCATCAGAAGGGTGGCAGTCAACTCGTTAGAACTCGTTAGGGTTTAGGTAGGGTTAGGGGTTGCGTTAAGGCTAGGATTAGGGTTAAGGCTTGAGGTTAAGGCCAGGCTTAGTTTAACCTTATGGACGAGTTGACTGTAAAACAACCAGAAGGTCAATGATGGCCAATTCAGAGAAGCGAGTGAATTCGCAGTTCTGAACAGAATTTTCTATTCGATAGAATTCGATTCGATCAGTTCAGTACAGTACTGCATGCTAGATGTTGTTGAGTAAACAAAAGAAGAAAACTAATTATTACAACAAGACTAAGTACACTAGTTGCACTGCAAATAAATTTCGACAACCATTTTTATTATATTTTTTCTGTCACAACTGCAAATATCAGACAAACAAAACCAATGCGCTTTTTTGCATCAACATGTCGAATAGATCATATAAAATTCTTCAAAACGAAGAGACTTTAAGCAATTTGATTCAAATTCAACTGGCGACCCGTAATTAATTTCTCGCAACTTTGTGTAATCATCAGTGCGCGTTTGCACTTGTATATAGGACGGACAGTGCCAGTGTCGTCATCCCAGCTAAAGACAACTCAGCGTCTTCCTTCCTTTTTCGTCGTCGACAATCTCTGACTGCTCAGTTGCGCCGCCTCCGCCTTTGCTCCGAGGTCGAGTAACTACGTCGACTTATGAAATATTCATATGCGAATATCGCATGATTTATCGTGCTATCGCTGCATGGTCAGTCGTCCAGCTGCAGCGACTACGCCAGACAACACGTCGATCGACACCGGAGGGCGTCGGCGGCTCGACACACGGTCTAGAGCAAATCAGCGGCGAATGTATCCGGGATGACGGCGACAGTCGAGCATTCGAACAGTTGGACGCATCGTAATTACCTGCTACAGACTTTGGCAGGCCTGCAGTGTTGTATTGGGCCAGCGCTCGCCGATAATTTTGTCCAAGACAACTTTATCGCTGTGCATCTGTGCTAGTGTATAAAGGTAAAAGTAAAGGTAGATGACACTTTACTTTATGGGCCAATCCCATCACAGACGCGCTTAGGCATGGCACGCGTTTTCAAGGGATCACACAGTTTTACCTGCCACCCACGCGTTTATCCACGAACAAAATGAACCGTACCCGCCTTTGCTTTCCCAGCCGAAGATGGTCTTCATTTACCGACCCCGGATGGATGGAAGGCTGAGTTGGCCTGACACCACCGTGGTGAGCAAACAGTTTGCCCAGGACCGCTACGTGACAGAAATCACAGTTATTAGCTGCTCAGACCATCACGCCTCACCGGGCAACTGGAAACGCAGCAGGCCATGAGCGTCGAACTCACGACCTCTCGAGCCGAAAGCCGCGACGCTAACCACTACGCCACAGAGTCACCGATATAATATCGCGGGTACGTTTGTTCGATTACTACCCGCGTAGCGGTGTGGAAATATTTTCTGCGCCGCCGTATTTTCGGGCGTCAGTCAGCATGTTTGTTTGTCTGACATACGATAACTTTCGACAGTTTATTTTTGGTATGCAGGTACATCTTCCAAAAGTACACCTTAGCTTCATATATCGGGTCAACGTCAAGGTCACACAAGCAAAAATAGCATGTGGTAGGGTGGTTTGCCTTTGATTTAAAGGCAATCTTGTTCTTTCTAATTTCGGCCATGGTACTCTGGAAAACATACAGGCCTATAATCGTCGCTTAATCTCGCCCATTTTGCCTTTTGCTGTATTCACATTGCACAGAGTTAGTTTTATATCTTCATTGCATGATGTCACGCCAACAATGTTTGCTGCTTGTTGTTGGTTGTTAAACTCGTTTGCAGTGGAATTGAACTGACGATAAGATAGTCTGTTGAATCGTATGATATTTCACACTGTGGCCATGTGTGTCGTGCCTGGCCAATCAGTAACGGTAATGGCCACTCTGGGATTATTCCTGCGATATGGATGCCTGTCTATATATTACGCTCGTTCACGGTGCCTTGGCGGTATCGGAGCTCTGCTGTAGTTTCGCCGGAAATATCCATTACTCAGCGTTCGCTGTGTTGTCGATGTTAATGTTGTTGCGATGCGACAGTCAACAGGGAATAGCGCCAAAATCGGCGAGTCGCTCCATACCATACTGGCAAGATTTATGTCTGTAAACTGTACAACGCCACCATGTATTACACGTCGTTACTGTTGTTACTTTGTTGCATTACTATACTTGTCGCGTTGCTTGGAGAGAAGAAAAGACGATTCGTCTTTATAAAAGATGCTTGCTTTAACAGTATGGATGCCTTGAATATCACGCGCAGAACAGATTAAGTTTAACGATATCCAGGGACTGTTGTCCAAATATCATGTTATTCCAGGGCATTTGAGTTGTGTTGACACTAAAGAGCCTTTTTCAATTCGCCGACATGCGGAATTTGTGTTAAATTGTGCAAAAAATACATTTTTGTCCACCGCCTCGAAGAAGATGAGGAATGCATGTGGACTTGGAAATAGACAACGGTGCCCGTCAGTCCGGGTACGTTGCCCAGCCGTCGCTGACTTCATTTACCATATCTTTACCGACTTTCTGTATTTCAATGCAAATTTCCAAAGTAATTCTCGAAGTGTTTCTTCACTGTCTTGCAACACATTCTAAAGTTCAAGGGCACAGTACAAATGTAATATAAATTAACTGTCCAACGGGGGAGAACACCGATCGGTCTCTTGCGGTCTATTTTTATATTCTTTCAATTATGATTGATTAAACTGAACTATGCGACTGCAAACGGCGATAAAAGTGAAAAGTGCAAGGCTGCGGTGAGTGACTCACCGATTGCTGATGGAGAAGCGACACTCAGTCTCACGAAGCTGAGCAGAAACAGGACCGCGACGGCACAGCAGCGTGCCAGCAGCCTGCACAGCCACTCATTGCGCATTATTTCTACGCCAGTCCGACACCCGCAACAACGACGACGACGACGACGAGACGCATGGTTTAGCGGCGACGACCGTCGACCAACACCGGTCAGCTCCCATCAGCTGCAGTCCGCCAACATCACCTATGCAGTGCCCAGTTGATGGACCCACTTCGCTATCAGATGTTCTTACGTCGTAGTCCTCCTTAGAATAAAGTCGCCGCCGCTGCTGTTGCTGCTGATGGCTGTGTGGTGCTGCGAATGACAGGCACTGAGCTGAGCCGCTGCTAACAGTCTACACGTGGCGTGCGTCGCGTGGCGCAGTGAACGTCGCTAACTCCCGGCGCACCACTGACTGCTCGCTAGCTCACCCAATCTTGTTTCAGCGGCTGCGACGGCACAAGTGCGTGCTGCGTCGCCGAGTGGCATCAGTCAGCCTACGGGCACTCGAGGACGCCCGCCCGCACGGCCGAAGAGGCCCGGCTAATGACACTAGCTCACCATGCAGTCTGCGACGACGACGAAAACAGTTTCCTCGTCTTGATCTCGTTAGACTCGTTTTCCCGCGCATCTGTTCCTTGCTTTTACCGACACCGACTGACTTGATGTCGAGCCGATTCGTGTCGCGACAGCTGATGCCGTCGGCGACAGCATATGCGCGCCGAGTGGACGGCGAACACGACTTTACATATTTGATGCGACGTTTTCCCTTTAATCATTTTGCTATTCGTGACAACGAAAGTATATGGCAGTAAGGCTAAAGAGAGGTGGAGATTTTACGTACTTCATATGCTGCTTTTCTGTATTAATGCACACAGTGATAAATAATTTATTGGTATCACAGTCCTTCTTATCTACTTAATGTACTTTAATAATTAATTCGTGTACGCGGACATGCACGTAAAACCGCGTGCCATCGCGACAGGAAGGAAGAAAAGCAATGCACGTCAATGAGATGTCCAGAAATCAGTATTTTTCTACATCTTTGATTCATTGGTTGACGTTCTGTACTTCTGTTAAAACAATTATGCTTATTATACATGGTTAGTTGATTTATCTCAATAGCCTACTGACGACCATGTATGTGATATACTATTCCTAATATAATCCGAATTTTAAAAAAATCAGTGTCAAAGGGGCAATCGCCTCCACTCAGCGCACCCAATCGCCTCTATAGACAACGTACTTTGAGACAGGCACAACGGTCAATGATGTGCTGACATTTGTGACTGGGAGCCAGCGGAGAACCACTGGAGGAATGGGACTCTGGCTGCTACAAACAGCGTCAGGCCAGTTGTGTGCTGTTTCTATAGATCCTGACGACGAAAACAAAAATGACACGAAACACTGTTACCCACTAGTGACAAGTTTCCTTATTTCAGAAGCAGCATGACAACATCGCAACAAGCAATACCTATAATAAATGACGGCTGGCAGCGTCACTACATCCACACAATGTCCTATGCACAAAATACACATACATACAAGCACATGCGCCTGTAGGCCCGATTAGGCCCAAATACAAGGGCCGAAGTGTGGCACATTCGCAAGCAAGTTCATACAGCTCACGCCGTCACGGCATACAGCAGAAAATGAAAGACGTATGTCAATCAATCACTAACAGTTTATCTGTTTACACGCCAATTAAATTCAACTCATAAAAGACTGCTTTGACTGAGCAACAGACATTACTACGACGTCAATCTGATTCTGATCTCACCGTTACTAGAGAGCGTGATTTTACTCCGTACCTGCGAGCACAATCTTGAACTGTCTGTAAGTATATTTGTCTGTCTGTCTTTCAAACGATAACTTTCGAAAACCCTGACATAGAAAGCTCATTTTACTTCCAGCATGCAAGTAGACTTTTACTGCACATTACCCTTATGAGCACAACCACAATGATGATAGTAATGATGATGACGACGAAGCAGCAGCATCTGCACTCTGCATCAGGGCAACATCATCAGCGTCAACCGAGTGATGACAATAAACAATGCCTATAACTATACGAGATGACAGAGTGGCCAAGATCTATCCTCCAGCAGACTGGCCGGTGACGCTAAAGGTAATGGAAACTTTCACTTCACGGATAACGTCACGCTGCTTTCATTAGGCCACATCGAATGCATGAGATGCAGACTACCTATTGCGACCGACGTTTCTGCAGCGTGGTGTGTCAGTCAGCCTGTCTCAGCTGCCTGTCTGGCACATGGCTGCGCTGTGCAAAAACGGCTAAACTGATCGACGTTCTGTTCGTGATGGAGACCCAACGCAAGGCAAACACACTGTATTCTTAAGGTACATAAGGTCACAATCCCCTTACGACAAGGAGAGGCGGTTCGATGCGGCCTTTGCCAAAGAACTCTGGCTTCTTGTTTTACTCTGCTCGTGAGTTGTTTCACGCTTGATGCGTGCTTCAAACTAAAATGTATGTTTTCTCATAGCCTTCTGGTCGGCTTATTGTAGTCGGCCGTGCACGCAGTGGATGACATGTCACACGCAGCAGTGCCCACTCCGTCACGGTCAATACATCAGAGTTAATCCCCATCACGTCGCACGCAGTACAGTGTTAAGTCAATCATATCTGACGATATATCACTGCCAGCGCGGCGTGGCACGGCGTAGCGCAGTGACGCTGATGGACGGGAAAGGCGCTCGGCTACAACATGGGTGGGCTCGGCGACCTGCATCCACTCCCAGCCTCGATCCCTAGCAGCCGGTGACGTCGGCAAATGTCGTGCCGCCGAGCTCGGCGCTGATCTGACGATATTTCTTGACGTCGGCCGTGACTTCATCTGTGAACGACAGCAAACAGTGTCACGTTATACGTCAGTGCAGTGATGGGCAAAATGCAAATAATGACTTAAGTCGCGACTGAATCACATACGATAATCTTTATTCACCACAAAGGTAGCAAAGTACACAAAAAAAACAAAAACAAAACAGATAAACACAAGTAACAAGTATGTTGACTTCATTTGTCAACAGAAGATATCTGCATTAAAACTTGTGATCTGATTTAGATTTAATTTGAATTTACCGTCATTTTATTTGAGACTTGTGCAAATCACAGAGCAGAGTCTGATTAAGAAATATACAAACACGCTGAACAGTCATTATTTTATGGGTTCTTCTACAAAACCTGACATAACAGCATCTCTAGGCAATGTGCTATCGGTACATCAATATTTAAGTTGCCACTTCTGTGCGTTTTAAAATTAAGACTGTCTAATAAACTATTCTGTGAAGCCAAACTTTCACAAGTTAGAACTGTGAAACTTCTCAATATATATTATAACTGTGATTCATATCTGACTTAAGTTTAGACAGTTTACAATGTGATTTGCCCATCACTGTACATCATATCACCTCAGTCTCAGCTGCTGAACTAAGTCATCCTTAGCTATGGCGCAACGCAAAATGCCAACAGCAAGATAGGACACTGCATGGGATATATAGCTGATGCCACGAGCAGAAAGAATCTCTTGCGTCCTAAAGTTGACTGTTTTACGTTTTTCGACGGCACACTGTATATATATCAGCGCACTGGCTGAAATGTTCATCAAGTTTCCGTGTTAATTTACGGACCAAGATACGACCGGGTGTTGCAAAATGTAGGCGTGACGTAATAAAATTAAAAATAAACGTTTCGTTATTGCCGCCGCTATCGCTGCTGATACTCGCTCCGTCAATGCATATTTCAGCCGAGTTTCGTGCAGTCCAGATCTTGGAGCTAAGTACGAGCTGGCACAGTGACAGGCTTGGTAATGTGATGAAGGAACTTGGCCTAGTTTTTCTAACCATGCGTAAAGATAGGTCGGCATATCAGCGTTTTGTCCACAAACTCGCCCCACAAACCAGTACGATACTTTGACAGAAAAAATAAACATTTTTATGTTCTGGAGACTTGAAACTCGTTCTCAATATGTCTCAGAACAAAATTTACACATAAATTGTCTTTAATACTTCATGAGAGATGTGTTTCCCTAGACTTTCTTGGATCATATTGTGGGCAACTGGAGAATAAAACTACAAAACTTGAAAGCTTTCCTTGCTAAATATTAATTAAGCTTCATAACTTTCTCACTTAAAGAGCCGCTACTGCAAATCTGATTTGGGGCATCACGCTCTAAAAGTCAACTCAAGAGTAAACGCAAAATGAACTGCAACAGTGTTAAATTCATAATTCAGGACTCGAAAAAAGTTCTCTTAGGATGATACAGAAAGCGAATAGGCCTAAATTCGGTTACGCCTATCTGACCTCTGTAACGTATTGATATTCGGTGCAGACGTAACAAGTCAGATTCGGCTACACTGGATCGATGTTCAGCCTACAAAATATACAAAACACAAAATACTTCATTCACCTCAGCTGAGCTTAATGATTCCGATTCAACGTCGTTTTGAGTTTTTTTGTTACACATTTAATGCTGTAAAGTATTATGTAGAGTTATGCTGGTTGCATTACATAGTGGCAGAACATAACAGACATGGATGACTCAAAAAAATTGACTTGTAATAAACATCAGTCTTACCTCTTTCAGCCGCAAGGTTGTGTCGCGTATTGCTTTATCTCTCTGCTCATAACAAAAATACACATAGACAATTATTAACACTTCCCTTGTAAATAAATACATTCACAAAAACAAAGTAAGATGGCAAAACAGTCCAAAAGTTCAAAAACTAATAAGCATAACAAATCTGAAAAAAACCAGTCCAAAAGGCTCTGACGATAAACAAAACGTTTTATTGCAACTGCTTCTTGGAGCCAAAATTCTGCTAAAGTTAGTTCTACATTTTTCTGAATAATGAAGTTTCACATACACAAATGACAAAATGTTTAACCAGTTCACAAGCAGTAAGCAACAATTATTTTAAAAACCAACTGGCAACAGCACCAATGACAGACTAAAGTTGGTCACTGTGTATTATTTCAGCCTCATTTAAATCGGCTGAAATGATGACTAAACTAAGAAAAAGTAACGAATACTGCACGTACATGTTGGTGGTGGTCGGAGTTGGAGACGTTGGAAGACATTGTGCTGACGACCAACCGGAGTTCTGTCTCTAGCTCTGCTACCCGCCTGAACAGTCAACAAGCAAATAAATGTGAGAATTCATATACATTTCTTCATTTTTGACTGGTGAACAAAACCTTGAATCCAAAAATGGATTGTACATATTAAATAGTATCGTAGGCCTACTGGTATGCTAGTATTAACAAAAAGGTGAGAGTGTTACAAAAACATCAAATCAGTAATCAGTACAATTAAACTGTGTCCAAGGGGAGCACAAACACGCGCGCTGCCGCTGTTTGTGACCGTGACCTTAAGATTAACCCCGTGACCTTGAAACTCGAAGATAACCTGGATATTCTAAACATGTAGCCTACCCTCACACTGAAAATAAAGCTGCTAGATTAAAGCATTCAAAACTTAGAGCTTGAACTGAAAAAATATGAAAATAAGTCTCAATGTCAAAGGTTAAATTCAAAATGTCAAAAGCTCTGAATTACTTCGAGCGTTATCGTAACAGATATTCGGATCAAGCCCTAGAAATTTCCGGCGAGTAGTTTTTGAGTTGCATGCTACCGCTTTTTCGCTGCCGAGACCTTGACCTTAGACCCATGACCTTAAAACTGAACCCTGACCTAGATATTCTGAAGATGTATCTCCAAACTGAAGATGAAGTTGCTAGGTCATTCAAAAGCCATTCAAAATATACAGCCTGAATCCAAAAAGTACGAAAATAGCTCTCAAGTTCAAAGGTCAAGATCACATATCACCAACTTTGAACCACTTCTAGTGTTCATCATGGGACCTATTCCTACCAAGTTACATCAGTTTGTGATCAGCAGTTTCCTAGATTTTCACCCCGTGTGGGTTCCGGGGCTTACAATAGACCCACTCCGTCTCCTGGCCGGATGTCGTAAAAGGCGACTAAACCAGGCACTCCTCAACCTCCGCAGCCTCATCTGATTACTGATGATGGTCTGGAGTA
>Ga0126335_1001664_pt1 | contig 12691 bp, 8 predicted proteins | sample OlaspJWI45metaG_FD_108409 | JGI IMG/M metagenome (GOLD analysis project Ga0126335, IMG submission 108409) | Marine gutless worms symbiont microbial communities from Oahu, Hawaii - Olavius sp. 1 OAHU.JWI-45 metaG | ecosystem: Host-associated > Annelida > Digestive system > Unclassified | place...
GCAAGATGCAACTCAATTGAACGGAAGACTGTTGGGGAACGACCACAGATTGCCAGATCAGAACAGAATTACAGGCATGTGACTGAGCTAATATGCAGTCAAGAAGGCAACACCGGGTCTAGCAGAAATGCAAGAGAAATAGTAAACCTGACAGCGATATCTCTCAGCTCTTGCTGCTGCGAGAAGCTGTCATGGACACAAACACATCATTGCTAATGTATTTTACCATTGTGTAAAAACGCTTCTGAGGTGCTTCAATTATATGGTAATATTTCTGTTTAAAATCTTAACACATTTATCAAGTTTTGGTATCATCTTGTGTAGAAAGAAACGGCAATTGAAATACTGTCTTGCTTGTACAACTAAACATGTACATGTGCAGTATAAACAGCGTAATCTGAGAGGTCTGTCTTTTATGGCCCACTCTGTATAGTAGCCCCGCTCTATATCTCACCCACCCTATGCTATCCTGCGTTCGGTCAATTAATGTACAATGTCTGCATGCAGTGTATCACACCTCATGCAGCAAGGCCAACCTGTAGCTAATGCTGCCCAAGGCTATAGGCTAGGGCTGCCCAGTACCACCCATGCCTTGCTGGCCGGTGCAGCAGGAAACAAAGATACCAATTTTCTGGCTCATACCCATCATCCCTGGGGTGCTGTTGCACTAACCTGAAAATTTTGAAACAATTGCTCCTCCAGTTCCCGAGTTATAAGCAAACATACATGCACTCACACATACACACACTTATTGTTTTATATACTGAACAACAAAATCACTGTGAGACACATACAAGTATATACTGAATGCAGAATACTGATGTATATAAAATATGTTTTAATAATACTTGTAAGGAACGTAAGTTCTGTAGCACTAAAACGGTAACAGGCTTTGTAAGATATTTGCATGTAACAGGCAGCTGTCAACTAGTGACAAATCTGATGTTGCTGGATCATCAACACTGACACCGCTACAGTCATCATCGTCATTGTTAAATGCTGCTGCTCTGTTGAAGTCTCCTACTTCACTTACATCACCAGTCCCAGCCAGGTGTCTGTCTACCTGCTTGTATTGTAGCAGTTTGGGTAAAACTAGCAGCATGCCTCTCTCGTCAATGTACACCATTTAATTACAATTACTGTTAGCATTTTTGCAACCATCGAGATTACCACCCACACCGCAGTGTTTAGCTATCACCAAATCAATACTGCCACCGCCATCTTTATAGTGTGTCTTTGGTAGTGTTTCTGAACCCTGTTTTATGGAAATTGTCCATCACTATTCAGACAGCACACTTTTCGTTACTGGTGGTCTCTTGCAATGACTGATAACACCACACTGCCATGGTAACCCTGCTGTTAAGTGACGACTGCCTTTCACGCTGCCAACGTAACAATGCTAATGACTGTTACTTTACTCTACATTTAGGCCTACACCAGCAGCTTAGGCAGGATTTTTGTTTGGGGGCCACATTGGAGGTCTGGGGGCTTGCCCCCAGTGAGTTCCAGGGGCAGAGCTGATTTTTATGATTTAGTTTGCAAATATGTGCAATATCTCATACAGTGAAGGTGCTGAGAGGAGTAGAGAAAGCCGACTGTGGGGTCTGGGGAGCATCGTAAACTCCCCAATAGTGTTCAGGGTTGAGCTCTGGCCAAAAACGATGTTAGTGCCATCTCAAAGATCAAAATAATGTATTTTTGTTCCTATTGCAGTGCAATTCTGATGTATCATTTTTGTATTAGTTAAACAGAGAAACAGACATATTCTGAAAAAAAATCTCTTGGGCAGTGCTGGGTGGCACCTGCACCTGTCTAAATATGCCCATGGCCTGCATATAAATGTTGTATTTTCTGTTGCTTTTTATTTGTCACTGACAGAAAATTATTATTAGTTCAGAACTGTTTTATATTCATGACGTAATATTCAGTAGTTGGACTATGTAAGAATTTTATGTAGTCAGTGGACTGAGTGGAGTAAAACAGCTTGCTTCAAAACTGGTGGAATAAGCTGTATTCTAAAAATTCTTATCTGGACCATATGTGTGTTTGCGTCTGTTTGACCACCGTGCCATCGGCACTGGGCCAATGGGCGGTTGGCAGCCAACCTTGGATATGCAACCGCTGCAAATGTGGGGCACGATTGTGGTTTGTTGGATTTAAGTTTACTAGCTCTATGAGTCATGAATACAGGCATTGAAGCCTGTGGCCCCTGTTCTTCCTATTGGCAGTTCATGTTGAGGGCAGTTGTTGTTGTTGTTGTTGTTGAAGTGCCAGTGATGCTAGTATGGCAGCTGAACAGAGTGATCAGGAACCTTTCATCCCTCCGCCATGCGCTGCACTGACTAACGGCCACTTGGCACCGTCAGTGTCGGCACGGGACGACACAGACGACGACATTGCTGATGAAGAGATTGTTGTTGCTACACATGTGGACAAGGATGAATTGACAGCTGAGAAGGCTGCAGAGAAGATGATTGAACGAAAAATACAGGCATGACTTAGATTAATTCTTAGCTTGAATGTATTGTATGAGTGATATTGGCATGGTGTAGTGGTAACACATTGGTTATGATCAGTGTGTTACCACTACACTACGGCAACATAACCCATACATACGAGCTAATAATTAATCCCAGTTATGATCAGTGAAGTTATCAGGCCCAGTTAGTACTTGGATAGGTATTCACTCTCGGGTATACCATATTGGTATGTAACCAGTCACCTTGGTCAACTCAGCCTGATCATCTCTTTGTGGGTAGGCATAATGTGTACTGGTGATGGTCACGTCCACTGCCAGGAAAGGAACAGCCAGTTCTGTGCAACAGTATGTTCTGTGGTCAAGACTGCAGCATACTACAGTTGATGAAGTCATTAGCTGTTGAAATTAAGCCAGCTCTCTGGCCAACATGGGGTCATATGCTAGCTCAAATGGACTTTGTCCTCGCCGGCTTAAAGCACCAAAATGGGATGAGCTCCACACCACACTATGGACGATGCAAGATTTTCTTCTATGTATGAGCCTTTGGAGCTCTAGAATAGGCCTGCTGAATTTACTGGCAGCATCAGTGCCACCAGATTGGGTTTGTCACACTGGAACCCATATGCTGTGCTTAGAGGCAGTTACCCAGTGTTTAGTCGTTATAACATAGTGAAATGGTCCTGGTGAAATTGAAGCCTGATCTTGATGTCCAACTGGCATCTTCAGTACTTTGACACTGTTGGTTGGGCCTGTAAAACTGTCCCCACAATGACCTATAGTGTGATGAGTGGGACATTAAGCCTTTGTTTGCATACTCACTATAAGTGTAGTTGATTGCCTGGAAAGAGATGTGTCTGAAGTGGTTGACTGTGTGTTGAATGGGATGTATAACTTACTCCGTTACTGGCTCGTGTGAAATACAGGTGAAGAAGAAACGACGACAGTTGGAAAATCTTCTTGCTCCGGTCGACCGCAGTAAGGTCTGCATGCGTGACCTCATCTACTTGAACCCTGTCAACAACCCAATGACGTAAGTTCATAATCAGTTGGTTATTATCGTATGGCAATCCGAGAGCTGAATTGACAAATATGCATAAAAGTTATACACAGAGTTCGTAGCAGACAGTTCTGAGTTTTAACTGTAGGGTTGTTAATGGTTTTTAAACCGACGCCGAAACTGCAGTTTTATGTGAAAACCGACCTGAACCAAAACCACGTTCTTTTAGCACCCTGGACACAGTTTGAGACTGTTTTAGCCCGCAAGTTATGCTGAGTATGATGCAAGGTCATTAACTTGTCTGAGACTCAAATTTACATGAGAACAAATGGTACAGGCAAAAGTGTTATATATTTATAGAAACAAATGCATCATTACTTGCAAAATTGTTATGAAATTTATCCAATGTTTTAACAAAATGCATTCATTGTTATGTTTACTTTCATAGACGGAAGAATATTTAAGTCAATATCTTGGGCTGCTGACATCACACATTGGACTAAATAATCAGTTGCAATTATTGGACACAGACTGTTACCATTCGTCTGCATTATGTAAAGTCAGGTTGTTAACTCATTGAGCCTATACTATACTAGTGATGAAAGAAATCATCAGTAGTTTAAATGATTTTGACGCATTATTCTGCACTTCAGTGTTATAGTACATAATACATTTCTAAAAAATTCACAGAAACTGACAGAATTTTGTTTACTTACTAGTTTTCTCCAAGCAAGGACTGGATCACTGGACTGGATCTGGTTTGTCTAAAGACGTGCTTATCTTTTGCACAAAGTGTCTATAAAAAATAAAAATAATTGTTAGCACAGTGGTTTAAATAACTATATAAGTGTATATTAGTCAAATTTATACCGTCCGCCGTAGCAGTTTGCAATCATGATTTCTGTGGATGAAATGATGTAAAATATGGCAAGTAACTAACTCAAAACTGAACTTTTTGTGCAAAAACTGAACCAAATCGAACCGGAAATGGAAATAGTGGAACAGTCACAGCCCTATCTAACTGTCCCCACTTTGAGGAATAACGGGGATTTGGAAATAGTTAATGGTCTCCATTGCAGCAAGTTTTAAAACTTTTAGGTGCAAATTTTTATGTTAATGTTTCTCGTATTGTTTGTGTAAACATTGCTTGGGACTGCTGGGAATTATCTTGTTTCACATAGTTATTAGCCTGACTATCTGTCTGGTTCACTTTGTAAGTGTTGGTTTGTATGTATGTAAGTATTATGTATGAGCACAATACCTTTTGAAATCCTTGACATAGAAAGTTTATTTTTGGCGTGTAGGTACATCCTCCAAAATTGCAGGTTTTGTTTGTGTGTAAAGGTTGTCGGATTAGAGTCGAGATCACACAAGCAAAAACATAATGTCTGCCTGTACATGTCAGGCTATAAGTCTTAATGTTTGGCACACTGGTACAGCTGCACCTATGTAGTAGAACGGTCGGATATCGAGGTCAAGATAATGGGGTCGTGGTCATCATTGTTTAGTAAATAAGTCAAGGCATGCAGGTAATCGTGTTGATGTGATACTTTTGTAGGTCACCGTCTCATACAACCATCTCCACTGTCAAGACATCAACAAGCTTATCAGCCGCTCCTAGCCATAGTGTAATTCACAGTCCGCTGGCAGCTGGACATTCCAGCACTACAGACCCTGCTGCTGATGATGACAACAAAGATGATGATGAACTGACTGCAGTGCCACAAGTGATGGTCGGCCCGGACGGCAACATTGTTCTCAACCCTGGCACGTGAGTACAACATGATTTGTGTCATTTTGTTGCAGCTTGTGTTGTGCAACATTTTTGCTGGCAGCAACAAGTTGCAAGCCTGTCATAGGTTGTTGCAGAGTTGCACAGCAGATCACAAATTTTGGTATTAGCATCAGATTTCTTACTGATTGTATTGTTTATTATTGAAATTGAGGGCGGGGGCACCGTGTAAATTCGTCAGAGACAGGGTACATCTGAAGACTGTGTGACCTGGTGATTGCTGATGATGTGTTGTCAGTGTAATGATTGAGGACAAGAAGCCCGTGAAGATTGAGACAACTACAGAGGTACTGGATGAGACTGATACTGTTCGTCGTGGCTATGTACGCAAGATCCGCAGTCGCGCTTGGACTAGCAAAGGTTTGAATGACTTTGGCATCTGAGTTTGTCTGAGTAGTGGCTGTCTGGAATAGAATACACATTACTTGTTGCTTACTGATGGTTTTGCAGCCACGGCAGCAGCACAGTATGTAGTGCATGTGAATGTGTTTTACTTGGTTCGTACTGATGTTGTTGTGTTTCAGAGACAAAGAAGTTCTACAGTCTTCTGAGTCGTATAGGGACAGATTTTTCACTGATGTGTCGCCTGTTTCCAGGCAGAAGTCGACCAGAGCTCAAAGTCTGTGGCAGCCTTTCGCTTGTGAAATTGTATCGTGTTCTTTTCAGTTCTGTTAATTGAGAAACAAGTCACTCAGTAGATCCTTGGGTTGGGTGTCATCCAGCACATTCTCAAGTGTCTTTAGGATAGGCTGCTCATATAAACCAGTGTTTTATAGTTTTATCTTTATTTTAGCTAGGATGAGTGCTTTCACTTTTCAGTTGCTTGAAGACTGATCTCTACATGATGTATGCTTCATCGGGGCATAATACCCTACCAACTCAACTTGCTAGAAACAGTCGGCTAACCCACATAGATGTAGAAAATGGTCACTAAAGCAGTTCTGTTGATGTGCACATGTGTGGTTGTGTGTGTATGGTGTGTAAATGTAGGACTAACTAGTGTGGCATTGTGTCTCCAAAAATTGTTAGTTTGCATTTGGTCTTTGTGATAAAAAATGGAAAAGATAATTGTCTTATATTCATTTTGTTAGATGCTGTGATGCATCTAACATGAACTGTCATTTGTTTTTGTCATTTGTCATAGTACCATAGTGTGTAAGTTTGTATCATGTGGCAGTGAATGCAAACTGACTTGGCCTTTGGTGTTGTATGAGACCCACGCCATCTGGACATGCGAGGGACAGAATTTTCCTGCTTTTATATATGCCCATCTTAACATGGAGCATATCACGTCGTGGCACTGTCCATCTGTTGTCTCGTTTGGTTTTCAGTGGATAACTCGAGTTTCTTTGCATCCACGGTGACCAGGCTTTGTACACATATAGCCCAGGGACAGACCATGCTTGGGATTGCTTTTGAGGTGAAGGATGCAGCCAGCTTGTCTGGTGCTCTTGTTGTCAGGAAGGGATGGTGTTGGCTAGATTGGATAATGCTTGCAGATTTACAGCCTCCTGTTAACTGCAGTTACATAACTGCAGACAATTCACATATGATTTCTTGCAGCATAGCTGAATGTGAGGGAGGGTTTGGCTGTGTGAATGTTATTGCTCTGAGCCCATAGAAGCATTTACAAGAAATGTTTTTATAGCGTAAATTCAAGAGAGAAGAGAAAGTGCATCATGACATCGTTGAGAAAGTTCTCAGTCAGTCACTGTTGTATTCACTTCATAATTGATTAACCTAAGAGTTAGTTTAGTGTTTAAAGTGGCGTTGCATTCTTTTGACTCACTAATTGTTTTTTTTATTGATATTTACTAATTTCATGGGTGGGTCCATGTGGCCATACTTTTCTTTATGACTTAATGGGATTTTGATTGCACATTACATACCCTGTCTTTTCTGTAGTGCCATTTCAGAGTTTTTTTGCTGGAAGGACAAGACTAGTTATTAGTACAACATTAACATTACTCTGCTGATTGTCAGTGCTGTCTTAGCTTGTGATTTTGTGTTTTTATATTTGCATGCTGTTTAGAATTTCATGCGTACGGCATGACACTTTCAATGTGAATTTTTTTCGAGGCAGCTTGTGTTGCTTGCAGCGGTATATAACTTGTCTGCATTACTTATTTACTTACATAGTGATTATACTGTGCATAGTGAACCGTCAAGGGCTGGACATAACTTTGCTGGCAGAACCTTCCTCGGATGAAGATGATGTTGAGCAGACGACAAAACGACAGAAACGCCGTCGTAAGCAAGCTGCAACATCAGCTGCCGTTGAGGGAGATAAAGAGAGGAAAGTTGACATAAAGCCACCAGCATCAGTAGCAGCATTGAGTAGTGGTGGTGCGGCCAACCAGTCAGCTGCTACTGACAACAAGTTTCAGGCTGCTGTCAGGACCAGAAAACGACTTCAAAGTTTGTGCTGTTTTCTCTCAGAACTTTGCTTATATATTAGCATTAATTTGCCAGCTGTTTTGGTGAGTCTGCTTGCGCTGCCAGTGTCTTGATGTGCATTGTCATTCACTGACTATGTATGTTTTTGGGTGTGTGGTGTCTGTGTATGGTTCTGTCCTGTTGGTGACATTGTCTCGAAAGTACAGAGATGGTACTATTTAGGTTGCTGTAAAAATCCAGATTAGGTTTCATCAGTGTGGACACAGTTCAGTGGAGGAAATATGCCATGATAGCCTGTGTTTAACCACTGAAACAACTGACATGTACTGGTCAACACTGATTAACTCTTTAGTGTGAAATTGGTTTTGCTGTGATCGAGTCAGTGGAGCTGATGGGCTAGGGGTATCTCTATTGTTTTACGTCAGTCTGTCTGTGATTTTTTTGCTTCAAATCTCAACTAGTTGTACGATTTTCATGGAATTTTTACCAAAGTTGGTCAAACTGCAGGTATCTGTGACGCAATGCTTTAAAAGTTATGCAGTCATTTTTGGAATCTTGCATAAATTATGCAATTTATGGCTAGCTTTCAACGTCAAAGCTATATCAGCCAACAGGCTACTTGTGGCTTGTGGCGTATTTCAGTAATTAGGTAGATTCTAATGCATTTGAGCCTTTGTGATTATTGCTGCACTGACTTGCTGTTGTGCAGGACATTTGTTCTATGATGTGAGTTCTGACAGTGAAAATGAGATGGAGAATACAGCCACGTAAGTCTGTTGGTTGTTTATGTTGCTGAGTAGAGATGTGTTCTGCGACAGATATTTTTGTAATGTAGTTTATGCAATCGACTTGTGCACCTGTATACAAGATGATGCCATTTCATGGCAGTTTCAAATTAAGAAATTAGTTACAAATGACCAATAGACTAGGTCCATATAATGTATACTGTAATCTTGTATGCGACATTACACAAGGCACACAAAGTGCACATTAGTAAAAGGCATTGTTTCATCCTAGCGCACAACATTCGGATGAAGGTCGGCACTCATTCGGTGAACCTGCCCAAACCTTTGGCTTTGATGGGACCTCGTAATATCACATTCCCTACTGTTTTAACGTGTGCCAGCAGTTTGCTGTGATGACTTGAAACTTGCTATCATTAATAAGTATTTGGTTTTATGACTGGACTAAGTTTTTGGCATTTTATGTTTTTTAAAAACTAAGTTCTGTTATGTTGTACATCTTTTTGTATTCTATGTGTGTGTTTTTACTGTATGTCACTAGGGGCAGCTGTTAGTGCACTGTGTGCCTTGCTGTCCAGTCACACATATCTGTGTCCGTGTAATTGCTTGTACTTGTTCTATGACAATATAAATGATGACGACAATGATGATGATGATTGTCCCTGGAATGACCTGCAATCTGTCATGTGACATTAAGCCTCTACTCACTCAGTCCTGGCTATGTTCAAGTAACTAGGTCATGGTAATACAAATGCATGCATGTCGTTTGCCTCCTGGTGAGTAAGTGAGTAAATAAAGGCTTAACATCCCACTCGACACAATTTATATCTTTTTGAGAATGGTCTTCAGTTTTCACACTCAATCTTTTGGCTACTATAGCAGTTTCTGTAGGTCAGAATAATCGTTGAAGGAAACGTCTGTTGAAAGAATGTTGCTGATGTGTGTATAGTTGTGCATCAGTGCAAGCCAGACCACCGCTGCGGCCAACCACCGTGCACGGCCCTCAGTCTTCAAAGCCGCTGATTCTTCAGTCATCTTCCAGCCTACTCCAGCAATCGTCCTCGACCACTTTGTCTGCAAGAATGAGGTCACCACTTCGGCCACCATCACAGCATTCCAGGCTAGATGATGGACATCGTACGATTGCACGGGTTCCACCACCGGACTCTGATGATGAAGACGAGGTGGAAGTAATCCAGGCATTCTGTGGTCGACCCACACGGTCCGGCCGCATTCCCCGTCCTGCCATCCAACCTACAGAGAAGGTCGTTATAGAACATTTTACTGCACGAGGAATTGGTGCACTGCCAGAATCGACTGATAACGCTAATGTCAGTCGGTCAAACTCTAATTTATTAACGTCAGATGTTGGCAGGAAACTTACTCATTCTACGACACTTTCGAACTGGTCAAGACCTGTAGTGACTCTGCCGCAGGTTCGACATGCAGTCAGTTTGCCTCAGTCATTGGCTACCCGTGTACAGCAGACTGCACATATCCCGGTGTCAGCTGGCAATCAGTCGGTCGTTGCCACTGCCATGCCACAGTTAGACCTGAGTCATTTGCCACCGGGGTATTTTGTAGTCGTTGATGTCCCGCCGTTGTCATTGTCAGCGCAGTCAGATGAGCAGCGAGCTCTCTATCACATTTTTGCTGTTGCTCAGGATGCTACACAGTCATCGGCACAACAAGCTGCCACGAGTGTCTGCCCCCAACTGTCGCCCAGGTCTGCTCAAATGCTGAGGAGTGCGAGGAGTGCAACTGGAACATTGGCCAGTGGTGGTGCGATTCGTCCTACAATGGCTAGCAGTTGGCCTGATGGTGGAATTTGGAATGTCAGCAGTGGCATACCAGGAGTCCAAAATGAGACAGTAGTGCTCGACACCACTGTCTCCTCAGTACAAAGTGTGTTGGCTGAAGAACAGCCATCTTCAACGAACTGTGACATTACTGAGATCTGCCAGGACTTGTCCGGCATCGCAGAATGTGAACTCACTGCTATGAAGCAGGAAGACGGAACCATTGTCATACAGACCAGTCATGTTCCTAGGCCACGCCTACCACAGCAGCTGGTCCCCGTCAGACAGCCGACTGCTGTGAAGGTGGTGCCAGGTTTCACCACATCGTCTTGTTCTCAACCCTATGCAGTGACACATGTAGAGCCGGGCAGTGCAAAAATTGTTCTTGACACAAACTATGGTAAATCATCAGACATGGTGGTAGCAGAGGAAGATGATGGTGCCCAGTACGTGGATGTGGTGGTGGAAGAGTGCGACCACTTTGAGCAGGAAGAATATATTGTTTAGTCACTGTGTTTACTGTACCACACAGAAACATTTGTGCACCAGCCGGGGAAATATTATCAGGCTGCAACAAATGCATGATATTTGACTGTTGCAATCAGTGCTTCTGATGTCTGTCAGACAGTCTGTCAAGTGGGCAGGCTGTGCAAAGATGGCTGAATGGATCGACGTCCTGTTTTGGATGGAGACTTGGGCAGTGGTGGGCACAGTTCTGCTAACTGCTAATTAGCAAAGCTAACGTTTTCGTTTGTGGATCAGCAGTTCTGTTAACTTTAGAAACCATTAGCGACCAATTAGCTTCCGAGAACAAGCCAAAATGAATGGATTAGTTTAACTTATTTTATTAGAATAGAGTGAACCAATGCAGAGTAAAAATTAGAAAAGTTTTGATTATCTTGACTGTCATAACTACAATCTTGTCGTGCTATACCTTGTGAGAAAACTGTTTTCTAAGCTAGAACATGTTAAAATTGTTAGCCCTCTCTGTCTATTTTTCAGGATTTTATAGCAAAAGAAATGAAACTGGAAAATAAATTCATATAAAAAGTTAGCAGTTATTGTTAACTTTTGCTAATTGCTCTAGCAGTTTAGCGTTAGCAATGCTAACTTTTAAGTTAGCGGATTATCAGTTATTGAAGCTTGACTTTTTGGTTAGCTGCAGCCACTACTGCTCTTGGGGACCCAAGGAATATTGTATTAGATGGGAGTCCTGTTTTTTCCCATGGATTTGATGCGGCCTTTGCATAATTACTTTGGCCTCTTGTTAGTGGCATAGTGCTATACTAAGTCAACAGTATATGACAGGAGCTTGGATAGGAAGTTATAACCAGTCGTAAGTATTTTTGTCCTTTCGTCAGCAGAGCGGACACTCTAGGGCAGTCAGACTGAGCTAACAATAAGAATTAGAGTGAATGGTAACAAATTCACCACATGCTGGCACCTTTAGTATGCATGGTGTTAATTTTTGCAGATCTGCCACTGTGTAACTGTTTGATTGCAGCTTTGGCTTTGCTAATGACCAATTGTTACTCTGCATACTACTCGATTCTCAGTTATTATCTGTGCGCAATCTGTGAGCAGGTATTGTTTTTGCTGGTGTTTGTGTCTGTCTGTGTGTCTGTCTGCACAGAATCTCCAAAACTACTGATCAGAAAATGATGTAACTTGGTAGGAATATGCCCCGTGGTGAATGCTAGAAATGGTTGGAAGTTGCTGACGTTTAACCTCTGACTTTGAAAGCTATATTTGTATTTTTCAGGGTATATCTTTCGAATGGCTTTATCTAGCAACTTAATTTTTGGTATGGTGATACATCTTCAGAATATCTAGGTCACGGTTCAATTTCAAGGTCATGGGTCCAATGTCACGGCAGCGCAAAAGCTGTATCATGCAACTCAAAAACTACTGGTTGGAAACTGCTGGGGCTTCATCAGAATATCTATTACGATAACGCTCAAAGTATTTTGGAGCTTTTGACCTTGAGACATTTTTGATTTTTTAAAATTCAAGCTCAGTATTGTACATAGATGTAAAAAACGTTTTTTATTTTGGTCACGCTTTTTTACGTTTTTTAACGTTTTTTATTTTCCTAACGTTTTTCATTTTTAAAAAACGTTGACAAAGTTCAGAGCGGCCAGCAGATTAACAAGAAGCACTTTCAAAATAACAGCAACGAAATTTCTCTGTTGCATGTCGAGTGACCTGAAATGCCTTTCTGTAAGCTGAAGACGATACTAGTGACAGTGACGTGGAGTCGCAGGAATGAGAGATTTTTGTTTTGAGAAGCTTGGGACAGAAATTATGAGTAGTTTTGACTTTTGTGAGAAACAATGAATGTCATTTGTCAATCAGAATTATTGTCATACTCAATCTGACGAGTGCAGTAATGTTTTGTTCTTTTGCTTTTGGAAGCTGTGGGAAATGTGTAGAATAGAACTGCAGGCACTTGCAGGGATTTGAAATTCAGTGGGTTCATAAATA